>ERZ1643251.562-NODE-562-length-51623-cov-13.106170_pt1 | contig 51623 bp, 47 predicted proteins | sample MGYA00579261_ERZ1643251 | MGnify/ENA primary metagenome ERZ1643251 (study PRJEB29033, sample SAMEA4952267) | chicken gut metagenome | biome: Broiler Chicken; feature: Gastrointestinal Tract; material: Caecum | place: Ireland | collected 2018 | study: Broiler...
CTAGCAGCATAATACTTAAATCAAAAAGTGTCCAACTTTTTGGGTTCAGTACATATTTTATCTACTTTTTACATATATATTTTAAATTATTTATTATCTATAATTTCATCAGCCTGTGTTTGTGTAATATATTCATTTTCCACCATCGTCTTTAAAACATGAGCTTGTCTTTCACTGGCTAAATCTGGATTGACTGTTGGAGCATAGACTGAAGGGGCATTTGGAACACCAGCCAACATAGAGGCTTCATCTAAATTTAAATCTTTAGGCTCTTTGTTGTAATATCCCATACTAGCATCATAAATACCATAATAGCCATCTCCGAAATAGGCACTATTTACATATAGAGCAAAGATTTCATCTTTTGTAAATTTTTGCTCTAAATCATAAGCAGCAAATAGCTCACCTAATTTTCTAGTGGCTGTTTCTTCTTGTGTAAAGACCAAATTTTTGGCAACTTGCTGTGTAATGGTACTACCGCCTTCTTGTAATTCACCCGTTCTAAGGTTTGTCCAAAGCGCTCTAGCAATTCCGATAAAATCAACAGGACCATGATCATAATATCTTCTATCTTCTACAGAAATAACCGCATTAATATAATCTTGAGATAATTCACTAAAAGGGGTATAGTGTTCATCCTCTGTTATTTCTGCGGTTCTTGTTAATAGTGGTTTTTCATCTAAGGCTTTGGAATAGGAAACAAAACCAATAATACCACATATAATAACAGCAATTAAAATCAATATAAAAATAAAGAATAATAATTTTCTAAAAAATTTCATAGATACCTCTATATAATCTTTTTCTACATTATATAGTAATATTTATGTTTTTACAATAATACAAAAGTTAAGATTTTATGAATTTTTTATAAAGTATTTCTATTTACAAAAATAGCATACTATGATAAAATCCACAATAGTATAATATAATTATATTATGCCATTTATTAATACCTAAAAGAGGTGAAAGAAAATGATAAAATTTACAAAAATGCATGGGCTAGGGAATGATTATGTCTATATGGATGCCATTCATCAAAATATAGAAGAGGAATCATCTCTAGCTCAATTTGTTAGCAATCGAAACTTTGGTGTAGGTTCTGATGGGCTAATTTTAATCTGTAAAAGTAAGATTGCAGATTTTAAAATGAGAATGTTTAATGCAGATGGTAGTGAAGCGGAAATGTGTGGAAACGGAATTCGTTGTGTAGGAAAATTTGTATATGACAAAGGACTTACTGATAAAACAGAGGTTACCATAGAAACTTTGGCAGGCATTAAAATTTTGCAATTACACGTAGAAAATGGAAAGGTAAAAACAGTAAAAGTGGATATGGGAGAGCCAATCCTTAATCCGAAAGAAATACCGGTTATTTCAGAAGAAGAACCAGTAAAAAATTTAACATTAAAAGCAAAAGATAAAGAATTTACATTTACTTGTGTATCAATGGGAAATCCACATGCAATTACGATTGTAGAAAACACAAAAGATTTTGATGTAGAAACCTATGGAAAGATTTTGGAAGTGGATAAAGCATTTCCAAATAAAACAAATGTAGAATTTATTGAAATTGTGGATAAAAATCATATTAAAATGAGAGTTTGGGAAAGGGGCGCAGGAGAAACGTTAGCCTGTGGTACGGGGGCTTGTGCTTCTGTTGTAGCCTGCATATTAAATGGATTAACAAATAATATTGTTAAAGTAGAATTATTAGGAGGACCATTAGAAATCGAATGGAATAAAGAAGATCATCATGTCTATATGACAGGACCAGCGGTTACTGTTTTTGAGGGTGAATTAATAGAGATGCCTAAAAATTAAAAGAAAGGAATGAAAAATATGAGTTATATAAATGAAAATTTTTTAAATTTACAAGAGAGCTATTTGTTTTCTAGCATAGCAAAAAAAGTAGCAGAATACACAAAAAATCATCCAGATAAAGAGGTTATTAAACTAGGAATAGGAGATGTGACAAAACCAATTGTTCCAGCATGCTTAGAAGCAATGCATAAAGCAGTTGATGAAATTGGAACAAGTGAAGGTTTTAAAGGATATGGACCAGAGCAAGGATATGCTTTCTTAAGAGAAGCGATTGTAGAAAATGATTATAAAGCAAGAGGTGTGGAAATAGAACCAGATGAGATATTTGTATCAGATGGAGCCAAATGTGATTGTGGAAATATTGTAGACATATTTGCAAAAAACAATAAAGTTGCAATTACAGACCCAGTATATCCAGTATATTTAGATACCAATGTTATGTCAGGTAGAAGCGGAAACTATAATAAGGAAAAAGGAACATATGAAAATATTGTATACTTACCAGTTACCGCTGAAAATGATTTTAAACCAGCTCTACCAAAAGAAAAAGTAGATATGATATATTTATGCTTTCCAAATAACCCAACAGGAACAGTATTAACGAAAGAAGATTTAAAAGTTTGGGTAGATTATGCAAAAGAAAACAACAGTATTATATTATATGATGCAGCATATGAAGCTTTTATAGAAGAAGATAATGTACCACATAGTATTTATGAAGTAGAAGGCGCAAAAGATGTAGCCATTGAATTTAAAAGCTACTCAAAAACTGCAGGATTTACAGGTGTTAGATGTGCCTATGTGGTCATTCCAAAAACAGTAAAAGGCTATACAGAAAAAGGAGAGGAAATTCAGTTAAATAAACTTTGGAACAGAAGAACTTGTACGAAATTTAATGGTGTGTCATATATTGTACAAAAGGCAGCAGAAGCTACATATACAGCAGATGGAAGAAAACAAATAGAAGAAAACATTAACTATTATAAAGAAAATGCAAAAATTATAAAAAATGGATTAGAAGAAGCCGGATTTACAGTTTATGGAGCAGTGAATTCACCATATATCTGGTTGAAAGTTCCAGAAGGAATGACATCATGGGAATTTTTTGATAAATTATTAGAAGAAGTCCATATTGTTGGAACACCAGGAAGCGGATTTGGACCTCATGGAGAAGGATATTTTAGACTAACAGCATTTGGAACAAGAGAAAATACAATAAAAGCAATTGAAAGAATAAAGAATTGGGATAGAAAATAGTTAAAAGAAAAACAATTAGAAAGTCAAATTTCTAATTGTTTTTTAATGCAAAATCAAAAACAAAAGTTCGTGAGAAATATTGACATTTAAGAATAAAATCTATATAATGTAAAAAATATCTAAAATAGAAAAAGGAGCAAAAAATGAAAGAAGAATTTTTAAATTTATTAAAACAAGTAAATAGAGAAGGCATAGAGGATTTAATTAATTTTTTAGAAAAATCAGACTTTTTTAAAGCACCTGCAAGTACAAGATTTCATGGGGACTATGAAGGGGGATTAGTAGAACATAGCTTAAAGGTATATGAAATTTTAAAACATAAAGTAGAACATAATATAAAAGGCATAACAGTACCAGAAGAATCTATTATTATTATTGGATTATTACATGACATTTGTAAAACGAATTTTTATAAAGTCGATTATCGAAATGCTAAAAATGCATTAGGTGTATGGGAAAAAGTACCATATTATACCATTGAAGATACCATACCTTATGGTCATGGAGAAAAATCAGTTATGATGATTACAGAATATATGAAATTAACACCAGAAGAAAAATATGCAATTCGTTGGCATATGGGATATACCGAGCCAAAAGAATCATATAATGCAATAGGAGCAGCATATACCAAATATCCAATTGCATTATTAACACATGAAGCAGATTTAGAAGCCACTTATTTTTATGACACATAAAATATTTAGTTAGAATAGCTTCTTATGAAACAAAATAAGAAACATAGAAAAGAAAGGAAAAAATAATATGTTAGCATATATAAAAGGAACCCTAGAAATGAAAATGACAGAATATGTGGTAATTGATGTAGGAGGATTAGGATATAAAGTATTCATGTCAGGAATCGGAATGGAAAAGTTAGGAGAGATAGGAAGTCAAGTAAAAGTATATACATATTATAGAGTAAGAGAAGATGATATTAGCATATATGGATTTAATTCTAATGAAGAATTAAGAATGTTTGAGCTATTATTATCAGTTAGTGGAGTAGGTGCAAAAACAGCGTTGGCTATGCTTGCTGTATGTACACCTTCTGAATTTGTGTTAGCCATTGTATCAGAAGATATTAATGTATTAACATCAATTCCAGGAATTGGTCCAAAATCAGCGAAAAGAATTATCTTAGAATTAAAGGATAAAATTAAAAAGGAACAACAAATTCAAGAATTGGAAAATGCTTCTAAAAATAATAAAGAAATAAGTGAAACAAGCATAAAAGTAAAACAAATGCTTGAAGACGATAATAAAGTACAAGAAGCAATTGCAGCCCTACAAGTTTTAGGATATAACAAAAAAGAGATTGAAAAGGCATTTATGAAGATAGATAAAACAGGTTTAACAACAGAAGAACTGATAAAGAAAGGATTAATTATTTTAGCCAACTAAATCATAGTGGTATTGTATAGAAAAGCAATTTCTTTTATTTCTATACAACTGCTTAAAAGGAGAGAAGGGAAGGAATAAAATGAATAGCAATGAACCATTAGCTTTTCGAATGAGACCAAGAACATTAGAAGAATATGTTGGACAAGAGCATGTTTTAGGAAAAGATAAAATTTTATATAGAACGATAAAAGCAGATAGATTATCTAGTATCATATTATTTGGACCACCCGGATGTGGAAAAACATCATTGGCTAGAGTGATTAGTGAAACAACCAAATATAAATTTTATAAAATAAATGCAGTTACCTCTGGTGTAGCGGACATAAAAAGAGTGGTAGAAGAAACAAAAAACTTTATGATTAATCCAGCTGGAAAAAGTATCTTATTTATAGATGAGATTCATAGATTTAATAAATTACAACAAGATGCATTACTTCCTTTTGTAGAAAATGGAACAATCATATTGATTGGAGCAACAACAGAAAATCCATATTTTGAGGTAAATAAAGCTTTGATTTCCAGGTCAATGGTTATCAAATTGGAACCATTAACAATCGATAATGTATTTACAATATTAAAAAATGCACTTACAAGAAAAGATGGATTAGGAGAATACAATATAAAAATAGAAGATGAAACACTAAAAAAACTAGCCATTATTGCAAATGGAGATGTTAGAACAGCTTTAAATGGTTTAGAAGTTGCAGTGTTAACAACCAATATGGATGCAGATGGTTATATTCATATAACAGATGAAATTATCAAAAATAGTGTGCAAGATAGAAAAGCCATATTTGATAAAAATGGGGAATCCCATTATGACAATATTAGTGCATTTATAAAATCCATGAGAGGTTCTGATCCAGATGCTGCAGTATTTTATTTAGCAAGAGCGCTAAATGGTGGAGAAGACCCTATGTTTTTAGCTAGAAGAATCGTAATATGTGCATCAGAAGATGTAGGTTTAGCAAATCCACAAGCTTTAGTGATTGCAAACTCTGCTATGCAGGCAGTTCATATGGTTGGTATGCCTGAAGCAAGAATTATTTTATCAGAAGCAGCAATCTATGTAGCATTATCTAAAAAATCAAATGCAAGTTATTTAGCAATTGATAAAGCATTAGAAGATGTAAAAACAAAAGAAACAGGAGAAGTACCTATGCATATAAGAAATGCGCCAATAGAAGATATGAAAGAATTAGGATATCATGAAGGCTATTTATATCCACATGATTTTCCAGGACATTATGTTGAACAACAATATTTACCAGATAAGATGGTAGGAACAAAATACTTTATAAAAGATGAAACTATAGATTTATAAATCATAAAAGAGAAGTTAATAAAGATGATAACTGATAAAATGGTTGTCATCTTTACATTTTTTATAGGATAAAAATCACACAATTAGCAAAAAAAATTTTCTTAGAAATCATAAAAAATCATGTATAAAATGATAAAAATTGCAAAAAATAAATCATATGAAAAATATAGCAAAAAAAGTAATAATAGGATTATTAGCTGGTATAGTTAGTGGACTTTTTTCAACTGGGGGAGGAATGATTATTGTTCCAGCTTTTATTTACTTATTGAATATGGAAGATAAAAAAGCAAGGGGAACATCCATATTTTGTATATTACCAATGGTAGTAACGAGTGGAGTTTTCTATTATAAAAGCAATTACATAGATTGGAATATATCTATACTATGTGCTATTGGTGGAATGATAGGCGGATATATGGGAGCAAAAATTTTAAGAAAAATTCCAGTTCAATATTTAAAAATTATATTTACAATTTTTTTAATATATGCATCCTATAAAATGATTTGGAGTTAAAACATGATAGAAATTTTAATAGGAATATTATCAGGCACTATTAGTGGAACAGGAATGGGTGGAGGAACCATATTAATCTTTCTTCTTGTATATATGTTGGGAATAGACCAACATATAGCACAAGCTACCAACTTGGTATTTTTCATACCAACATCCATAATAGCCATTATCATAAATTTGAAAAATAAAAATATAGCTTTACAAACTGCAATATTTGTTTCGGTATTTGGTATATTAGGCGCAATTATTGGTGCTAATATATCCATAAAAATAGATGTGAATATTTTAAAAAAATGTTTTGGTATATTTTTACTAATAATTGCTATTCATGAAATATATACCATCGTAAAATGGTATAAAAAAGAAAAAATACGAGATACTAAGAAAAAGCAAAGTTAAAAATATAATAGAGAGGATGATGAAAATGAAATTTGTAAAAGGTGTTGTTATTGGAGGATTATTAGTTACAGGAGCAGCTATGTTATATACAGAAATGGGAAAAACAACTAAAAAGAAAATGATGAAAAAAGGAAGACAAATGATTAAAAATATGGGGATAGTATAAAGTAAAAGGAAAATCCAACTCGATAAGAGTTGGATTTTTGTTTCTTAAGTTTCTATTTTAAGATAATTTCTTTCCATTCTAGGAAAGTGCATTTCCTGAATAGAAAAATAAATTTATTATACTACATAAAGTAGTTTTGTTTTTTGTCATCACATTTGTCATCACATTTGTCATCACATTTGTCATCACATTTGTCATCACATTTGTCGTGACATTTATCATGGCATTTGTCATCACATTTGTCATCACATTTATCATGTTCTTTATCTTTGCATTTCTCACAACCCATGAAGCAATCACATTTTTCATGTTTTTCACCTTTTAAACATTTTCCTTCATGGTGACATTTTGCACAAATTTTAATTTTTTTTGTATCATTTACCCAGATTTGAATAGCATATTGTTTTCCTGGACATAAAGGACCAAAAACAAATTCACCTTCACAATCTGTAAAGGTATGACCAATTGGTCTACGTTCTTCTTTACCACAGTCATAAACGACTTCAACTAATTTAACGACCGCATCTGTAACTGGTTCTTTAAAACAATTTTTAACAACACCATAAATAACATCTCTGTTATCTTCTGGTAAAGTGATATCAAGATCAAATTGTTTACCACCAGATATAACACCATCAATATCTAGTATTTGACATGGCTTTTTATTATTTTCCATTTAGAATCACCCTTTCTAAAACAACTTAAGTTGTTTTATATATCATATGAAGAATTTTGTCGAAAGTGAAAAAATAAAGATAAAAATTAAAAAATAATAAAAAAAGTTTACAACTTGTATTTTTATGGTATAATAAAAATGGATAAAACTAAGGAGGAAATAAGAATGGGCTTAATCGATAATATAAGAAAGACACGTCAAGAAAAAAGTGATGCGAAAATAGAAGAAATAGCAAATAAAATGATGCGAAAAAAAGAAAAAAGAACAGGAGAAGAAATATCACAAAAGGATATTGAAAGAGCATATAAAAAAGCAGAGAAAATAGAGAAAAAAGATAGGAAAAGAAAAAATAGAAGGAATGCAATAATAGCAGTATTAACTACGTTAGGAATCACTATTGGAGGACGGACATGCCTTATTAACTGACGGAAATCAAGTAAAAGAGCCAGATAATAAAACCAATATAGAAATGGATAATCAGGAAAATACGGAGATAAATAAAAGAGAAGCATATCTACAAGAATTACAAGATATGAGTCAATATGATAATATAGATGTATCAAAAGAGCAAGAAAATGATACAAAAATCATAGATCAAATCTTAGAAAATTATAATGGAAATTTATTAGAACAAGCTGAAATTGATAAGGAAGATTTAGGTATTATTTTACAAACATATGTAGGGAATGGACATATTATAAAAGACATTTCGGAAACTGGAGAAATCTCATATATACAAAATGCCTCAAAAATCACATATGATTTAGAGCCAGGGCAAGAATGGGTAGAAGAAAATGCGGTTGGTAATGTATATATTTTAGTAGATACAGAGCATAATAACACAGTGGCAGGAATTGGATTGGTAGAGGGAAATTATTGTGAAATAGATGTGGAACAAGTAAGAACTGGACAAAATGAGGGTATATATGAAAAAAATGATGAGACTTATGTTGGTTTGCCAGAAGGCGTTGATAATGCCGAAGCCTATAAAAACTTTTCGAATTATTATCAAGAAAGAGTTGAAAAACAACAAGCAACAGAAAAAAATGAAGGAATGGAACATTAATGTAAAATATAAATATAATAAGGCAAAAATTATATAGATTGCATAAAATATCCACTCTTTGCAAACAATATGTGTAAAACATATTTGCAAGGAGTGGAATTTTTTTGAAAACAAATAAAATATTAAAAATTGATGGAACCTTATTAGATAAAAAGCAATTAGAAAACCATTTGCAAAAAGTTGCGGCAAATCATAATTTAATGAATAGGTCATCTAAAGAAACGTATCCTATTCCACAATTACTGAATAATTATGAAACAATAAAAATTGTATATAATTTATTAAATCAACATGTAAAATTAGGCATTAGCACACATCCAGCAGGAGAATGGCTATTAGATAATTTCTATATCATAGAAGAAACGGTAAAACAAATACAAAAAGAATTAACTTTAAAAAAATATATGAACTTTTTAGGAATTGCCAATGGGAGATATAAAGGATTTGCAAGAATATATGTGTTAGCAGCCGAAATTGTAGCATATACAGATAATAAGATTGAAAAAGAAGATTTAGAAGATTATTTAGCTAGTTATCAAGAAAAGAAGACATTAAGTATGGAGGAAATTTGGAATATTGGTTTATTTCTTCAAATAGCAATTATTGAAAATATTAAAGAAATTTGTGAAAAAATATATAGTAGTCAAATACAAAAAGTAAAAGCAGAAAATATTGTACGAAAACAAATAGAAGAAATAAAAAATCTAAAAGAAGATAATATATATCATATTAAAAATATAAAAAAAGATATTTTTAATGATGTTAAATATCCATTTATAGAATATATGTCATACATTTTAAAAAGATACGGAAAAAAAGGATATAGTTATTTAAAAGTATTAGATGAGATTGTGGAGATGACAGGGACAACGGTTCAAGAGGTTATTAAGAAAGAACATTTTGATATAGCTGTAAAAAAAGTATCGATTGGAAATAGTATTACAAGTATAAAGACGATACAAAGAATTAACTTTTTAGAAATATTTGAAAAGATAAATGGGGTAGAAGAAATTTTAAAACAAGACCCAGCAGGTGTATATAGCAAAATGGACAATAATACAAAGGATTATTATAGAAATAGAATTAAAGAAATATCGAAAAAAACAAAAATTTCAGAGATTTATATTGCTAAAAAAATATTAGAATTAGCAAAAGAAAACGGTAATGATGGGAAAAAAGCACATATAGGATATTATATGATAGACAAAGGGATTGAAAAAACATATCAAGAATTACACTATAAAGTCCCTAAAAATATAAGTAGTAAAACAAAATCAAAAATATATATTGCTACAAATTTGATATTTTCATTATTATTATCTGTCACGATGAGCTATATATTAAATGTGTATATTCAAAATATAGGCATAAATATTTTAAATATATTCCTATTTTTAATACCTTCATCAGAAATTGTTACACAAATTATGCAATATATATTAAGTAAAATGATAAAGCCAAAACCAATACCGAAAATCGATTTTTCAAAAGGAATTGATGAAGAAAATGCCTGTATGGTGATAATACCAACCATAGTAAAAGATAAAGAAAAAGTAAAAGAATTAATGAAAAAATTAGAAGTGTATTATATTGCGAATGAATCTAAAAATATTTATTTTACATTATTAGGAGATTGTTCAGAAAGTAGTATAAAAGAAGAAAAGAGTGATAATGAAGTAATAGAAACCGGTATTAATTTGATAGAAAAATTAAACAAAAAATATTCTGAAGAAAATACATTCCCAATTTTTCATTTCTTATATAGAAAAAGAGAATGGAATGAAAAAGAAAACTGCTACTTAGGATGGGAAAGAAAAAGAGGAATGATTAACCAATTTAATGAATATATCTTAGGAAATGAAGAGAATACATTTCGTGTAAATACAATGGAACCATATAAAGATATTCTTCCTAAAATAAAATATGTGATAACTTTAGATGCAGATACAGATTTGGTACTAAATTCGGCTTTTGAATTAGTAGGGGCAATGGCACATATATTAAATAAACCAGTGATAGATGAAGAAAAAAATATTGTAATAGAAGGATATGGAATTATTCAACCAAGAATTGGAATCAATTTAGATATTTCCTATAAAACATTATTTACGCAAATTTTTGCAGGAGCAGGCGGAATTGACTCTTATACAAATGCTATTTCTGATTTATATCAAGACAATTTTGGGGAAGGAATTTTTACAGGAAAGGGAATTTATGATTTAAAAGTATTTTCAACAGTATTGAAAAAAGCCATACCAGAAAATACAGTATTAAGTCATGACTTACTAGAAGGATGTTACTTAAGATGTGGGTTAGCAACAGATATCATGCTAATGGATGGATATCCAACAAAATATAATAGCTTTATGAATCGACTATCTAGATGGATAAGAGGAGATTGGCAAATAGCTAGATGGTTAAGAAAAAATATAGTAAGTCAAGAAGGAAGCATTGCGAATCCATTGAATTGTATTTCTAAATACAAAATATGGGACAACCTAAGAAGAAGTTTAATAGAAATTTCTGTTATGATAGCTTTCCTATTTTTAGTTGTGTTCAGTAATAGATATATGCTTAAAATCTACCCATTTGTTATCCTTGGTTTAGGAGCAATTGTCATATCGAATATATTAGAAATTTTTAATAATCTAATAGTGAAAAAAGAAGGAGAACATAAACAGAAAAAATTTTCTCCAAGAATATCTGGATATAAGGGGATTTTATTAAGAATATGGATAACCATCAGTGTATTACCATATAAAGCATATGTATCCAGTATGGCGATTGTAAAGACCATATACAGAAAATGTATAACACACAAAAAATTATTAGAATGGATGACGTCAGAAGAGGCAGAAAAACAAGCAAAAAATAATGTTATGTCATATATAAAACAAATGTGGTTCAATATAGTAATAGGAGTTATAACAATAGGAATCGCTTTTAGTAGAAAAAGTATTTTAGGAGCTATATTAGGCTTTATATGGATCGTAGCTCCTGTATTGATGTGGTATATTAGTAAAGAGAAAACAGAAACACAAGCAATCGAAAAGCTAGATAAAGCAGAAAGAGAATATTTGCTAGAAATTGGTGAAAGGACATGGGAGTTTTTCAAAACATATATAAACAAAGAAAATAATTATTTTATAACAGATAATTACCAAGAAGATAGAAAAGAAAAAATTGTCAATAGGACATCTTCCACTAATATAGGATTATCTATATTAGCCATTATCTCAAGCTATGATTTAAAATATGCCAGTTTCGAAGAAACGATAGATTTATTGTATCATGTTCTACAATCTGTAGATAGTCTTCAAAAGTGGAATGGACATTTATATAATTGGTATAATACAAAAACCAAAGAACCATTAAGACCTAGATATATTTCAACTGTAGATAGTGGTAATTTTATAGGATATCTATATGTTACAAAATCGTTTTTAAAAGATGTAAAAGAAAAAATGGATAAAGAAAATGCGATAGATGAAACAAAAATAGAAAATACAATAGAGAATAAAATAGAAGAAATGATAGAAATTACCAATAGAATTATAAACGCTACAGATTTTCATTGTTTATATAGTGAGAAACATCAAATATTTTCTATAGGGTATAATATAGAAGAAAATAAATTAACAGATTCCTATTATGATCTTTTAGCATCAGAAGCAAGACAAGCAAGTATTGTTGCCATAGCCAAAAAAGATGTACCTTCTAAACATTGGAATCATCTAAGCAGGACACTAACGGTTTTGGATAAATATAAAGGATTAATTTCTTGGTCAGGGACAGCTTTTGAATATTTAATGCCCAATATTAATATTCCTAAATATAAAGGTAGCTTATTAGATGAATCTTGTAAATTTATGATTATGAGTCAAATAAAGTATGCAGAACATTTAAACTTGCCATTTGGTGTATCAGAATCAGCTTTCAATTTAAAAGATTTACAATCCAATTATCAATATAAAGCATTTGGAATACCATGGCTAGGATTAAAAAGAGGATTGGGAGATGAAATGGTAGTAGCTTCTTATGGTAGTATTTTAGCAATAAATGATAAACCGAAAGAAGTGGTACAAAATTTAAAAAAATTAGAAGCATATGGAATGTATAATCAATATGGATTTTATGAATCACTAGATTTTACACCAGAAAGGGTTAGAAAAGGAAAAAATGCAGAAATTGTAAAAACGTATATGGCACATCATCAAGGGCTAATATTACTATCAATTAATAATGTATTTAATCAAAACATATTACAAAAAAGATTTATACAAAATCCAGAAATTCAAGCAGTTACCATATTGTTGCAAGAAACAATGCCAGAAAAATCAATTACAACGAAAGAAGATAAAGAAAAGGTAGAAAAATTAAAATATAAAGATTATGAAAATTATATTAAAAGAAAATACGGAAAAATTGATGAAAGATTAATCAGAGGAAATGTCATAGCAAATGAAAATTATATGATAGCATTAAATCAAAAAGGAGAAGGATTTAGTAAATATAAAGATATGTATATCAATAAATTTAAAAATACAGAGGATTATATTCAAGGTATTATATTTAATATCAAAAGTATTAAAAATAAAAATATTATTAGTTCAAGTTATTCTCAAAATCCAAAAAATGAAAATCAATATCAAATTAGTTTTATGCCAGATAAAAATGAACAAGAAATAATTAGCGGAAATATAAAGGCCCAAATAGATATTACAGTTGTATCAAATGAACCAGTAGAAATTAGAAGGATTACGTTAGAAAACCTAGGAAATGAAGAAGAAATTGTAGAATTAACAGGCTATTTCGAACCGATTTTAACAAGAAAAGAGCAGTATTATGCACATCCAGCATTTAATAATTTATTTTTAGTTTATGAATATGATGAAAAAAATGAGTGCCTAATTGTAAAGAAAAAGAAAAGAGATGTAAAGGAAAAAGAAATCTATTTAGCGACAACTTTAAATGCCAATAAAGAAGACATTATTGGAGAATTAGAATATGAAATAGAAGAAGAAAAATTTATAGGAAGAGGAAATTTAAAAATACCAAAAATGGTAAAAGATTCATTGCCATTTTCTAAAAAGATAGGATTAGTGACAGAGCCAATAATTGCTATGAAAAGAAATATAAAAATAAAGAAAAAGGAAAAAGTAGTCATTGACTTTTTATTATCTGTAGAAGAGGAAAAAGAAAAAGTTATAGAAAATTTGAAAAAGTATGAATTGTTTGAAAATGTAAAAAATGAATTTGATGTATCAAAAGCAAGAGTAGAAGCAGAAAGCAGATATTTAAATATTAAGGGGACAGATATAGAAATTTATCAAAAAATTTTATCCTATATCCTATTTGATAATGCCATGAAAAGTATAGAGAAAGAAAAAATAAATCATCAGGTATATAGACAAAGTGACTTGTGGAAATATGGAATATCAGGAGATTTACCAATTATATTAGTAGAAATGAAAAATGCAAATGATGCAGAATGTTTAAAGGAAATATTAAAGGCATATGAATATTTCAGAACAAAAAATGTGGAAACAGAAATTGTCATTGTTGATGAAGAAAAATATAGTTATGAAAATTATGTTAGAGAAGAGATAGATGCAACAATTTTAAATCAGCATATGGGATATTTAAAAAATATAAATGGAGGAATATTTTTATTAAATGAAGAGGAAATGGATGAAAAAGATTTCGAACTTTTAAAATTCATATCTGTCATAACGATTAATTGCGGAAAGGGAAATCTTGAAAATAATATAAAAGATTTGGAAGAAGAATATTTAGAAAAATATAAAGAAATTAGTGAAGAAGAAACGACGAATGTATTTATAGGGGAAACTACAGAAGATGTGGATATTATAAAAGATAAAGAAAACTTGAAATATTACAATGAATATGGTGGATTTTCAGCAGATGGAAAAGAATATTGGATAAAAATAAATCAAGATAAACGATTACCAACAGTGTGGTCACATATAATGGCAAATGAAAAATTTGGAACTATTGTTACAGAAAATATGGGAGGATATAGTTGGTATAAAAACAGTAGACTAAATAGAGTGACAAGTTGGAATAATCACCCAAGTTATGATATTCCATCAGAGGTTATTTATCTAAAAGATATGGAAACCAAAAAGACATGGTCTTTAGGATTAAATCCTATGCCAGATAATAGAAATTATAATGTGATTTATGGTTTTGGATATTGCAAATATATCCATAACACATTAGGAATCGAACAAGAATTAGAAATATTTGTTCCAAAAGAAGACAGTTGTAAAATAGGAATTTTAAACTTAAAAAATAAAACACCTAATAGAAAACATGTAAAATTATATTATTATATAAAGCCAGTTATAGGAGAAGATGAAATAAAAACAGGAAAAAATATCAACCTGAAATTTGATAGAAATAGCAATATCATAACTGCTGATAATTTATACATTAGTGAAATTGAAAATACGAAAATATACATGTCATCTAGTGAAAAAATCAAAAGTTATACAGGGGATAAAAAATTCTTCTTAGGAAAAAATGGATTATCAAATCCAGATGGAATTAAAAAAATCACACTAAATAATAGCAATGCCTTAGGGAGAGATTCTTGTATTGCATTTGAAATAGAGGTGGAAATAGAAAGCTTTTCTAATAAAGAGATATCTTTTATTTTAGGTGCAGAAGAAAATATAATGGATTGTAAAAATATAGCCTATAAATATAGTAAGTTACAAAATTGTAGACAAGAATTAGAATGTGTAAAAAATTATTGGAAAGAGCTATTAGGAAGATTGCAAGTATACACGCCTTTAGAATCAACAAATATAATATTAAATGGTTGGAGTATCTATCAAATTTTAGAAAGTAGACTTTGGGGAAAAAGTGGATACTATCAATCAGGCGGAGCATTTGGGTTTAGGGATCAATTACAAGATACTCTAGCATTAAAATATATTTCGCCAGAATTTCTAAAAAAGCAAATCATAGTGCATAGTAAACATCAATTTGAAGAAGGAGATGTAGAACACTGGTGGCATGAAGAGAACAACAAAGGAATTCGAACAAGATTTTCAGATGATTTACTATGGTTACCATATCTTGTGCTACAATATATTCATTTTACAGGAGATGATAGCATTTTAGATATAGAAACGCCATATCTAAAAGGAGCAATATTAGAAGAAGGTGTTGATGAAAGATATGACCAATATGTACAAAGCGAAAGACAAGAAAGTATTTATTGGCATTGTATTAGAGCAATAGAAAAAAGTTTCAACTTTGGAGAAAATGGATTACCGAAAATTGGTAGTGGAGATTGGAATGATGGATTTAGTACAGTGGGAAACAAAGGAAAAGGCGAAAGTGTATGGCTAGGATTTTTCTTGTATAACATCTTAGATGAATTTATTCCAATATGTGAAATGATGGAACAGGAAAAAGAACAAGAAAAAACAATAATAGAAGAAAAAGCGAATAATGATCAAGAACCAAAAAGTCGAATTGAAAAATATAAAGAAATAAAATTACAACTAAAAAAAGCGTTAAATACAAATGGATGGGATGGTAGATGGTATAAAAGAGCCTTTATGGATGATGGTAATGTATTAGGTAGCATGGAAAATGATGAATGTAGGATTGATAGTATTGCACAAAGCTGGAGTGTTATATCAAAAGCAGGAGATAATGATAAAAAATATATTTCAATGGAAAGTTTAGAAAATCATTTAGTGGATAAAGAAAATGGGATTATAAAATTATTAGATCCACCTTTTGAAAAAGGGCATTTAGAGCCAGGATATATCAAAGCGTATTTACCAGGTGTTAGAGAAAATGGAGGTCAATATACACATAGCAGTTGTTGGGCAATTATTGCAGAAGCTTTACTAGGATTTGGTGATAAAGCTTTAGAATTTTATCGAATGATTAATCCGATTGAACATTCTAGAACTGAAGATGCTTGTAATAAATATAAAGTAGAACCATATGTCATTGCAGCAGATATTTATGGTGCTGGGAATTTAGCCGGAAGAGGCGGATGGACTTGGTATACTGGATCAAGTAGCTGGTATTATGATGCAGGAATAGAATATATATTAGGATTAAAAATAGAAAAAGAATATTTAAAAATAGAACCATGTATACCAAAAGATTGGAAAGAATATATCATACGATATAAATGGAAAGAAAGTATATATAATATAAAAGTTATGAATATAAATCAAAAAAATACAGGAGTGGAAAAAGTATTATTAAATGGACAAGAAATAGAAAATAAAATAAAACTAGATGGTGATGGTAAAATATTTAATATTGAGGTTATCCTATAAAAAATGTTTTTGAAAAAGAAAAAATGCATTTTATAAAAATTTAAAGTAACAAAAAAGTAATCCTTTCATATGATAGTAAAAAAGCTATAAAGGGAGGATTATTTTTTATGGCAAAAATTTTAGTGTTTAATAATGACACAGATAGAATGGAAACCTATTACAGAAATGAAGCTGATCCTATGCCATATAATACAAATGGAACATTAAGAGTCAGAGAATTTAGAGGCTCTAGCAAAAGTAATATATTATGGACAACAAAAAGAACCATGCAAAGTTGGAATAGTCAAAGATATATATATGGAGGACCTATACCAGTCGGATTTGCTTTTAAAAGACCTTATGAAGGAGGACATGGAAATCAAAGTCAACATTATGCAGGTGTAGCCTTTGATGTGGGGCAAACATTATCTGCAGAAAGAAGAAGAGTACTTTGGAATAGTGCTAATAATTCAGGAGTATGGAGTTATGTAGAACCAATTTCATTAACACCTACATGGGTACATTTTGACAAAAGATTTGGAAAGCCAGCATGTAGTACAGGAGGATATCCTCAATTAAAAAGAGGAAGCTTAAGTAATTATGTATTAATTGCTCAAGATGATTTAAATACATTAGGATATCGTACAAATGGATTAGATGGCATATTTGGCTCAGCAACACAAAATGCTGTAAGAGAATACCAAAGAACAAGAGGACTAACAGTAGATGGAATTATTGGTTGTAATACTTGGCGTGCACTTCAAGAAGAGGTTGTTGGAACAGGAGCGACAAGTACAACTATAAATTAATAAAAAAATAAAAAAGAAGCATTCAATACACAAAGTAGAATACTTCTTTTTATTGTTAAGCCTCTTCATAATTATTGTTACTCTTGCGTTCTTGCATTTTTACAAGCTGTGTTGTAAGTAAATAAACAATCTCTTTATTATAATTGTTTAATTTTAAATAAGCCTCTAAAAATTTGTCATCTACCAAATCGTTAAAAGAGGAATCATTTTCTATTAAATCATCAAAAAGAAAATTAGAACTGATATTAAGTGCTTTACAAAGGTTAATAATGGTTGTAGCACTTCCAAAAGCGATACCTCTTTCTAATTGGCTGATATACCTTGTCGATAAAGAAAGTTTTTCAGCTAACTTTTCCTGTGTGTAGTTTGTCCTTGATCTAGCTAATTTTATTTTTCTTCCAATATTTTTTCTTAGATATCTTTCATTACTATCCATAAACTTTCCTCCATACTAATTTATACAAAGTATATCAATTAGAAATTTAAAATAAAATGAACTAATAATTAGATAAATTGAACAATAGAATAGAAATAGTTCGTGTTTCTAAAAAAATAAAAGTTTATAGAAAAAAATAGGAATTCTCAAGATAAGTTCATTTAAAAAAATATATAGTCTGAATTGCAATAAAAAATTAAAAAAATTAAAAAAATTCGAAAAAAGTATTGCAAAATAAGAAAAGTTATATTAAAATCTAAGTGAAGTGGAGAAAAGTGGTACAAAGTGGTACAAAAAGGAAATGAGGTGGAAGACCATTGCTAATTGGCGAATATGAGCATTCTCTAGACGTTAAAGGTAGGTTAATTATGCCAGCAAAATTGAGACAAGACATGGGAGAAAAATTCATTGTAACAAAAGGGTTAGATGGATGTCTATTTGCATTTTCACAAGAAGAATGGTTAAATTTCGAACTAAAATTAAAAGCATTACCACTTTCAGATAAAAATGCCAGAAACTTTGTAAGATTTTTCTTATCAGGTGCAACAGAGTGTGAATTAGACAAGCAAGGTAGATTCTTAATACCAAATAACTTAAGAAATGCAGCAGGTTTAGAAAAGGAAGTTGTTATAATTGGTGTAGGAACTCGATTAGAAATATGGAATAAAAATACGTGGGAAAAATGTGATGAAGATATATCAGCAGACGAAATAGCAGAAAACATGGCTAATCTTGGTATATAACTTGAAAAAGTTTATATAGATACAAAAGACAAGCATACAAAAGATAAATTTAAGTAATTACAAAAGATAAAAAAAGAAAACAAAGGATAAAAGTACAAAAGATTTAAAATATACAAAAGATAAATTTTTTAAGTACAAAAGATTTAAAAATTACATAGAAAAAATAAAAAGGTACAAAAGTTAAGCTTACAAAAGAAAATCGAACAAAAGAATTTGTGAAAACAATTTGAACCCCAAAAGAAAATTATACAATATAAAAGATAAAGACAACTGGTAGTTTTCTAATTACCAGTTGTTTAAGTATAGTAAACGAATAAGAGGTGTAAAATTGAATTTTGAGCATAAACCAGTCTTGCTTAAAGAATGTATAGAAGGATTACATATAAATCCAGATGGTATATATGTAGATGGCACCATGGGAGGAGCAGGACATAGTATAGAAATTTTAAAAAGGTTGTCAGCTAAAGGAAAATTAATAGGAATTGATAGAGATGAAGAAGCGTTAAAAGCTTCAAAAGAAAGACTATCATCATATAAAAATGTAGAATATATCTATGATAACCATGACAACATAAAAGACATATTGCAAAAATTACAGATTGAAAAAGTAGATGGTATTTTGTTAGATTTAGGCGTTTCTTCATATCAGCTAGATGAAAGAAATAGAGGATTTAGTTACTTAGGAGAAAACGAACTAGATATGAGAATGGATAAAACCCAAGAATTAATAGCAAAAAGAGTAGTCAATGATTATTCAGAAAAAGAATTAGCCAACTTAATTTATGAATATGGAGAAGAACGTTTTTCAAGACAAATTGCAAGAAATATATGTAATTATAGAAAAGAAAAAACAATTAATACAACAAAAGAATTGGTAGACATTATTGAAAAATCTATTCCAAAATCAAAACAAAATGATGGGCATCCTGCCAAAAGAACATTCCAAGCAATCAGAATAGAAGTCAATAATGAAATTAAGCCATTATATAATACTGTAAAAGATTGTATTGATTGTTTAAAACCACAAGGAAGATTGTGTATCATAACATTTCATTCATTAGAAGACAGAGCAGTCAAAAATGCTTACATAGAGGCAAAGGGGAAATGCACTTGTCCAAGTGATTTACCATATTGTGTATGTGGAGCAGAAACATTGGGAAAAATTATTACGAAAAAACCAATCATTGCAACAAAAGAAGAACAAGAAGAAAATTCTAGAAGTAAAAGTGCAAAATTGAGAATTTTTGAAAAAATATAAATATAAACAAAGAGGAGGTGAAATAACTTATGGCAGCAAGATATCAATATGAAACAAGTCCAAGAAAAATAGAACCAGAATATAAAAAAGAAAAGAAAAAACAACATATCAGAGTTGTAAAAGACTTGCCAAAACAAGAAATTAAGATATCAAAAGCACAAAAAATAAGACATAGAAAAGCAACATTATTGGTAATTGCTATATTTGCAGTATTGCTGACCATAAGTTATCGAAACACTCAAATAAATGAAAAATTTAATCAAATGCAAGAATTAAAAACAAAATTGTCATCATTACAAAAAGAAAATGAACAATTACAAGTCAGTATAGAAAATAGTTTGAATTTCAGCAATATAGAAAAACAAGCAAAAGAAAAATTAGGCATGCAAAAACTAACCAATAAACAAACCGTATATGTAAGTTTACCTAAAAAAGATTATATAGAATCAACAACAGAAAAAGTAGAAATCAGTGATAATAAAAATGAAAATTGGTTTGAAAAATTTGTAGATAAGATATTTAATAGATAATTGTGATAGAAGCAGTTATCTATTTTTTTTAAGGCATAAAAACAAACACCTCTAATACATATTATTAGAGGTGTTTTTATGAATGAAATAAAACTAACAAGTAAGAAAAAAATGAGAAATATGTTATTTATATCTTTCTTAATTATAATATGTTTGACTGTTAGAATTGCTTATATCCAATTAATACAAGGAAAAGAATTGTCTGAATTAGCTTACCAACAGCAAACGTTAGATAGAAAAATTAATCCACAACGAGGAACCATATATGATGCAACAGGAAAAAATATATTAGCGGTTAGTAGCACTGTGGAAACGGTTACAGTAAATCCAAGTAATATAGCGAGTGAAAATAAAGAAAAAGTTGCAAAAGCATTATCAAATATATTTGAACTTGACTATGAAACCGTTTTAAAAAAGGTAAAAAAAAGAAGCTCAATTGAAACAATTGTAAAAAAAGTAGACAAGGAAAAGACAGACGAACTTAGAAAGTGGATAGAAGAAAACGGGATAACGAGTGGTATCAACATTGATGAAGATACGAAAAGGTATTATCCATATAATAATTTAGCCTCACAAGTCATTGGTTTTTGTGGAAGTGATAATCAAGGATTAGATGGAATAGAGGCCAAATATGATAATGAATTAAAAGGAAAACAAGGTGCAATACAAAAACATACTGATGCAAAAGGCGGGGAAATAGGAGAAGAAGGAGAAAATTATATATCTGCTGTAGATGGAAATGATTTAGTATTAACAATTGATCTAACTATACAATCGATTGCAGAAAAGTATTTAGAAGAAGCATGTATTGACAATAAATGTACGGATGGGGGAAGTGTTATTGTTATGAACCCTCAAAATGGAGATATTTTGGCTATGGCTAATTATCCAAGTTATAATTTAAATGAGCCTTATGAACCTTATACAGATGAATTGAAAGCAACATGGGATACTTTAGTACAACAAGAAAAAACAACGTACTTACAAGCGGTTTGGAGAAATAAAGCAATAGCAGATACGTATGAACCAGGGTCAGTTTTTAAATTAATAACAGCTTCAGCAGCTTTAGAAGAAGGAATAACAGATACAGATAATGAAGGGGAATTTAGTTGTACAGGTGGAATTGAAGTAGCAGGTGTTAGAATCAAATGTTGGAGATATTATAGACCGCATGGAGCAGAAAGTTTAAGGCAAGCTTTAATGAATTCTTGTAATCCTGTTTTTATCGAACTAGGCCAAAAAATGGGGGTAACAAAATATTATGAATATTTAGAAAAATTTAAATTATTAGAAACAACAGGAATTGATTTACCAGGAGAAGCAGGAAGTATCTTTCTGGCAAAAGAAAAGGCGGGACCAGTAGAACTGGCAACAATTAGTTTTGGCCAAAGATTTGAAATAACGCCAATACAATTAGCAACAGCTGTTTCAAGTATTGCAAATGGTGGAACGAGTATAAAACCAAAAGTGGTAAAACAAATTATCAATAGTGAAACAAAAAAAATCACTGATGTTCCAGTAAAAACAGGAGATAATGTTATTTCAAAGGAAACTTCAGAAAAAGTATTAAGTATGATGGAAAGTGTTGTATCAGAAGGAACGGGGAAAAATGCAAGAGTTGCAGGGTACAGAATAGGCGGAAAAACAGGGACATCTGAAGATGGTGTTAATACGAATAAATATGTAACTTCTTTTTGTGGTGTTGCACCAATTGATAATCCTCAAGCTGTTGTTTTAGTTACATTGTATAATCCGACAGGTGAAGGAGGACACCAAGGAGGTGGTGTTGCAGCACCAGTGGGAGGTCAAATTTTTAGTGAAATTTTGCCATACTTAGAAGTAAGTCAGGGGAATCAAGACGAAGTGGAAACAATTGAACAAATTGAAACACCAGATGTTATTGGTAAAACTGTAGCAGAAGCGGAAAAGATTATGAAAGAAAATGGATTAGAGCTTGTTATTCAAAATGCAGAAGAGGAAATAGATAAGGACGCTTCTATTATAAAGACACAAATTCCACAAGTAGGTATTATGATTAATAAAGGTAATAAAGTTTATGTAGAAAAAGAATAAAACCCAGAGACTACAAGTAACGTAGTCTCTAGTTCTCTTTTTTAGTGTCCACTATATGAGGATATTTCAATTGAATTTTCTAAAATAACGTTTTAAAAAAGAAAAGATTCTAAAGAAATGGCTATTTCCTTTTTTGTGTTACATTCTGTCAAAATACCATTCTTATTTAAAATCATAGCCCAGTGTTTACCATGACCGATTTTAGATAAATCATTTGCGACAATAAAATCGGCTTCATTTTTTTCTCTTAACTTTGAAGCAACTTGATACAGCTCATCTTTACTGACACCATCTAGAAGTTTAAATCCTACTAAAGTCACATTTGGAGCCATCTGTTTAATCTGACCAATCACTTTTGGCGTGAGCTGTAACATTGTCATCAAATGTGGTTCATAAGATGAAATTTTAGTGTTATTATTACAAACATGCTTTGGATTTTCAAAGATTTTTAAAAGTCTTTCTTTGGTAATTTCTTCAGGTGTTTGCGAATTTTGAATAGTTTCCCAGATTTCATTAACTAATTCTTCAGCCCTTATGACATATTTTCCAGCATAATCACCTACTGCGGAAGAGTGAATGATGATATCAATTTTTTTAGTTGCAAAGATTTCTTTTAGGGCCTCAATCAAATCTTGTGTAGATTCAATTGTTACAAATTGGATTTTATCAGAAATAAGTTTTGGTTTATAGGACATTTTTGTTGAAATATAATAAATATTTTCAATTTGGTCATTTTTATCCTCTAAAAATGTTTCTGCTAAAACAGAACCTAAAGCGCCTGTTGCCATATTCGTTATTTTCATAACAGAGTCAATCTTTTCGTTGGTTGGTCCAGCCGTAATAATAATATTTTTTTCATGTTTTTACCTCTCTTTCTTTGTGGGTAATTAAATTATATATGTTTTTTAGATATAATTCAAATCCAGAAATGACTAGATATATCAAAAGATAGAATTAGAACAATAATTGACATATCTACGAAAATATGATATAATACTACAGATTATCAATTAAGAAATGGGGTTTAGTATAAAAAGTATGAAAAATGTAAGAAAAAGAATCGTATTGATATTAGGAATAGTTACAATAATGATTTTAGCAATGACAACAATTAGTAAAGGAGCAACATCACAGGCAACTGGAAATTCTGATTATGTATATTTATCAGATATTTCATACGTTAAAGATAAATCATTTGCTCCAAGCGGACAATCTATTCTTTTAGATAGAAATAAAGATAATAATATAATTACGTTAAAAATAAATAATGCATCTACGCCATTCATAAAAGGAATATGTGCATGGGCTACATCAGAAATAGTGTATGACTTAAGATCGTATGATTATGATTACTTTACATCATATATTGGTGTAGATATAAGTGAGCAAAGCAATTATTTTAATGGCGGAGCAAAATTTTATATTTATACATCTGTTGATGGAGAAGATTGGAAAGAACAATATAAATCTAAGGTCTTTTATGGATGGAGTGAAGCAGAATTTATAAAGATAGATATCAAAGATGCAAATTATTTAAAATTAGTTGCGGATGAAAATCAAGAACATGCTGGTGAATGGTGGTCAAGCTGGTATGATGAAACTGTTTTTGCAAATGCTAAATTAATTAAAGAAAATTATGAAGAAAGCACTGCAAATTTTGATTTTATAAAAACAATTGCTGAATATGATGAAATAATTAAAAGCCATTATGGAGAAGAAATAAGTGGTGATTATGAACTAACATTATTACAAAGAGAATTCGTAAATAATGTTGGATACGCTAATTTGCAAGCACTTGCAAATTATAGTAATGATTGCAAAGATACAATTTATTGGTTAATGAATGCTAAAGAAACACTACGTCTTTATTTAGCTGGAGGAAAGCCAGAAGGAACTTACTATAAATCTATAAAGGTCTTAACTGATTTATATACTAAATATAAAGATGATTTAGCGAATGAAAATAAAACAGAGTATGGGACAACTTTAGGAGATTTATATCGTACGATGATGCTTTCTTTATCACTAACAGAATCAGGTAATGTATATTTATGGATAGATGGCGTAAATCGCTCTGATGCGATTACTCGTTATGAAATTTATAAAGAATTACATAATGAAAAATTGATTGAAAACAAAACATTTGAATCTCTTACTGTTGAAGAAATGCGTTGGGTAATGAATACAATCATTGATGATGAAGAAATAAAATGGCTAAATAACTATGTTAGAAATGAGAAAAATGGAGCAACAGGTCCATATGATTATATAACATATACGTTTAATTATAATTATAATGAAGATCAATATTATGATTCTGCAAATTATGATAAATGGGATGAAAAATATAATTTATCAAAATTTAATATTACTTATGAAAAAGGTCAACCCAAACTATGGATTGTTTTTGAAGAAGGTGCTGTTTGTGGAGGGCTTTCTAAAACAGGAAGTTGTATATGGGGTTCATACAAAGGTTTACCAAATACTTGCGTAAGCCAACCAGGACATTGTGCTTATTTATACTATACTCAAGATGGAAATGGAAATGGAGTATGGAATCTTGGTAATGATATTTCTGGTTGGGGACAATCAGGAAGAACGGAGCATTTAAATGTAAGAACGATGAATGACTGGGGAAATGGTAGCTACACAAGTGGATGGAATGCAAGCTATATTCTTCTAGCACAAGCTGCTCAAAATGAGTATGATAAATATGAAAAAGCTGAAGAAATTCTTATGCTTGCTAAAGTATATAGTGATGATAAAGAAAAATTAGAAGAAATATATCGCAAAGCTCTTGAAGCTGAAGAATTAAATTTTGATGCTTGGCTTGGATTAGTAAACTTATACAATAGCGATTCTACTAAATCGGAGAAAGATTACTATGCACTAGCACAAGAAATTGCTGAAACTTATACATATTATCCTAGACCAATGTATGATTTACTAAATTTAATAAAACCAAAGATGACATCAGTAGAATATCAAACAATATTTTCTTTATTACAAACTAGAACATTAACAACTGCTAGCATTGCAACAAGTGCAGATTCTATACAAGCAAATGCTGTAAAACAAGTTGCAAATGCATTACTTGGAAATATTGATACATCAATTGCGAGTTTTTCATTTGATGGGGATAATGCCGGAAGTATAGTTCTTTCTAGCCGTTTTGACGGCGTAGATGTTGCGTGGGACTACAGTTTAGATGGTGGAAAAACATGGACAATATCTGAAGAACACATATTACCATTAACAAAGGAGCAAATAAATTCTATTACGACTGAATTAGATATCAAAGTTCATATAATGGGTGTAGACTATTCAGAAGATAATGTTTATACAATTGATATTCAAAATTCTTCTGGATTACCATCAAATCTATATGCCAATGACTTAGAAAATAAATTGATTGGTGCTACAAATGCTATGGAATGGAAATATAATGAAGGCGATGAATGGACTTCATATAGTAAAGAAGAGCCAGATTTAACTGGTAGTAAAAGTGTGATAGTTAGAATGGGAGCAACAGGTGTACATTTGGCAGATACAAAGACAAAAACTTATAACTTTACGGAAGATAATCAACCAGACACACAAAAATATATTTCTATTGATAGATTATCAGTTTATCAAGTATCTAGTGAAGAGCCAGGGCATAGTGCTCCGGCACAAAATGCAATTGATGGTAACATAAATACTATATGGCATAGTAATTGGAATGGACAAGATGCAGACAGATATATTACAATAAAATTAGACAAACCGGTATATCTATCAGCATTAGAATATCTACCAAGACAAAGTGGAAGTAATGGAAGAATTAAAAATGGAAAAATACTTGTAAGTATGGATGGAAGTGAATGGACAGAAATTGCTACTATAACAAATTGGGCAAATAGTGCAGGGGCAAAGACAGCGGTATTTGACGAATCTGAAAAAGCGCAATATGTAAAATTAGTTGCAACTGAAAATTATGGAGATGGAAGAAACTTTATTTCAGCTGCTATGATTAACTTATATGAGGATATAACTAAAAAAACAGAACCAACTGCCGAAATTGAATATGATATCAAGGAGTTAACAAATTCAAATGTTACAGCTACATTAGTAAATCCAAGTACAGATATTACAATTACAAATAATGCAGGTAAAAATACGTATGTATTTACTCAAAATGATAATTTTACTTTCGAGTTTGTAGATAAAGATGGAAATAAAGGTAAAGCAACAGCAACCGTAAATTGGATTGATAAAATAGTACCTACAGCTACAATTTCTTATGATATTGAAGAAGAAACTGACCAACCTGTAACGGCAAAAGTATCTAATTTTAGCGAAAAGGTAACTATTATTAATAATTCTGGAAGTGATACATATACTTTTACAAAAAATGATTCTTTTAAATTTGAATTTAAGGATGAAGCAGGGAATATTGGAGAGGCAATTGCAACGGTAAGTTGGATTAAAGAAAAAAGTGAGACACCAGATCCAGGAGAGGGAGAAAATCCAGGTGAGACACCAGATCCAGGAGAGGGAGAAAATCCAGGTGAAACACCAGATCCAGGAGAAGGAGAAGATCCAGGTGAAACACCAGATCCAGGAGAGGAAGAAAAACCAGGAGAAACACCAGATCCAGGAGAGGAAGAAAAACCAGGTGAGACACCAGATCCAGGAGAAGGAGAAAATCCAGGTGAGACACCAGATTCAGGAGAAGGAGAAAATCCGGGCGAAACACCAAATCCAGGAGAGGAAGAAAAACCAGGTGAGACACCAGATTCAGGAGAAGGAGAAAATCCGAGTGAAACACCAAATCCAGGAGAGGAAGAAAAACCAGGTGAGACACCAGATCCAGGAGAGGAAGAAAAACCAGGCGAAACACTAAATCCAGATGAAGAACAAAAAACAGATGAAACAGAGGATTTAGACAAAAACCAAACATCCAATACAAATAAGGCAGATACGAATGTGATAAACAAAATACTACCTTATACAGGAACGAATAATAGTATTTTAATAATAGTATTAGGAGTAAGTATCGTGGCAGGAATCTTTTATATAAAATTGAGAATGCTACGTAAAAAAGCAAAACATTTATAAATCGAATATGAATGAAAAATAATGAAGCAATAAGAAATATCTTAGACCTGAGGTTGTAAAATTGCAATCTTAGGTCTATTTTTTTGCAGAGAAAACAATAAGAAGAATAGTATAAAAGTAAAAAAGAACCAAATGACAAATTTTAAAAGTAAAAAAGTAGAAAAAGTCTATACAAAAAATCAATTTAGTTATATAATATGAAGGATTAAATGGAATAATTTGCATATAATTAAGTATTAATAATCGAAAGGATTGAAAAAAATGAAACTAAAAAATATGTTAGTAGGATTAGAAAACCTAAAAGTAAAAGGAGATTTAGATATTGAAATATCTGGAATTGAAAACAATTCAAAAAATGTAAAAGAAGGGAATTTGTTTGTTGCAATTAAAGGATTTTCAACAGATGGACATCAATATGTGGAAAATGCAATTGAAAATGGAGCAATAGCAATCATGATACAAGAAGGATGTGACTTGAAAGGTGTAAAAATACCAGATGATGTAACTGTTGTGATGGCAAAAGATACAAGAGAAGGATTAGCCATTGTATCAGATAACTTTTATGATCATCCTTCAAGAAAATTTAAATTAATTGGTGTTACAGGAACAAAAGGAAAAACAACAACAACATTCATGATTAAGGAAATTTTAGAAAAAGCAGGAAAAAAAGTTGGTTTAATAGGAACGATTGCAACATATATTAATGGAAAGAAAATAAAAGATAGTGATAGAACAACACCAGAAAGTTTAGAATTACAACAAACATTTGCAGAAATGGTAAAACAAGGTGTTGAAGTTGTGGTTATGGAGGTATCTTCACAGAGTTTAAAATTAAATAGAGTTGAAGGATGCAATTTTGATATTGTATTATTTACCAATTTTTCAGAAGACCATATTAGTCCAAAAGAACATCCGGATATGCAAGATTATTTTGATTCAAAATTAAAATTATTTAAGATGTGTAAAACAGGAATTGTAAATACAGATGATTTACATGGCGCAAAAATACCAAGATTATTTCCAGATAGTAATATAACAACATATGGAATTGATAATTATGCTAATGTTTTAGCCAAAGACATAACTATAACCAATTCATATGTGGATTTTAAAGTAAAAATCAAGGACAAAAATGAAAGAGTAAAAACAGGAATACCTGGAAGATTTAGTGTATATAATTCATTAGCAGCAATTTGTGTTGCACAAAAATTTGGAATTGATCCTGAAAAAGTAAAAGAAGCCTTATTAGAGGTAAGGGTACCTGGAAGATCTGAATTAGTTGATAATAAAAGAGAAATACCAATTATGATAGATTATGCACATTCACCAGAAAGTTTAGAAAATATATTACAAGCAACAAAGAGTTATACAAGAGGAAAAGTGATATCTGTATTTGGTTGTGGTGGAGATAGAGATGCAGGAAAAAGACCAATTATGGGAGAAATATCAGGAAGAATTGCTGATTTTACCATTATCACTTCTGACAATCCAAGAACAGAAGACCCTAAAAAAATAGTAGAGCAAATTGAAGAAGGAATGAAAAAGACAAATGGAAAATATATGGTAGTTGTTGACAGAGTAGAAGCCATTAAAGAAGCAATAAAAATGGCAACTAAAAGAGATATTATTATTTTGGCGGGAAAAGGACATGAACCATATCAAGAAATTAATGGGGAAAAGCATCCTTTTGATGAAAGAATCATTGTTAGAGAAATTATTAATGAATTAGATAAAGAAGCAAAAACCAAAAAGAAATAAAACGAAGGAAAGGTTGGATAAAATTGATATTTGAAGCAAAAACATTAATAATCTCATTTGTAATATCTATTATTTTGGGATTAATAATTATACCAATATTAAAAAAATTGAAAGTAGGGCAAATTGAAAGAGATGATGGTCCACAATCCCATTTAAAAAAACAAGGAACACCAACAATGGGAGGAATTATCATTATCATTACGATGATAATTGTTGTAACAGGCACATATATATATTTATCAGTAAATGCTGAAAATGAATTAGCAAATAAATTATTACCAATATTATTATTAACAATTGGTTTTGGATTGATAGGATTTATAGATGATTTTAAGAAACTCGTATTAAAAAACACAGAAGGATTAAAGCCAAGTTATAAAATGATAGGATTACTGATTATTTCAGTAGCATATGTTATTTACTTAGTATATGGATTAAAAATAGGAACAGAAACCTATATTCCCATCTTAAAAACATATATAGATATACCAATATATTTATATATACCATTTGCAATAATTGTTATATTAGGTGCAACAAATGCAGTTAATTTAACAGATGGAATAGATGGATTATCTTCTAGTGTATGTGCAATTATTATAACTTGCTTAGCAATTATAGGAATTACGTCACAAGTATATGAAGTATCTATATTTGCTAGTATGGTTATAGGAGCAATTCTTGGATTTTTAATGTTTAATATCCATCCAGCTAAAGTTTTCATGGGAGATACGGGTTCTCTAATGCTAGGAGGCGTTATATCAGGATTAGCGTTATATTTAAAAATGCCATTATTACTTATTGTAATTGCATTAGTTCCAGTGATAGAAACCTTATCAGTAATCATACAAGTAGGATATTTCAAAAAGACAGGAAAAAGATTTTTCAAAATGGCACCATTGCATCATCATTTTGAATTATCTGGTTGGAAAGAAAATAAAGTGGTTATTGTATTTAGTGTGGTAACATTACTATTATGTGTCATTGGACTAAAGATAATATAACATAAGTATGTAGTAACAAATCAATAATTTCGCAGATTTTTCTATACGATAATGAAAAGGACAAAAGAAAAGGTTGAAAAAATTAATTCTTTTCCAACCATATTTGTGTCTTGAGAAAGGAATGATAATAAGAATGACAAAAAAGAAAGGAAAGAGTTTTTCAAGCTTTCTAAAAAATCCAATAGATTTTACATTATTGATAACAATATTGCTATTATTATCCATAGGGCTAATCATGTTACTTTCAGCAAGTTCTCCATCAGCACTTTCTGAAAGTGGAAATAGTTATGCATATTTTTTTAGGCAAGCTATTTTCGCAGTTGCAGGATTGTTTATGATGTGGGTAATATCAAATATTGATTATCGATTTTATCAAAAATATTATAAGTTAGCATATATTGTTGCATTTTTATTGCTATTGGCAGTACCACTTATAGGAAGGACTGTTAATGGAGCGAAAAGATGGATTTATGTAACAGACACACTATCTGTTCAACCATCTGAATTTGCTAAAATATTAATGATAATATTTTATGCAGCCATATTAGTAAAAAATAGAGATGAATTAGACAAATACGGAAAAGGTTTTATAAAACATTTACTATTGTTAGCACCAATTATCATATTATTATTATTAGAACCGCATTTTAGTGCTTCAATGGTTATTATAGGAATTGTAGCCATTATGATGATTATTGCAGGATGTAAGTTTTGGCATTTCCTTGTAACCGGCATGGTTGTAGGAGTACCTGGAATTGTAGCATTAGTTTTATTAGAACCTTATAGATTACAAAGAGTAATGACCTTTTTAAATCCATGGAGTGATCCAACAGGTGATGGATGGCAGGTTATACAAAGTTTATATGCCATTGGGTCTGGTGGATTATTTGGAGCAGGATTAGGAGAAAGCAAACAAAAATATTTATATATTCCAGAACCACATAATGATTTCATATTTTCTATATTAGGGGAAGAACTAGGGTTTATTGGATGTGCAATCGTTATCATCTTATTTGGAATATTTATATGGAGAGGAATATTAATTGCGATGAGATCACCAAATATGTTTGGTAGCTTAATTGCAATTGGTATAACAGCACAGATAGCCATACAGGTAATTATTAATATTGCAGTTGTAACCTCATCAATGCCAGCAACAGGAATGCCATTACCATTCTTTAGTTATGGAGGTACATCACTATTTATATTACTCTGCGAGATGGGAATACTCTTAAACATTTCGAAAGCAGGGGCGAAAGGGGATTAAGGGTGTATTTCTTTAATCCCTATTTTATTGAATAAGGGATTTTGGGAACAGAGACAAAAATTCCTCAAAATTTTCAGCAAGAAAGGAATGATAGTAAAAATGAAAGTTGTTATAGCAGCAGCAGGAACAGCAGGACATATCAATCCAGGTTTAGCAATAGCCAAAAAAATACAAGAAGAAGAAAAAGATTCACAAATTATTTTTATAGGAACAACGAGAGGTTTAGAGAATGACTTAGTCCCAAGAGCAGGATATGAATTAAAAACAATAGAAGCATATGGGCTAAGCAAAAAAATTTCAATTGAAAATATAAAAAAAATGATAAAAACTTTAAAAGGATTTGGGGAAGCTAAAAAAATATTAAAAGAAATAAAGCCAGATATTGTAATAGGAACAGGGGGCTATATTTGTGGTGCCACCATATCAGCAGCACATAGTTTAAAAATTCCGACATTGTTACATGAAAGTAATGCTTTCCCAGGAAAAGCAGTTAAAATGTTGGCAAGAAAAACAGATACGATTTTAGTTTCTTTTGAAGATGCCATTGGAAGAATAAAAAATGCCAAAAAAATTGTCTATACAGGGACACCTGTAAAGATAAAAAAACAAAATTATACATTAGAACAAAAAAAAGAAATTATTAAAAAAGTAGGTCTAAAAGAGGATATGCCAATAGCACTGGTATTTGGAGGAAGCCAAGGTGCAAGAAGAATTAATCAAGCAATTATCGAAATCATAAAAACAGGAAGTAATAAAAATTATCAAATCATTTGGGCCACTGGTCCAAAACAATATGACATTATAAAGAAAGAATTAGAAAATAATAATATTACTATAAATCATATAGATAATATGAAAATCACTCCATACATATATAATATGGAGGAAATCATGAATGTGGTAGATGTTATTGTTGCTAGAAGTGGGGCCATGACAATTACAGAAATATCAAAAGTAGGAAAACCATCTATTTTAGTACCCCTACCAAATGTAAGTCATGACCACCAATTATATAATGCAAAAGTTTTACAAAATGTTGGAGCAGCAGATATTATATTAGATAATGCATTAAATGGAGAAAAGTTAAATACGTATATAGAAAAAATTGTATTAGATAAACATAAATGTGAAACAATGGGAAAAAATGCATTAAAAGTGTCTATAGATGATGTAGAAAATAAAATCTATACACAAATAATAGAAACCATAAAACACAAAAAATCATAATGAGAGGGAAAAGAATGATTAAAAGTATTCAATTTAAAATAATAGTTGTATTTTTCTTAATAGGAATTATTATTATCACAGGATTAGGTGTGGTATATATAAATTCAATAAATAATTTAGAAATAAATCTTAGCAATAGAGAAATAGGAAATATGACAGAACTTACAAAGTATATACAACAGATGAGACATATAAATATTACAGCACTAACTGTAGCTGCAATTGTATTTTTTATAGGAGGAATTTTAATAGCAATTGTTTTGTCTAGATTTGTTATATATCCCATTAATAAATTAATAAAAAGTGCAGAGAAGATAACAGAGGAAGAAAAAAAGAAAGAACCATCCACAACATCGAAAGAAAATTTGAAAAAAATGAAAAATAAAAAAGATGCAGTAAGCATAGAAGATGTATTAGGAACAATGACAAAAGAATTAAAAGAAAAATTAAGTGAAGTTTCTACACAAAAAAATCAAATAGAAACCATTCTTTTACATATGACAGATGGAATTATTGCGTTTAATATGGAAGGTGAAATTATATTAATTAATCCAGCTGCTAAAAAGTTTTTAAGTATCAGACCAGAAGATATAACATTTGATGATATTTTTTCTAAATTTAAATTAGGAATTAACATGGAAAAAATTATATATCTGGAAAACTGGACATCTACAGAGCAAAGAATACAAGTAGAAGATAAGTATATGAATGTATTTTTTGCACCGTTTAAAAATGAATCAGACAGACCAAATGGTGTGATAGCACTTATCCAAGACATAACAGAACATGTAAGATTAGACAATATGCAAAAAGAATTTGTGGCAGATGTATCCCATGAATTAAAAACACCAATCACATCTATTATGGGATATGCAGACACATTGTTAGAAGGAGAATATGATAAAGAAACACAAGAAAAATTTTTAAATGTAATTGCATCAGAAGCGAGAAGAATGGCAAGACTAGTAACAGATTTGTTAACCTTATCAAGATATGATAATAATAAAAATAAAGTAAAAAAAGAGTCCTTTGATTTAGGAGAATTGGTAAAGAAATGTCAAGATAAATTAGCAATAGAAATCAAAAAGAAAAATCATATAGTCAATTCTTTTGTAACAGCAGATGTGCCACCTGTTTATGCTGATAAAGATGATATAGAAAGGGTTATTTTAAATATATTAACAAATAGTATAAAATATACACCAGAGGGTGGAGAAATTAAAATATATGTTGGTTTTGTATATAATGATGCTTACATAAAAATTTTTGACAATGGAATTGGAATACCAGAAGAAGATTTATCAAGAATTTTTGAAAGATTTTATAGAGTAGATAAAGCACGTACCAGAGAAATGGGAGGAACAGGATTAGGACTTTCGATAGCAAAAGAGATACTAGATAAAAATGGCGGAAGCATAGATATAAAAAGTACAGTAGGACAAGGTACAGAGGTAGTTATCAGAATACCAACAAAAGAATAGAATCAATTAGAAATAGGAACAATTCAAAAAATATTTATGATTCGATTGAATTTTGAAAAAACATAAGGTATAATAGATAAGATTCTAAAAGTTAAAGGAGCGAGAGAAAATTGAATCCAAAGATAAAAGAAGCATTAGAATGGGGATATTGTATAATTATAGCAGTGGTTCTAGCGTTACTATTTAGATACTTTATAGGAACACCAACGATCGTGAAACAAGTATCTATGTATCCAACATTAGAACAAAACCAAAGATTATGGTTAAATAGATGGACAAGAACTACCAAAAAAATGCCAGAAAGAGGACAAATTATTACATTTGAAGCACCAACACAAAAATCATTTACGAGTTCAGAAATCGATAATACTCAACCCATTGCTAGATATGAAAATGAGCCAACCAATCTATTTAGCAGATTTGTAAAATACATGTTAGAGATTGGAAAGGAAAGTTATATAAAAAGAGTGATTGCGCTTCCAGGAGAACATGTAGAAATTAAAGAAGGAAAAGTGTTTATAAATGGTGAAGAATTAGAGGAGCCATATCTACAAAAAGGTGTTGTTACAGATGTAGCTGGCACAGGATTTTCAGACTTTGTGGTTCCAGAAAATACGGTTTTTGCTATGGGAGATAATAGAGCACACAGTACGGATTGTAGGGTATTTGGATGTATACCATTGGAAAAAATAGAAAGTACAGTTGCAATAAGAATATGGCCATTAAATAAATGGGGACATGTAGATTAAAAAATAGAGACGTAAGGTCTCTATTTTTTAAGGCCTTTGTTCTTGAAAAATCAATTGTTTTAGTATATAATAGTAGCGGTTAGAAAAGAAGGAGCGAAGTCATTAATGTTTAATGAGATTATTGGAAATGAAAAAATAAAAAAACAATTAAGAAAAGCATTAAAAGAAAATAAAGTATCACATAGCTATATGTTTATTGGAATAGAAGGAATAGGAAAACAGATAATAGCTAAAGATTTTGCTCAAATGATATTATGTATGAATGAAGAAAAAAAGGGATGTAATCAATGTAAATCATGTATTGAATTTCAATCTCACAATCATCCTGATTTTTTATATATAGAACCAGATGGAAATAGCATAAAAATTGAACAAATAAGATATATACAAAGAAAAATACAAGAAAAACCAATCATTTCAGATAAAAAAGTATATATTATCAATGATGCAGACAAGATGACAACAGAAGCACAAAACTGTCTATTAAAAACATTAGAAGAACCACCAGAATATAGTATAATTATTTTAATAGGAAATAATGAAAATGGATTTTTAAATACCATACGATCAAGATGTATGATAATTACATTTCAACCAATAGATAATGTATTAATCCAAAAATATATAAAAGAAGAATATGGGATAGACAATATTTCTGCCAATTTGTTAGAAGCTTTTGAAGGTAGTATTGGAAAAGCTATCCTACTGAAGGATAAAAAAGAACAATATGAAAAAATTGAAAAACTAATAGAAGAATTGGATAAAAAAAATATCATTGATATTTTAAAATTAAGTGAAGAAATTTATGAAGATAAAAATGAAATTGTGAATATACTTGAATATATGAATATAATTTTGATAAAATTAGCAAAGGAAAATATAAAATATATAAATTGTATTCATATAGTAGAAGAAACTAAAAAAAGATTAAATCAAAATGCAAATTATGATATGAGTATAGATAATATGATATTTAATATGTGGGAGGAAATAAATTGAAGAATATCGTAGGAGTTAGATTTAAAAAACTTGGAAAAATATATTTTTTTAATCCTAAAAAATGGAAATTAAAAAAAGGAGATAAAGTTATAGTAGAGACAGCACAAGGAGAAGAATTTGGAGAAGTTATGATTCCTAATAGAATTGTTCCAGAGGATAAAATTGTGGAGCCATTGAAAACTGTTGTAAGAATTGCAAATGGAAAAGATTATAAACACTATGAGGAATGTAGAGCATTAGAAAAAAAAGCCTTTGAAATATGCAAAAAGAAAATCAAAGAACATAAATTAGAAATGACACTAACAGACGTAGAAGTGAAATTTGATAATAGTAAAATCTTATTTTATTTTACAGCAGATGGGAGAATTGATTTTAGAGAATTAGTAAAAGATTTGGCAGCAATTTATAAAACAAGAATAGAATTAAGACAAATCGGTGTAAGAGATGAAATTAGAAAAATTGGTGGAAATGGTGTTTGTGGACGAGAATTATGTTGTTGTACATTTTTAAATGATTTTGAAGCAGTATCTATAAAAATGGCGAAAGAACAAAATATATCATTAAATCCATCAAAAATATCAGGAAATTGCGGAAGACTAATGTGTTGTTTAAAATACGAGAGTGAAGTTTACGAGGAAAAATTGAAAAGACTACCACATATAGGTGCTATCGTAAAAACAGAAGAAGGAGAAGGTGAAGTAGACTCGATAGAAACGCTGAAAGAAAGAGTAAGAGTAAAAATAAAAAATGGAGAAGATTACATTTATAGAAGGTATGATGTGAAAGACATTCAAGTCATAAAAGATCAAGAAAAAGAAAGACTAGACCAAGAAGAAATAGAACATCAAAAAGAATTAGAAGAGCTAGAAAATCTAGAAAAAGAAGATGAAGGAATGAGAGAAGAATAAAATACTATAAACAGTTGAAATATTAAAGGAGGTGAAATAGATGGCATATAAAATAACAGATAAATGTATATCATGTGGAGCTTGTGCTGCTGAATGTCCAGTTGGATGCATATCACAAGGAGATGATAAATTTGTAATTGACCAATCTGCTTGCATTAGCTGTGGAACTTGTGCAGGTGTTTGCCCAGTAGAAGCACCAGTTGAAGAATAAGGATAAAAGGGGATTTTGGGGACGAACTCAAAATCCCTTTCATAGTAGAAGGAGAATGAAAAATGGAAACTTTAATTGTATCAGGTGGAGATATAAATATGGAACAACTAAAAATGTATTGCAAAAGGAATCTACGGCCAAAATATAATTGCAGGCGATAGAGGATTAGAGACTTTATATCAACTAGAACTGATACCAAACCATGTAGTAGGAGATTTTGATTCTGTTTCTCCTGAAATTTTAGAATTTTATAAAAATCAGCCACAAATTATTTTTTATACATATAATGCTGAAAAAGATAATACAGATACAGATATTGCTTTAAAGTTAGCAATTCAACTAAAAAGTTCTAAAATTACCATTTTAGGAGCATTAGGGAAAAGAATGGATCATGCGTTAGCCAATATCCATATTTTAAAAGATGCATTAGAAGCAAATATTCCATGCCAAATTTTAGATAAACATAATCGAATTTATTTAATAAATAGAGAAATTACATTAAAGAAAGATGAGGTTTATGGAAAATACATATCCTTAATTCCTTTAACGAATGAAGTAGAGGGATTGACGTTAACTGGTTTTAAATATCCTTTAAATGATTATACATTGCCAATAGGAACCAGTTTAGGAGTTAGTAATGAAATCGTAAAGGATACAGCACATATTAAAATGGATAAAGGCATTTTGACTGTGATAGAAAGTAAGGATTAGAAAAGGCTAGTTAGAGAATATATGATTAAGTTAAGACGTTGACAAGCTATATAAGAAATGATAGAATTTGTATAATTCAAAAATGCAGAAATATAGGAGGAATCGCAGTATGGGGATATTTAGTAGACTTTTTAGAAAAAATCAGAAATCTGAGCCTTCTAATAATGAGAGAGAAATCAACAATCGGATCGTATATTATCGAAAGATGATTGATTGGAAACCAGGCTATTTCAGAAAAGATGGTATATGGGAAATAGAAAGAAATTGCACATCAGAGTATGACATGGGTGTAGGATTTACAAGTGGATGTGGTTTAAGAGAGTCGATATCAGAATATGATATTAATGTAAATTGCGAAATTTATACATGGTCATGCAGAATATGTGGAAAATGGCATGGTATACCAGGTTTTGAAATTCCAGAAAAGGTTAAAGAAAGAATTCGGTACAGGAGTGCTCTGAAAAGAGGAAAGAATCCGGTGGTTATTGGTTTCAGAGACTATAAACGAGAGAGAAGTAAAAGAGGTGATACAAAAAAATCCAACAATTAAGTTGGATTTTTTTGCTATAAGAAATTTTAAGTATATAGGAAATAAGACAATAATAAAAAGGGGATTTTGAGTCCGTTCCCAAAATCCCCTTTTTTGTTATTTGCTTTTATTTGTGATTTCTTCTAAATCTAATAATTCTTGCCATCTTTCATCAACAATTCTTTGGAAATCTTCAATCATCCACTCATTTCCAGGTTTAAACATATGTCTAAATCTTTTTTGTGGTTTTAAAAATTCTTCAATTGGTAATTTTTTAGCTGGTTTATATGAAATATGATATACACCATTTACTACTTCATATAATGGCCAATAACAAGTTTCAACAGCAAGTTTATTGATTTTCATTAAATCTTCTGTTGGATATCCCCATCCTCTAGGACATGGTGATAATACATTTAAAAATGCTGGTCCTTCTGTATAAATTGCTTTTTCTGCCTTTTCATATAAATCTTTGAAATTCATATAGGCAATGGTTTGAGCAACATAAGGAATATGATGTCCTACCATAATTTTACTTAAATCTTTTCTAGATTGTGTTTTTCCAGGAACAACTGTTCCAGCAGGTGAGGTAGTTGTATCTGCATATTTTGGTGTTGCAGATGAACGTTGAATACCTGTATTCATGTATGCACCATTGTCATAACATACATAAACCATATCATGTCCTCTTTCCATAGCACCTGATAAAGATTGTAAACCGATATCATATGTTCCACCATCTCCACCAAAGGCAATAAATTTTGTATCTCCATCAGCTGGTAATTTTCCTTGCTTTTTCATAGAAACATAAGCTGCTTCTGCTCCTGCAAGGGTAGCACCAGCACATTCAAATGCTGTATGAATAAATGAATCTGTCCATGCTGTGTATGGATATATAAAAGTAGAAACTTCCATACATCCAGTCGCATTAGCAACAACCGCATGGTCTTCTGGCTTTAAGGCTCTCATGATATGTCTTGCAACAGGTGGAGCACCACAACCAGCACACATTCTATGTCCAGAAGTAAATCTAGAAGGTTTATTTGCAACGATTTCTTTTAAATTGTAAGGCATTATTTTTGCGCCTCCTTTCTTAATCCTAAGTAATGATAAGGATTATCTATTTTTCCAGTTTTTACGATTTTTGATAAATCATTATAAACACTTTCGATGTCATCAGCTTTTGTATCTCTACCACCAATACCATAAACATAGTTTACAGCAGGTACATGAATATTGTTTACATACATCGCAGATGTAACATCTTCAAATAAAGCACCACCTGCAGCATTTAGAGAATCTGCTTTATCTAATACAGCAATGGCTTTTAGATGTGATAATGCGTTTGCAATTTCGTCTACAGGGAATGGTCTAAATACACGAAGTTTTAACAATCCTGCTTTTACACCTTGTGCTCTTAATTTATCAACAACAAACTTTGTAGTTCCTGCTGTTGAGTTCATACAAACAATAGCAATTTCTGCATCATCTAATTTATATTCTTCAAAAAGACCATATTTTCTACCAGTCATTTTTTCAAAATCTTTTGCAACATCTAAAATAACTTGTTTTGCATTTCTCATAGCTTCTGCTTGCATAGCTTTATGTTCAAATAAATAACTTTGTAAATCTAATGGACCAACAGCAATTGGCTCATCTTTATTTAATAAATAATGTTCTGGTTTATATGTTCCAACAAATTCTTTTACTTTATCATCTTCAAGCAATTCTATATTTTCAATAGAATGAGAAGTAATAAATCCATCTTGACAAACCATTAATGGAAGTCTGACATTTTTATTTTCTGCAATTCTATGTGCCATTAATGTATTGTCATAAGCTTCTTGGTTGTTTTCAGAAAACAACATAATCCAACCAGCATCTCTAGCACCCATAGCATCTGAATGGTCATTATGAATGTTTAAAGGTCCTGATACAGCTCTGTTTACTAAAGACATAACAATAGGTAAACGTAAACTAGAAGCAATATATATCATTTCCCACATTAAAGATAAACCATTTGCAGATGTCGCTGTCATAGCTCTTGCACCGGCAGCTTCTGCACCAATACAAGCACTCATAGCACTATGTTCACTTTCAACAGCAACAAATTCTGTGTCGACTAATCCATTATCAACAAATGTTGAAAAATATTGCGGAATTTCTGTTGAAGGTGTAATAGGGAAGGCTGCGACAACATCTGGATTAATTTGTTTCATAGCAGTTGCTGCTGCTTCATTACCACTTAATCTTTCTCTTATACTCATATTATTGAGCTCCCTCCTCTCTCATTTCAATCGCACCGAAAGGACAAACTTTGGCACAAACACCACAACCTTTACAATAATCATAATTGAAATCTTTTCTTTTTAAATCTTCTTTTCCTACTGGAATAGCATCTTCAGGGCAAACAGGGAAACATAAACCACATTGTTTACATTTATCTGATAAAAATACAGGATAAGCACTTCTCCAGTCACCTGTTTTAAAATCTTTAGCATTTCCAGCAGTATAAATATCGCCACCAGGAGTTAATTTCTCCATAGGTGTATTTGCATTTATATCTGTCATTTTTAACCTCATTCCTTTCTTAAAATTCATTCATGAAATATTGCGTAGCAGTATTTCACATTTATGCATAAAATCTTTGATTTTGCATATAGCATGTTTTCCTTATTGAATTTTTTTAACTTCTTTTAAAGCCATTTCTAGTGCTTTCATATTTCCATCTATTACTTCAGGTTTTTTAGCAAATTTATGTTTAAAAGAACCTTTCATATCTTCTAATAATTCATCATCAGTCATAATTTTACTTACTTTAACAATGGCAGCTAGCATAGGTGTATTAGGAAAATATCTTCCTAAAGCCTCCTCTGAAATTTTTCTAGCATCAATTGTATAAATTTCTCCAGAATAACCTTTTAAAGCTTTTGTTAAATATTCTTTAGATTTTGTTGTGTTAATAACAATAGCGCCTGTTGTCTTTAATCCAGAAGTAACATCAACTGATTCTAAAAGTGTGTCATCTACAACTACCACATAATCAGGTTCATAAATATTACTATGAATTGTGATAGGTGTTTTACTTATTCTGTTATAAGCAGTGATAGGGGCCCCCATTCTTTCAGGTCCATATTCAGGAAATCCTTGAATATATTTACCTGTATTAAATGCTGCATCAGCTAGTAATAAAGATGCTGTTTTGGCACCTTGACCACCTCTACCATGCCATCTAATTTCTATCATGTTATCCATTCTTAATTGCCTCCTTTTATTAAAATTTTACGACTTTAGTATATGACTAAATAGTCTTAATGTCAATAGATTTGACTAAAAGGACAGCTGAAAAAAATTTACTAAATTACTTGTATAATGAATTTAATTATGATATAAATATAAGTATAAAAATAAAGCTAATAATAGAAAGGCGGTATTTTTGTGGAAGAAGAATTGGATAAAGATAAGAAAACAATTTTAATTGTTGATGATGAACAACCAATAAGAGAAATATTGGTATATAATTTAAAAAAGGAAGGATATAATACAATCGAAGCAAGTGATGGTGTAACAGCACTAAATATTGCTTTAGAAAAATATCCTGATTTGATACTTTTAGATATTATGCTTCCAAAAATGGATGGATTATCAGTATGTAAAAGAATAAAAAACTCATATAATGTACCAATCTTAATGTTAACAGCAAAAGATACAGAAATTGATAAAATTTTAGGATTGGAATTAGGAGCTGATGATTATATTACAAAACCATTTAGTGTTAGAGAACTAATTGCTAGAGTAAAAGCAAATTTAAGAAAAGTAGAAAATCTATCAGTGCCAAAAATAGAAAATGATTATTCTAATAAAAAGAAAGATAATAAAATAATTGTAAATGATTTAGAATTAGATTTAGATAAATTCGAAGTCAAAATTAGAGGAGAAATTATAGATTTAACAGTAAGAGAATTTGAGGTAATCAAATTTTTGGCATCACAACCAGGTCAAGTTGTAACAAGAGAGACATTATTAGAAAAAGTATGGGGATATGAATATTATGGAGATATCAGAACAGTTGATGTAACGGTAAGGAGAATTAGAGAGAAAATAGAAAAAGACACTTCATCTCCAAAAATATTAATAACCAAAAGAGGAGTCGGATATTATATAGCTTCTAAATAAAAAAGATTTAAGGAAAACTTGGAATATCCATGTTTTCCTTTTTTGTCCAATTGGGGACGTTTCTTTTTGGGACATTTTTATGTAAAGCTATAAGATTATAACTTTAAATAGATTTATTATATTACTTTATTATATTTAAATGTTTCCAAACATTATCCAAAAGTTTTACATAAAAATGTCCCAAAAAGAAACGTCCCCAATTGGACACTCGACTGGATAATAAACAAGAAAAAGGAAGGAACAAAAAATGGATAGAACAAAAACAAGAAAGATAATGGTAGGAAATATACAAATTGGTGGGCAAAATAAAGTAGTTATACAATCTATGTGTAATACAAAAACAAAAGATATAGAAGCAACAGCAAAACAAATATTAGCATTAGAAAAAGCTGGGTGTGAAATGGTAAGAGTAGCAGCATTAGATATAGAAGATGCAAAGGCAATAAAAGAAATAAAAAAACAAATTCATGTTCCAATTGTTGCAGACATACATTTTGATTATAAGATAGCACTAGAAGCAATAGAAGCAGGCGTAGATAAAGTAAGAATCAATCCAGGAAATATTGGAGACGAAGAAAAAGTAAAAGCAGTAGTAGATAAATGCAAAGAACACCATATACCTATAAGAATTGGTGTCAATGCAGGTTCATTAGAAAAAGATCTATTAGAACAATATGGAAAACCAACAGCAAAAGCGATGGTAGAAAGTGCAAGAAGACATATAGAAATATTAGAAAAACTAGACTTTAAAGATTATGTAATTTCTTTAAAAGCCTCTAATTTAGATTTATGTATAGAAAGTTATGAAGAAGCATCTAAAGCATTTGATTGCCCATTACATTTAGGAATTACAGAAAGTGGAACAGCATTTAGTGGAACAATAAAATCTAGTATAGGATTAGGATATATGTTAAGAAATGGGATAGGAGATACAATGAGGGTTTCCCTTTCAGATGATCCAGTAAAAGAGATAAGAGTTGCCAAGGAAATATTAAAGGATTGTAATTTATATCATAAAGTACCAACCTTAGTAGCTTGTCCTACTTGCGGAAGAACACAGATAGATTTAATTCCAATAGCAAAAGAGGTAGAAGAATTTTTAACCACCATAGAATCAGATATTACAGTTGCTGTCATGGGATGTGCTGTAAATGGTCCTGGAGAAGCAAGAGAAGCAGATATTGGAATTGCAGGAGGAATAAAAGAAGGTTTATTATTTAAAAAAGGTGAAATCATAAAAAAAGTACCACAAGAAAAAATTGTAGAGGTATTAAAAGAAGAAATATTAAAAATGGTGAAATGAAATTTGACCTTGTGATATACGAAGAAATCCATATAGGATAAAGATAAAAGAGGATATTCTATACAATAAAAAAGATAATTCGGAATGGAGAAAAAATATGGAAATAATAGTAGGAAAAACAGCAGGATTCTGCTATGGCGTCAAAAGAGCAGTAGATGGTGCAAAAGAAGAATTAAGTAAAGAAAACAATATATTTGGCTTAGGAGAAATTGTACATAACCAAGATGTTATAAAAAGTTTAGAAAAACTAGGAATGCATTTTGTTGAAGACATAAAAGAATCAAAAGGAAAGACCATTGTTCGTGCACATGGAATCGCAAAAGAAATTTATGAAAAAGCAAGGGAAAGTAATATAGAATTAATAGATTATACATGCCCTAAAGTATTGAAAATACACGAAATAGCAAAAGAATATGCGGATAAAGGATACTATATTTTTCTTTTAGGAAATAAAAAACATCCGGAAAATATAGGTACACTTAGTTATTGTGGAGAAAATAAATTTGTTATAGAAAAAGAGGATGATACAATTAAAGCACTAGAAGCACTTGAAAAGTCAAATATAAAAAAATTATTACTTATTTCACAAACAACATATAGTTTGGAAAAATTTTATATCATAGAAGAAATTATAAAAAATGAATTGCCAAGAAATGTAGAAATCATTGTAAAAAACACAATATGTCAAGCAACAGAAATTAGACAAAAAGAAACAGAAGAAATAGCTAAAAAAGTAAATTGTATGATCATTATCGGAGGAAAAAATAGTTCTAATACAAGAAAATTATATGATATTGCCAAACAAAATTGCAAAATGGCAATAGCGATAGAAAATGCAAATGATTTATATATAGAAAAATTAAAAGAAATTCAGAAAATAGGAATCATGGCAGGGGCTTCTACACCAAAAGAAAGTATAGATGAAGTGGTTGAGAAAATCGAAAAAGCTTTCTCGATAAATTTAAATTAACTAAGAAATATTAAAATTGTCGAACTTTGCGATGAAAAGTACAAAAATAGAAAAAGAACTTGTTGACAAGTTCTTTTTTTGACAGTATACTTTAAAAGAAATTATATAATTTTTATCAATAGAAATTTCTATCTATTATGACTTATTTTATAACATTTATTCAAGTCATAAATTCCATCATTTGTAAAAGTAAAAAACAATCCAAAAGGAGGTTAAATTTAGTGCACTAAAAATATTTTATGAACAGAAAATTTGTTGCAAAAAGTAATTTTGTATTAAGAAGAGTTTTAAATACAGAAGAAAATATAGATATATTACAAGAGTTTATAGAAGTGATATTAAATATAAAAATAAAAAATGCAAAAATCAATCCATATCTCCAAAAAAAGAAGAAGAATTTACCAGCAGAAGAAAATTTTGGGATTGCAGATTTAAGAATAAAAACAATGGAAAACGAAGAATTGAATATAGGAATACAGATGATTGATGGAGAACATATTTTAACAAAAATGTTTTTATATTTTGCACAAATACATTCTAATCAATTAGAATATGATGATAATAGAAAAATAGCAAAGACTATAACCATAAACATCTTAGATTTTATTTTTACAAAAGAAATGAAATATCATAGTAGAATGATTTTAAAAGAAGAAGAATTGGAAGATACATTAAAGAATTATCTAGAAATACATATTATAGAATTACCAAAATTTAAACTAAATTCCAATAAGATAATGACATTAAAAGAAACATGGATTACATATTTAAAAGGAGAAAATATAGAAAAAGCAATTAAGAAAAGTGAAAAAATAGCAAAACTAGATAATTTATTAAAAAAGTATTGGAGAGAGGAGGTAATGGAATAATCAATAAGAAGAATGAACAATCTTATTTGCTCATTCTTCTTATTGATTATTAGTTTGTATATTAATGTGCATCAGTTAAAGTTGGTTTTAATGTTACTTGTATAATCGTTCCTTCAGGGACTAACTCATCTTTTACATAATCTTGTGTAGTAACAATTCCAGAACCTGAAACACTAATATTTAAATTTTTAGCTCTTAATGCATTTGTTGCTTGAGAAAGATTCATTCCAGATAAATCAGGAACACTTACAGATGTTTCGACTGTGTTACCTTCTCCATATAACATAATTATCGCATTAGCAGATAATTGTGAACCTGGTTTTGGTGTTTGATTTGCAACAAGTGTTGAATTTTCATCTCCAGAAGAAGACACCTTACATGTAAATCCAGCATCAGAAAGTACTTTTTTAGCTTCTGTTATGGTTTTATTTCTAACATCAGGAACCGTAATCAAGTTATCAGAATTACTATTTTCAGCAGTTACATCAGAAGGAATTCCTAAATAAGGTAAAATTTCAGATAACATTTGAGAAACGACAGGAGCTGCAACAGAACCACCTTGATGTCCATAGGTTTTATTTTGTGGATTATATAATGTAAGTAATACAACTATTTGTGTATCTTCAATAGGAGAGATGGCTACAAAAGAAGACACATATCCTTCATCTTTGTTAGCTTCTGTTGGTTCAGAAGTTCCAGATTTACCACCAATAGAATATCCAGTAACAGATACATTTTTACCGGTACCCTCTAGAACAACAGATTCCATCATAGATTTTACTTGTTCGGCGGTTGACTTAGAAATAACTTGTCTTACTTCTGTTGGTTCAGTATCTGTAATAGCACCTGTATCTGTATTGGTAATAGATTTTATAATATTTGGTTTCATAAGGACACCATTATTTGCAACACAAGAGATAGCAGTAATCATTTGAAGTGGTGTTACTTGAAATCTTTGACCAAAGGCATAAGTTGCAAGTTCAACAGGTCCAATTTCATCTAAATCATGGAAAATACTATTTTGTTCTCCATATAACCCAGAATTTGTTGTTTCAAATAATCCAAAAGCTTGATAATATTTATATAAAGTAGGAGCGCCAATTCTTTGTGCTAATTGAATGAAAGCTGGATTACAAGAATTACAAAGTGCTTGTCTTAAAGTTTGAGAGCCATGAGGATTAAAGTTTCTCCAACAATTGATAATTCTATCTTCAACTTCTTGATGTCCTTTACAATAAAAATCTCCAGCCTTATCAGTTGTTGTAATACCTTCTTCTAATGCAACACTTGCAGTAATAATTTTGAAGGTAGAACCAGGTTCATAACTTTCTGAAACAGATTTATTAGACCACATTTTATATAAAGCTTCACTTTTTTGCTCAGATGTTAAGGAATCATAAGTTTTAGATAGTGTTGAATTTGGTGTATAAGGAGTATTTAAATCATAATCCGGATAACAAGCCATTCCTAAGATATCACCAGTTTGAGGATTCATAACAATGACGTTTCCACCATCATCACAATCATATTTTTCTACAGCTTGTTCCAAGTATTTTTCAATAATAGATTGAATATTCAAATCTAATGTAAGTGTGATATCACTACCATTTTCAGCAGATATATAGGTTTCTTCAGCATTAGGAATTTCTTTTTGACTACTATCTTGTGAACTAACAATTTTTCCGAGGAGTACCTGTCAAAACAGAATCCCATTTAGATTCAATTCCGCTTAATCCTTGATTATCAGAACCACAAAAACCAATAACACTAGAAGCTAATTCTCCATAGGGATAATATCTTTTATTATCTTCATCTATATTGATTCCCACAGAGATTTTGTTTTCTTTCATCCAATTTTCTAATTCATCAACCTTTTCTTGTTCTACTTTTTTTATAATGGTTTCTACTTGAGAATTACTATTGACTTTTTCTAATGTTTCATTATAATCTAACGCAAATATATCTGAAAAACCTTTGGCAACAGTTTCTTTTAAGGTTTTTGTTTCTTCATCTGTATCACCTTTTATTTTAGTCGGATTAATAGTTATTGTATCTACTTGGGCACTAATGGCTAAAGCTTTACCAGTAGAATCATATATATTTCCTCTTTTAGGACTAAGAATTTGATTGATAGTTTGTTGTTGATAAGCAAGTTCTTTTAAATGACTGCCATCTACAAATTGCAAATAGGCAATTCTTCCCATAAGTAATACAAAAACAATGAGAATGGCAATGAATACATTTCGCAATTTTGCAATATCAATTAGATTTTTAGAATCAAAATGACGATTTAAACTTATCACTTTAGATTCTTTTTGATTTTTAGTTGCTATGTTTTTGATATTAGATGTATTCGGTTTTTGTTTTGTTATATTTTTCTTATCAGATTTGCTTGTTTTTTTGTTTTTTACATGTTTTTTATTTGTATCCATAGATTCGCCTCTTTTGTTAAAAATTTGCAATTATATTTTATATTAAAAGTACATAAAAAGCAACAAGGACACAGAAATTTTACAATTAAATGTGAATAAGATAGATACCTCAAGAAGATAAAAATATGAGTAATAAAGTTTAAAGCAATATAGAAAATTAGTGATAAATATTGAAAAATAAAGACTTTTACAATATAATATAAAAAGCAAAAAAGAAAACGAATTTACAAAAATGTGGAAATCATTTTCAATTTGTTTTGAAATGCATTTTGAAGACAAAGGAATGTGAGTTAAGATGAGTAATATTTTAGAAGATACCCAATTTATTATGAAGAAATATAAAATAAGAGCGAATAAGTCATTAGGACAAAATTTTTTGATTAATCAAACTGTGGTAGATACAATTGTGGAAAGCAGTAATATAACAAAAGAGGATTTAATCATTGAAATAGGGCCTGGATTAGGAACATTAACAAAAAAATTACTAGAAAAAGCAGGTAAAGTGATTTGTATTGAATTAGATAAGAAAATGGTAAATATACTAAACGACAGATTTTCTTTGTATACAAATTTTGAATTATTTCATGAGGATGTATTAAAAGTAAAACTAAATAAAATGATAAAAGAAGAAAAGGAAAAAAACAATTTTAAATCTGCTAAGATAGTAGCAAATTTACCATATTATATAACAACGCCAATTATCATGAAATTATTAGAAGATAGATTGGACTTAGAAAGCATAACGGTTATGATACAAAAAGAAGTAGCAGATAGATTGATTGCTATCCCAGGGCAAAAAGATACAGGAGCCATTACATATTCTGTATATTATTATGCAACAGCAGAAGGAATATTAGAAGTACCAAATGATTCTTTTATACCAGAACCAGAAGTAACTTCAAAAATTATAAAATTAACTTTAAGAAAAGAACCACCAGTAGAAGTCAAAAGCAAAGGTGTTATGTTTAAAATTATAAAAAGTGCTTTTATGCAAAGAAGAAAAACATTATTAAACGCACTAACCAATACAAAAGTATTTATGTCTAAAGAAGAAGGACTAAAAATATTGCAAGAATTACATTTAGACGAAAATGTAAGAGCAGAAAACTTAACCTTAGAAAATTTTGCAGAGATAACCAATAAAATTCTTGTCGAATGATGAAAAAAGTTAACAGGAGGAAGAGAAAAAATGTATAAATTAGTAGCAATTGATTTAGATGGCACATTAGTAACAGATGAGAAAGAATTAATGCCTAAAACAATTGAGGTTATCAAAGAGGCATCAAAAAAAGGCGTGAAAATTATGATTTCGAGTGGAAGGTCATTTTATCGATTAGAAAAATATATAGATGCATTAGGTTTAAGAAAAGAAAACCAATGTACAATTTGTTTTAATGGTGGAATGATTGTAGAAAACAGAACAAAAGAAATCTTGTATTCCAAAAATTTAGAGCCTGAAGAAATAAAAGAATTAATTCAATTAGGAAGAACATTAGAATTGCCAATAATGATATACACAAAAAATACACATTATGTAGAAAAGGTACCACAAATTGTACAAGACAATAAGAAAAACTTAAAAGGCATGAATTTGAAAAAAGTTCGTTTTGATGAAATAAATTTTAATGAAGAAATTAATTATATTTATAAAGTTTGTTTTATTGATAAGCCTAAAACAATAATAGAAAAAAGAAAAGAAATTCCCAAAGAATTTTTTGAAAAATATGAAATAACCAGTAGTGTTCCAGAATATTTAGAAATTGTAAAAAAAGGAATTAAAAAATCAGAAGCCATTAAATTTGTGATGGAGAAATACCATATAAAACAAGAAGAAGTAATGGCAATTGGAGATGGTGAAAATGATGTGGAGATGCTAAGTTTTGCAGGATTAGGAATTGCTATGGAAAATGCTAGTGATTTTGTAAAAGAATTTGCAAATGTTGTAACAACCTCGAATAATCATGATGGGGTTGCAAATGCCATTGAAAAATATATATTGAAAATTTAAAGGAAAAACACATAAATCATATAGGTATCAATTCAAGCAGAGTGAATAGTTAAAAGATTCAGAAAAATACGATGCAAAAAAGAAAGGAAGAATAATGATGAAAAAGAACAAAGTAGTTGTTTTAGTTGGTTCATTAAGATTTTGGGATAAAATACAAGAAATGCATGAAAAATTAGAATTACAAGGATATGCAGTTATTGGAATAACACCACATGTGATGGAAAGAAATTATACAAAGGAAGAAGAGGATTTATTAGATGAATTGCAGATGTCAAAAATAAAATTGGCTGATGCTATTTTTGTGGTGAATGTCAATCAATATATTGGATATAGTACCAATAGAGAAATTGAATTTGCAAAATCATTAAATAAAGAAATTATGTACCTAGAAGAGCAATAAATATTAAGAAGTGCAATAAAGAATTTTTAGTCTGTATTTTTTTGCAAGGAAAAAATACACAACAAATAATGAACGTAACAGAAACAAAGCAGAATAAAAAAGAGGATATGTCTAATTTTATAGAACAAATAAAAATTGAGAATGATAATAAAAATGTTGATTATGAAAAAAAGAAATTTATGCAAAGTTTAACTGAAAATCCTGAATTATTAAAAGAAATTTCTAATGATAGATTAGAAAAAATATTACAATATTATCTTGAAGAAAACGAGCAAAAAAGAGAATTACTTAAAAGAATGAACACATAGTTTTTATAGAATCCGTTCTGAATTTTTGAAAATGAATACAATTGTGATATGTATATCTCCAAAATTAAATGTCGGTGATACCCAAAAATGTAAATAGGTATCACCGATATTATTGTCTTAGACAACAAGGTTCTGGGGGACTAGGACTGCAATCTTTGATTACTATGTTAGGTCAGGTTCTTATTTCTGATAAAGTGCAAGAAAAACATAGACAAAAAAATATGAACAAATTTTCGCAAGTATATTGAAAAAGTGTTAGAATCATGATATAAATAGAAGAGGTAAAAAAGATTTTAAGTTGTTCGGAATTTCCGAACAACTTAAAGAAAAGAGGTATAAAATGGACGAAAATAAAATGCAATTAATAAATAAATTATTTAATAATGAAACAATAAGAACAATATGGGATAAAGATGAAG
>ERZ1643251.563-NODE-563-length-51405-cov-44.372619_pt1 | contig 51405 bp, 44 predicted proteins | sample MGYA00579261_ERZ1643251 | MGnify/ENA primary metagenome ERZ1643251 (study PRJEB29033, sample SAMEA4952267) | chicken gut metagenome | biome: Broiler Chicken; feature: Gastrointestinal Tract; material: Caecum | place: Ireland | collected 2018 | study: Broiler...
ACCTCCGGAATGGCTGGACCAAAACCAGCTGCCTTACCACTTGGCGACGCCCCAATATTGTTGTAGCTTGTTGCTATATCTTGTGTCTGTATTATATATATTATTAGGCACATACCATGATGTCAAGCTGTTGTTATTTGAACAGCCCGAGTTGTTTGCCGCTGCAGGATTTTTTGTAGATTTCATAGTCAAAACAGCCTATGTCGTTGTATGCAACAGGGTTGTCCACAAGGTCTTGAATCCTGCCTTGTCCTACCGTGCAGCGTTTTATGTACCTGCAAAAGCTGCAAATCTTCCACTTTTCATCAAGTTTGTTCATTTTTGCCATAGAAAAATTTTACCGCATAATCGTAAAATATGCTAAAATAATTCAGTATTTTTTAATAGGAGTTTTTTTATGGGTTTAAATATTGAAAGTGCAATCAAATATATGTTTAAAGATAAGGATTGCAAAAAGAAATTGTTAATCGGTTCTTTGTTTATGATAGGTATGGCTGTGCTTAATGTTATGAGCAATGTTGCGGAACTCATAGGCGATATGAAAGAAGAACAGCTAAAGGCATATATGCATCTTTTGCCGCAGTTTTTAATAATAGGTTCTGTAATATTTATTGGCGCAAGTATTCTTAATATCTTTTCCAGCGGATATTTTGCAAAAAACATAAACTTGCGTATTTTTAAGCCTGATGCAGAATTGTTGGAATGGTCTGACTGGGGCAATATGTTTTTGGTTGGGATAAAATCCACAATTGCTATTTGTATTTATATTGCTGTGTTTTTGTTGATACTTATGATACCCGTATTTTTTATTGTGCTTTCTGCTGCTGTTTTTAATAAAGGTGCTGTAATATTATGTATAATAGTGTTTATATTGTTGTGTTTGATTTTATCTGTTTTTGCGGCAATATTTTTTTCTGCGGCATCGCTTGCTTTCTGTACTAATTTAAAATTCGCTTCTTATTTTAATTTTCCTCTTATAACAAAGTTTGTGACAAAGAACTTTTTGGAATTCTTTATTTACGTGCTGCTAATATTTGCGCTTTCAACAATGGCAAATATTGTGAACGGAATACTTGCTTTGACGATTGTTGGAATAGTGGCAATCCCATTTGTGTTGTTTTATCAGCTGCTTGTCGCAAATGACCTTGCGGCGCAGTTTGTTAGAAATACTCTTGATATGAACGAATCTGCTCAAGAACAGCAAAACAGCTAGCCATTTTGGATTTATAAATAATAAAGCGGTAGAGGAATTTACCTTTACCGCTTTTATTATTATATTTGTAAACTGCTGTTATTTTTTAGCAGCTTCTCTTTCGAGTTTGAGTGTTTGTGTTGTAATGTCACAAACTTCACTAGGTCCCCAGTATTGGATAGAGCCGGGGAATACGTATTCGTCGTTCATAGCCCAGTTTTCTCTGTTTGCTTCGAGTTTTTTGAATACAGGGCCGTCAAGTTTTACAAGAGCTTTTTGAATAACAGGTTTCATGTGACCGTGACGTTTTTCCATATTCATCATCATAGTGAGCGGTACACCGCCAGCAACCCATTGAGGAGAAGGTGCTGTGAGGTTTCTTACAGAAGAAAGATATCCTGTCAAACCTGATTGAATCAGTGCATAAGCATTGAAACCTAAAGCATAGCAGTAGTTTGCATCAAAGTTTGACGGGAATGCACATCTGCCTTCGTAACCGAAGAAATGGCACTGGTCAGAGAATTTGCCCATAAATTCGCCCTGTGTTTTCATTTCATCAAGTTTAACTTTAATCATTTCGATTAACAGTTTTTCTGTTTCGATTTTAGAAACTTGAACATTGCCGTGCGGATCTCTGTCCATGAGCAATTGAGCTTTAATCAATACAGGCAGTGATTCAAACACTTTTGCATTTTCAGGTTCGAGTCTGCTTTCGATAAAGTTGAATCTGTCAGCAGGTACTGTCAGTTTGTTGTAAGAAGCATCCTGCTCAAGAGTAGACATTACATCGTTGAGGTTTGCAATCATTGTTTTCATTTCGGGGATAAATTCAATCAGCCCTTCCGGAATCAATGCAACACCAAAGTTTTTGCCTGCGTTTGCACGTCTGGCAATGATGTCTGCCATATAGTCAACGATTTGTTTCAATGACATTTTCTTTTCTTCAACTTCTTCTGAAATCAAAGTAATGTTCGGCTGTGTTTGCAAAGCTACTTCCAGAGCTACGTGAGTAGCACTTCTGCCCATAACTTTAACAAAGTGCCAGTATTTTTTAGCGGAGTTTACATCTCTTTGAATGTTCCCTACGAGTTCTGCATAAGTTTTTGTAGCAGTATCAAAACCGAAGGAAATCTCGATTTGTTCATTTTTTAAGTCGCCGTCAATTGTTTTCGGGCATCCGATAACCTGAATGTTTGCATTTTTTGAAACAAACCATTCTGCGAGCATTGCAGCGTTTGTGTTAGAATCGTCACCGCCGATAATAACAATGCCGGAAATGTTCAATTTTTTGCAGTTTGCTAAAGATTTTTCAAACTGTTCTTCTGTTTCCAGTTTTGTTCTGCCGGAACCTATGATGTCAAAACCGCCGGTGTTTCTGTATGCATCAATGATTTCGTCAGTAAATTCAATGTATTGTCCGTCGATAATACCGGATGGACCGCCTAAGAAGCCATAGAGTTTGCTTTGCGGGTTAGCCTGTTTTAGTGCATCGTAAAGACCTGCAACAACGTTGTGTCCGCCGGGAGCCTGTCCGCCGGAGAGGATTACGCCGACATTTCTTGCTTCATAGCTTTTTTCTTCACCGGATTTGAATGTTACAGTGCATTTTCCGTATGTGTTTTCAAACAGTTTTTTGATTTGTTCCTGATCTTTTACGCATTCTGTTTTGTCGCCTTCGATAACAGCGATTTTTTTAATGCCTGCAGCCAGTGTGGATGGCAATACGGGTTTGAACTCCAGTCTTGCCTTTTGTAAAGGTGATAATTCTACCATAATTTAATAACCTCATATCTGTTAATAATTACATTTTTGATTTTACCATGAATACAGTGAATAGCATTGCAAAAAGATATTGTTAAGAATTGTTAACAGAAAATAACATAAAAAGGCAATTTTACAGAAGAAATATTTTTTATATATATACAGGAACGAGGAATCCAAAAAAGACTACAAAAGTCTTTAGTTTACTAAGAGGAATTATTAGGGGATAAGATTATGGCAGATTCATTAAGCGTAAATGCAAGAAAAGCTTGGACAGTAAATGTACCTACACCGAGTGTTGTTGCTAGCAATTTATATCAATATGATTTGTTTCCGACAGGCACATCAAGAGCTGTTATGTATCCTCAAGATAGCCTCGGAGTAATGAACGACAGTATGTTGTACAATTTCGATTGTGACGCATCAAATCTCTTAAACGGTTCAGCTAGCTTGTTCAATCAGGTTATGCCGTTGCTTCAAAAATGGCAGGCTCAACAGGCTGCATTGTATCAAAAGATGATGATGGCTATTTCTGGCGGCACAAATACAAATATCAATGTTACTGATACTACTAATATCACTAACAACGGCGGTAAAAAACAAATTGACGGCAAAAAAGTCATAAGCGAAACAGAAGTTTCTACAACACTTCAAAACAAAATTATGTCTGACCCGACTTGGTCTAAAATATTTACATCAAATGACTTTGAATATACAGACAAAGATGGTAAAAAACAAACTACATCACTGCTCAGAAGATTAATCGGTCTTTGTGATGATTATATGAAAAACCTCAAAGATCCTGAATTAAGCACAGAAAATTATGAAAAAATCTGGGATATCGCTGGCAGATATGCTAAAACTGGCAAATTGTCCAGAGAAGACTATGCAACATTAGTTCAAATTGCACAAAATCCTGGCGGCCCCGGTGCATACAAAGCTGATGAAAATGATGACGATGATACAGATGTAAAATCTAAAGCTCGCTCTAATGCAAACATAATTGAAAGAGCTAATGCATCCAATGGTTATAAAAAGACAGCAGAAAACTACTTTGAAGCTATGGATGGTCCTGGTACAGACAAAAAATTGATGGCAAAAGCTTCTAAAGCAGTAACAAAAGACAATGTTATAGAAACAATACAAGCCTTTAATGAACATAATGAAATGGAAGGCGACGGCTTGACTCTTGTAGAAAAAATCTTTGATGAATGTAACAACTGGGGTACAGGCAACAACCACGGCTGGTTGACAACAAACGGCTGGGGCGACGATGACGCAAAACCTTATGTTAAGAAAATCAAAGAAGCTTTAGTTGAAAGAGCTGAAGAATTCGTTGAAGACAAAGCATGCTCTGAAGAAACAGCAAAAGCTATTAAAGATGCAATTACAAATCTTGAAACAAGATTCAATGCAGTAACAAAAGGCGACCTGTCTAAGAATGACAAAGAAGCTGTTTCAGAAGCAGTAAACAAACTCTACGAAACATTACTCAAAGCAGAAAAAGAAACTTATAAAGAATTCGATAAAGAGTACAATATTACAGATGAACAAGTCCTGAGCGGACAAGAATAATAAGTCAATAATTTATTCCTCGGTTTATAATAGGTATGGTAGGTTTTCAAGGACACGAAATGTGTCCTTTATTTTTTTGTAAAACAAAACGGGCTTTGTTTTAAGCCCGTTTTAGTTTGAGTATAAAATTTATTTTGCAGGTTTAAACTTGCCTGAGTTGAGGTAGTTTATTACATCTTGCGAAATATCTATTCCGCCTGTGAAAATTACTCTGTAATCAAGCACAACATCAATTTTTTTGTCTGCTGCAACTGCTTTTGTTGCTTGCAGGATGTTGTTTTCTACTTCCTGCGCTCTTTTTAGTTTGAGCTTGTCAAATTCTTCGTTTTTAACTTTGAAATCTTTTTGCACCTGATCTTCAAAGTTCTTTTTGTTTATTGGAGATTCAATATTTTTGTATTGTTTTTCTTTATCCATCAAATATTGCTGCAATTCCAGATATTTTGTATCGATTTCTTTATAGGCCTGTTTTGCATATTCATAATTGGATTCTACTGTTTTGTAGTTTACATAGCCTATTGTTTGAGCTTGCGCAGTATTGTGTGCAGCGTTGAACATAAATAAAGCTGCTGCTGCAATAAATAATGCTCTTAATTTTTTCATAATTTTATATACTCCCATTATACCTTTTTGCTTATCCTTCTAGTAAAAAATTTTAACAACAATCATATGTAAAGACAAGTGAAAAATATTCAGGTTGATTATATAATAATTTTTATCAGATTAAAAAATATAATAATGTCAAAAACACCAGAAAATATAATTAAAATTTTAATAATAACGGTAATAGTTCTTGTTGCACTGATAGAGGGAGTGTACTTGTTTGTCGTGCCTTCTGTTATCAACGGTATTTTAGACACCAATAAAGCAGCCGCTTTCGTTAAGGAAAAAACAGGGCTTACTCTGATATACAAAACTGCAAAAATCAAGACCTATCCTTCTTTTTCTATGAAATTTGAGGCTTCTGGTGTTTTGCTCAAGGATAAAAAGTCTAACAAAATATTTTCTGCAAGAAATTTTGAAACAAAAATAGGCCTGCCTTCTTTGTTTGTAAAGAAAGTAACTGTAAAAACCCTTCTTGCTAATAATTTGAATTTCTCATTTTCTCGAAATAAAGACAAAAAGTTTTATCTCGGGGATTATCTGCTGAATTTTGATCCTAAAAAAGAAGTAAACATTGACATAAACAAATTGAATGTGACTGACAGCAGCATTACTTTTGATGATAAATTAATAAATCAAAAGACAGTTGCAAAAATTAAAGATGCAAATCTTTCATACAAGAAGAATAAGTCAATAAAAACAGATTTAATAGCGGTGATTTTTGTTAATAATAAAAAGAAAACGCTTATAAATTTTGAACTGGATTCAAAATTGCCGCTGTCAAAAGGACTGAAATCAGATAAGGTTCGCTGCAACGGATTTATCAAAGATTTGGATCTTTCGGATTATTCCGGATATTTTGCATATCTTCTGGATGAAGAGGTTGTATCTGCATCTGGCTTAATTAATGCAAGGGTAGACGGGGATAAAAAAGGTAACTTTAATGTATCTGCGAGTATGAAGGATTTTGCTGTGAATATGAAAAATCCTCTGGATTCCATACGCTCTGAAGATGCGGTCGAGCTGGTTTCTATTTTGAATTTTGAGAAAAATAATTTAAAAGTAAACAAAGCACAAATAAAATCTAACAAATGGTGCATCAATATTGAAGGGAATATAAAAAACTATCTCTCTAAAAAAGCTGTATTGGATTTGCTCGTAGATATTCCGGAGTCGGATATACACTCTCTTTACTGGCTTGTTCCGTCAATAAAGGATGACCCGCTTGATGTTATGCAAAAATTCAAAAAATACGGTGCTTGGGGGAAAGCTGCAGGCAGGATTATCATTAAGGGCAAGGCTTCTCTTCCTGAAATTTACGGTGATTTGACGGCTTCGGATGTGTATATAGTCAAGGACAATCCTCTTGTCCCTCATTGTAAGATTTTTGCAAAATTTTTGGGACATCAGGTAAAAGTTACAACAAGAGTCTTTGCCGGTCATGGTGAATATGTTGATATTGACGGTGTGGCGGAAATGAAAATCTACGGTGCAGGTGATTTTCACGTTGTTTCTTCTGACAATGTTGATTTATCTACTGCTGATTATATGCTGGTGCCTGTACATGAGGTTGTGGGCTTTGATTTGGGGCCTGTTCCTTATATGGATATTACAGGCAAGGGCAATATTGATATCCGTACACGTGGTACTGTTCTTGACGGTGAGGTTTTTGGAAAATTTAACTTTAAAAATACAAATGCCTCTCTTCAGGGATTGAATACAACTATCCAAAAAGCTAACGGTACACTGGAGTTTGACCGTAAAAATATGCATTTTTACACAACTTCTGCAAGAATCAATAATCAGCCGATAAAAATTGACGGCAGGGCTAATCTTTCCGGTGATATAGATTTTGATATTACGTCAGATTCTATAGACCTTGCTGATTTGTTCAGCATTTTGACAACAAGCTCTATTCTCGAATCCAAAAAGGTACTCGTTGAACCTTTAGAAAAACTTTCCGGTAAGGTTAAAACCGCTATTAAGGTAAAAGGATTTGCTAAAGATTTTGGGGCATTGTTAAAAAATCCTAACCTTTTAATTTCCGGTGTAATAAATTTAAAAGATTGCACAGGAAAGACAAAATATTCTCCTTTGTATGCAAAAAAACTCAACGGCGTTATCAAGTTCCATGATATGGAATGGTCTGCTAATATGAAAGGGCTGGTCGGAACTTCTGATATTTCAATAAATGGGGAAAGTAAAGCCGGCAGAACCAATATTCTGGTAAATGCTCCTGCGCTAAAAACTGATGAACTCATAGATATTATTTATACAAGTCAAAGCAAAAATACTAAATTGCCCAGATTGCCAAAGACTCATTCTTTGATGTCAATAAATGCGAAGTATCAGTCTGATAAGCAAAAATTTGACTTGAACAATTTAAGTGCAAAAGGTATGTTTAAGCCTGCTGCAGACGGCAAAGACAGCCCTGAATTTTTTATTGCGTCAGGTAGCTTTAATCTTGCGCACGGAAATTTGGCTGTGAAGAATTTTAATGCCAGATTGTTTAATTCAAAAATAATTGCTGATGGGAAAGTGGCCGATGTATTCTCTCAAAATTACAGCGCAGACGGACGTTTGAATATTTCGGATTTTGATATTTCCGCTTTTAATTCTATAAAAAATATGAACTTTTTGCCTGTTTATGTAAAAAAACTCTTGCAGGCGTATGAAAACTATCAGGGCCGTGCAGATGTGGATGTTGTCTGCAACAATAACAGATTAAAGGGTAAAATTAACCTTAGAGAGATTAAATTCAACCATAGCTATTTTAAAACACCTGTTACGGTAGAAAGAGGGATGGTTTTTCTTGACGGTACAAAAATCACTCTGCATTCGATTGTTGCGCAGGTGGACAACACTCCTGTTTTTATGAATGTGTCTGTTTGGGATTTGGATAAAACTCTAAAATTTAGCGGCTATTTTACGACAAAGCTAACGGAATATTTTGCAAATAAATATATAAACAGCTTTTTGACTTATCCTATAAAACCCAGAGGCGATATCACCGTCACTGCTGATATAGACGGAAATCTTAACAATTTCAGATTAAGACCAAAATTAAAATTTGCACAGGATGCTGATATCTATTATATGGGCGCAAACCTCGGCGATGATACGGAAGATAGAGAAATAAAGGCAGAAATCAATATCGGTGCCAATAATGTCTATTATCTCAAAAAACTTGATTATACACGGTTTATGACCTCTCAAAACAACAAGATATATCCGTTGACTGTCTTGAGAGCAAATGGGGTGTTCCAATCAAATAAGAAAAAAATATATATAAGAAATTTAAATATCGAAACCTTGAACAATGCTAATGTGAAAATGTTTAATGTCATTTTCAAAAAATCCGTACTCAAAAACGGAATGTTCAACTGTAAACTGAATATAAAAGGCAATGTGGACAATCCTCATATCAGAGGTTCCGTATTTATGGACAATCTTGATATGCCGTTGTATGACACAATAATAAAAAGTGTCGTGCTGCATTTTAAGGAAAAGTCTGTTGATATAAAAGCCAGCGGGGTGGCTTTTGCATCGGATTTTGTATTGACTACAACGATACAAAACCATATAAAACCGCCTATAGTCATCGAAGATATGACCCTAAAATCTCAAAAATTCAATCTGGATACCTTGATAGACTCACTTACAAGAATCCCTACACCGGATACATCTATCAGGCTGGTTGACCAGTCAAAAAATTCAACAAAACTGCCTTTGGACATTTCTGATTTTCAGATAAAAAAAGGTACACTGATGGCAGATGAGGTTGTTATAAGAAATTTGACAGCAACAAATTACCTTGCTAATTTTTCTATGACAAAAGATATGCTTCTCAATCTTAATAAGATGAGCTTTGATGTTACTACTGGTAAAATTCTCGGTACGGCATCTTACGATTTTTCTAACGGTCTAATAAAAGCAAATCTGTCTGCATTAAATGTAGACGCAAATAAAATAGCTTCATCGTTTTTTGATTTCAGCGATCAGATTTTTGGAACATCAAACGGAAATATTGTTATAACTACCTCAGGCAATTCCGAAATAGAACGTATAAAAAATATGTTCGGCTATGTTTATTTTGAAATAGCCGACGGCAAAATGCCAAAACTCGGTTCTGTTGAGTATCTCTTAAAGGCAGGCAATTTTATAAAAAGCGGCATAACAGGTGCAAGTATTAGCAATTTTATCGATTTGATTGCTCCTATAAAAACAGGCTATTTTGAATCAATAAAAGGTAGTTTTGCATTGAAAAACGGTGTTGCTCAAAATATAGAAATCTATTCAAAAGGCGAAAATCTCAATATTTATATAAACGGAGAATATGATATTTTGCAAAATTATGCAAACCTGAGAGTCTTTGGCCGTTTGACAAAACGTGCGACAAACATTCTCGGTGCTGTGGGCAATATTTCTTTCAATACTTTGTTGAACAAAATTCCGGGCTTTAAACTCGGAAAAGAAGATAAACTAAGACTGATTAAAGACCTCAATAAAATCCCCGGGGTAGAGCTGAGCGACCAGCAGTACAGAGTGTTTACTGCAAAAATCGACGGAAATATTAACGAAAATAAATATGTAAAAAATTTCAGATGGATAGAGTAATACCATTTAATTTGCTGTAATATTTCTTATTATTACACTTACAATAAGCGTGCGTTCAGTTTATAATATATTTGCAATAATGAGAGGTCAGAAAAATGCAAGTTGCCACACTAAGCAGAAACAATTATTCTTCTCAAAAAGCTGTTGTGAAAAATTATTCTTCACAGTCGTTTCGTGCTGCGGATAATAATTCCTCAGCTGCTGATACTTTTTCTGCCTCTAAAGAGGATGTTAGCAAAAAACAGTTGAAAAATGCTGCAAATTTGATTACAAAAATGGCAATAGGCGGCGTTGTCATAGCTGCATTGTGGATACACGGAATTGTCCAGAAAAGAAAAATTGACGATATGTCTGTTATGATTGAAAAATTGTCAAAAGAGCTTGAGCAGCTAATGGCAGCAGTTAACAAATAGTTTTTTATATTGCCGGTTTTTGTTGTACGTCTATTTTAAAATCTGACGGTTTTGAAAACATTTTGTGTTTGTAATCCACTGTTATGTCAGAATAGTTGTAAGGTTCTTTGAATAATGCCGGTACAGATACGTGATGTACGTTCTTTTCATCTTTTTTGTAACCGTATTTGTGGGATGCGTGATAGTGACCAGAGCAAACCATTACAACATTTTTGTGGCGGTGGATAGTTGCTTTGTAGTCTTCTTGTTCCAGTATGTTGTGTGTACGGTCAGGATAGGGTTCTATTAAAGGAACATGCTGAAAGATTATTGCAGCCTTGTTTTCGTTTTGGGTTAGGGTTTCATCGAGCCATTTTAGAGTTTTTTGTGTAAAAACACCGTGGTTGCTCGGCAGTCCTGATGATACTCCATCCAGCACTATCACTATTACATCAGATTTTGGATAAAAGTAGTATGATGCCTTTTTATTCCTTTGATATTTATTTTGTTTTGAAACTATTTTTATGTACTCTTTCTTATCCAGTCCGGAAATTTTGTGTACATCGTGATTGCCCATAACAAGGTAATACGGAGTTTTTACTTTTTTTGCTATTTTTAAAAAGTTAGTCAGGCTTTCCTGATTTGATTTGTCTATATTGTCGCCAAGAAAAATAACAAAGTCGTAGTTGTTTTCGTTCACTCTGTCAATAAATCCGTTGAGAGCTTTTTCTCCAATGGATTTTTGTCCTGCGTTTTCTTTTGTATAATGTATGTCAGAAGCAACTGCAAAATTCAGTGTTTTTGCCTCAACTGATATCCCTGTGAATAAAGCAGCAATACATAAAAATATTTTGAAAAAACAAGACTTCATTGTTATACTCCGCATAAATAATTACTTATGCATATAAGTATAGCAGAAGAATTGTTAATTAGAACTATTTTCTTTTACGTGTTTTGCCGTTTTTGTTCCTGCTTCGTATCCGCAAATCAGGAATATTGCCGGCAGTGCTTTTGAAATAAATCCTTTAATTTTGTCCCCGATAGGTGTCAGTGCCGCTACTGTCAAAAGGTCATCCACGTGGATGCAAAAATCTTTTGCTTTTACTTTTCTGTCATCGTTTTCTTTAAATATAGCTTTGTTTACTTTTGATGCAGCCCAGTTGCCTGCGGTTACTCCTGCACCTACACCTGCCACAGCAGCCAGTGCGCTCAGAGTAATTTCTTTTACTCTTGAGAATTTTCTTTTTTCAATAGCTTCACCGGCAATACCAACAATAGTAATAGGTGTAACTACGTTGCCCAGAAACTGGTGGACTGCTTCTTTTAGTTTTGGTTTTCTGTTTTCTTTTGTATCAGCAGCCATTCCGCCTAACAAACCGCCTACAACAGCGGATGTGGCCAAACCCATTACTTTGAACATGTTTTTGAAATCAACATTAAACATGTCTTTAACTTTAAAGCTTCCTTTTTTTGCAAATTTTGCAACAGCAAAAAGATATGCGAGCGTAGTTGCTGCGCTTCCTGCCAGAGCAGCTCTTTTTACCTGTCCTTCACGGTCATTTTTTAGCAGGCCTTTTAGCGGATTTTCGTTATATTTTATAGTCCCTGCATTTTTTACATTGTGTGATGGTGAATAATTTATAGTATTTGTAATAGTGGTCATGGTCATCTCGTATTCTATACATTTACATAACTCATCTAAAGAAAATTTTTTGCCATAGCTAAGAGGCTAGTGTTAAATAAAATTAACAGATAATTTATTCACATGTTTATTGTACGACAAAGATAAAACTTGGCACGGTTTATTTTTTTAGTAACATATTAATATGAGATTAGACAAATTTTTGAAGGTTTCAAGACTTATAAAAAGACGTACTGTTGCAAATGACGTTTCTGATCAGGGGCGTGTTTTTGTCAATGACAATCCTGCAAAACCTTCAAAACAGCTAAAAGAAGGCGATATTATCAGAATTGAACACTTTAACAAATCTGTATCCGTGAAAGTAGTGAAGATTCCGACAGGAAATATTTCTGTGCAGGAGGCTTCCTCATTATATGAAGAAATAAAATAATATTGCATTTTGTTGACGCAAAACCTAAAATAATTTTATACAAACTTTAATTGAGGAGATTTTACATGAAAAAATACATTGCACTTGGTGTTGTATTTGCCGCACTTGCATTAAATATGAATATTTTTGCTGCAGCACAAACAGCTACAAAAACTATGAACGCTGATATTCAGTCCATACGTATCCCTGCAGGTACATCTATAAAATTGGAAATGATGGAGCCTGTTTCTACTGCTGACGGCGGTGTGGGTGATGAATTTTCTGCAATGCTAAAGGAAGATAAAATAGTAAACGGTCAAATTGCTTTGCCTGCTGGCTCTATAATAAGAGGTACGATTAACAAAATTACACCGGCAAGAAGATTGTCCAGATGTGCTGTTGTTTATCTCAACTTTGACCACGTAGTGACACCTACAGGCAGACAGATTCCGATTAGCGCAGGTTTGTATAATTATGCTAACATTACACTTGACGGCGGAATCTATGAAGGCGGAAACTACGGCTACGCTATACAACAGAACTGGAAAAAAACAAAAGATATATTTGGCAAAACTATAGAATGGGGTAAAGGTACAGGCCCTAATATGCAATATCTGTGTGTACCAGTAGGAGCTGTCGGCGGTGTAATCGGCGGCGGTGCATACTACGTCGGTATGGATGTGGCAAAATTGTTTATGAAAGGCAACGAGGTTACCCTTCCTCAAGGTTTGAATTTTGAAGTTATGCTGACACAGCCTCTGGATATACCTTTGCACTAAAATGAAAATTTTTTATATTATAAAACTTTTATCTCTTATATTGAATACTGCAGCAGAGGATAACGCAGGCAGGATTTTGATAGAAAAAAATCTTAAACTTGCAATAACAGAATCCTGTACCGGTGGGCTGCTCAGCTCTCTTATGACGGATGTATCGGGCAGTTCTTCATATATACACGCAAATTTTGTGACTTATGCAAATGAAGCTAAAATGAAGTTTTTGAATGTCAGTGATTCTACCCTCGGCAGCCACGGCGCAGTGAGCATAGAAACTGCACAGGAAATGGTTCAGGGATTGTTGAACAATACAGGTTCCGATATAGCAGTTGCAACTACAGGAGTTGCAGGCCCCACCGGCGGTTCTTCGCAAAAGCCTGTAGGCCTCGTTTATATAGGCGTTGGAATGAGGGATAATATAAAAGTTTTTAAATATAATGTAAATCCTAAATACCCTCGCAGATTGGTAAAATACCTTTTTGCAAAGCGTGCGGCAAAACTTTTGTGTGAATTTTTAGAGGAAAACGTAAAATGAAAAATGTAACTTTGATTCCCGGTGACGGCATAGGGCCTGAAATATCTCAGTCTGTACAAAAAATAATAAGTGCTGCAGGTGTGGAAATAAACTGGGATGTCCAGTCAGCAGGAGCGGATGTTGCACAAAAAGAAGGCACGCCTCTGCCGCAGCGGGTTATAGATTCAATTAAAAAAAACAAAGTCGCATTGAAAGCACCTGTCACAACACCTATAGGAAAAGGCTTTCGCAGCGTTAATGTTGCATTAAGAAAAGAGCTTGATTTGTATGCAAACATCAGACCCTGCAAAAATATTGACGGCATAAAAACACCTTTTGACGGGGTGAATCTTGTTGTTGTCAGAGAAAATACAGAGGATTTGTATGCCGGTATAGAACGACAGATAGATGCTGATACTGCTGAATCTATAAAAATTATTACAAGAAAAGCCTCTTTAAGAATTGCTAAATATGCGTTTGACTATGCAAAAAATAACAACAGAAAAACCGTACACGCAGTGACAAAAGCCAATATTTGCAAACTTACTGACGGATTGTTTTTGGAATGCGCAAGAGAGATTGCTCAGCAATATCCGGATATTGAGTATAAAGAAATACTTGTGGATAATTTGTGTATGCAGCTTGTTCAAAATCCGCAAAAGTTTGATGTGCTGGTGCTGCCAAATCTCTACGGCGATATAGTTTCTGATTTAACAGCCGGTCTGATAGGCGGGCTTGGTGTAGCTCAGGGCGCAAATATTGGTGAAGATTGCGCTGTGTTTGAACCTGTACACGGCTCAGCCCCTGACATAAAAGGTCAGAATAAGGCTAATCCTACAGCTTTGCTTTTGTGCGCAATTAATATGTTAAGACATATTGGTGAAACAGCCGGTGCAGATAGGATTGAAAAAGCTCTTTATAGCGTGCTTGCGCAGGGAAGAGTTTTGACAGGTGATTTGGGCGGCAGTGCTTTAACAGATGAGTTTACTGATGAAATTATAAAGCAGCTTTGATATTGATAATAAAACTTGTTAATTGAAAAAATAATGCAACCAGAACCATTATCAATAAAAGAAATACCATTATTTTTTCTGGCAAAAGGAATTCTCTTCTTCTGCTGTTATTTGTAGAAAAAGCGTAATATGGCTGTTCTAAAGGGTCAAGCCCAAACTCCATTGCTTTTCTGTAATCTGCTTTTGCTTTTTCTTCTTCGCCGTTTAAAAAATACCAGAAACCACGTTCATTATAAAGCTCCCACATGTCGCCGCGCTTTTCTATTTCTGCGCTGAGCGCATCTATATGCTCCTGATAATTTTTTTCCATATTTTAAAAACCTTAAATTTGATTAAAATCCGATAGACCATTGAACAGGTTTTTGAGAAGCTTCTGCAACTTTTGCTATTGCACCTTTAGAAACAGGTGCTGTAGCCGGAGAATCTTTAACTTCTATAACTGTTTTTGCTTTTTGGAGCAGATGTTGTTTTTGCATAGCTTTGTCTACGTTGTAGTAGGATTTTAAATAATCAAGTTTGTTTTGCAGTTCTACATTTTCGTCATTCAAAGCAAGAACCTGTTTTCTGTATTTGTTCAGCGTAATTTCACTGGCAGTAACAAAATAGTAGCTGACTGCTGACACAAGTATAAATAAAATTAATATGGAGCAAAGTGTTCTGTTCACTCTTGTTATAGCCATTTCTTTGTAAGTTTTGTGGGTGGGGAAGTATCCGTCAATTACCGGATTCTGCGTATTTCTGTATTTTACAGGGTTTGATTGAACATTGTATTGTGAATTGTAGTTATGATATTGATTCTTAGAATCTATTACAGGTCTTGTCAATTTAGTTCTCCCATGACGCAATTTTTTTAGCTACCCTCAATTTTGCAGATCTTGACGGAGGTTTCTCCTTCACTTCTAATTCTGTGGCCAGTATCGGCTTTTTGTTTATTAACTCAAGCATTGGAGGCTTGCAGTGACAAACCGGTTCATTAGGTTTGCAGCGACATCGTGACGCATAATACTTGAAGCATTGTTTAACAAGTCTATCCTCGAGAGAGTGAAAACTTATTACACTAATTATAGCATCAACAGATAATAAAGTAAGCACTTCATTTAATGTATTTTTAATATTTTGTAATTCATGGTTCACTTCTATCCGAATCGCTTGAAACGTGCGGGTTGCGGGGTGAATTTTTTCCTTTGTTTTTGGTACTGAATTTTTTATAATATCTGCCAATTCGCCCGTTGTGACTATGTTTTTATTTTTTCTGTAATTTATAATATTTTTTACAATTCTTTTTGTAAATCTTTCTTCACCATATTCACTTATGATTCTGACAAGGTCGTCTTCTGAGTAATTGTTTACAACATCATAAGCACTAAAGTCCGAATCCCTGTCAAATCGCATATCAAGAGGGGCATCTTTCATAAAACTGAATCCTCGTTCTTGCTTTGTGAGCTGATGATATGATGCGCCTAAATCAAAAACAATTCCCCCTGTGATTTCTTTTATGCCTAAATCTTGTAACACTTTTTTAATATTGGAGTAAGACTCTTTAACTATTGTTAAGTTTTTGTAATCTTTTAATCTTTCTTTTGAAGCTTTTATTGCATCTTCGTCAATATCAAAAGCTATCAGTTGTCCGTCCGGTTGAATTTTTTGGAGTATTAGTTCGCTGTGTCCGCCACCGCCAAGGGTCGCATCCACATATATTTTCCCGGGTTCACAATTTAGAGCATCAACTGCTTCGTGAGCCATTACTGTATAGTGTTGAAAATCATTGTTAGACATTTTGTTTTAAATCCTTGTTCATATTTTATATTAAAAACAAGAAACTTTTATAAAATTATTTTATTTAATTTCCGGTGTGAGTAAGTATTGCTGTGCAAATTCTTTTATATCAGTATTTTTTGCCGTTATATTTTTCTGCGGCACGGGTGCAGTCTTTTTGCCTATTGAATAAGCCAGAGCTTTTTTAATCGGGCTTTTGGATTTTTGATTTTTTTTGTCTATTTCTTCAAGCTCTTTTTGTGTTTTTGCTGTCAGCGGTACACCGACGACTTCTCTTGAAATAGAGTCGTTGATTGAAGAAGTCAGAGCTGTCAGTGTGAAGGCTCCTGCCAGACTGGAATTGCAGAGTTTTGAGAGTAGATTGTGTACAAATGCCATAATATAAGCGGATACGCTGATTCTTGAAATTTCTTGTGCAGCCCTGTTTTTCGCACTTTTGTTTGCGTCTTTTCTGTTGTCATTGCTGTATTGCATAGTCAGGTTGTATGCATCTGTTACAAGAAACAGTGTCGTTATTGCACGTGAAAGGTTTATGTTTGTTTGTGCAAGAGTATTTCCGTCATATTCCAGCTGCTTTTCTCCGTCAGCTCTCATTACAGAGGCTTTCATTATATTTTTTACTTTTTTAAGGTCTTCTGGGCTGAGTTTGCCGTTTTCGTCAACTTTTATACCTTCTTTTTTGATTTGTTTGTCTATCCACAAAAGAATATTTTTTGCGCCTTCAATGTCTTCTTTGCCTTTGTTTTTCATTCCTTTAAATTCGGAAAAAATTCTCAAGCGTTTTTCTTCATCACTCAGCGGTGATTTTGCCCAGGCCTCATAGCTCATTCTTTCTTCAAAAAATTTGTTGAATTTTTCAAGCCTTTTTTTGTCGACTTCTTTTTCGCTTTTTGAAAGGCTGTTTAATTCATTCAGCAGCTCATTGTTTTTTCTTCCGGATATAAAGTTGAAAGCTTTGTTTGTAAATTTAACCGTTGATTTGCCTAAATTTTTGACAAAGTTTACCGGTACAAGTATGCTTTTTGTCAATTTTCCCCAGACAGTTTCTTGGGTGCCAACCGGAACATCTTTATAAATTTCTTTTGCAATCAGTTCTTCATAATTTTGAGGAACGGGTATTTTGTTTTCTTTGTAATATTGGGATTTTTTTGCTGATTTTATTATAGAATCTTTTATTGTGTCGCCGATTTTTGAATCAGCCTGTTCAATAATATTTACAACCTGTTTTATTCTGTTTTTGTCTATTATTTTGTCAACTTTATAAAACCCTTTGAATGAAGGTGTGGAGCTTTTTTGTTCTTCTTTTTTTGTAAAAGCACCAAATGTGCTGTTGGATACATTTGATTTTTGAACAGGCATGTTGGCAGCAGGGGTGTATTTTTGTGCGGGGTTTTCTTTCTTTTTGACATTGGTCAAGAGTCTGCCGATAGCGGGGAGAATCCCTTTTTTCTCATACATTTCTTTTTCGAGCCTGTCTAATGTATCTTTGTCAGACGGCATAATCGGTTTTCCGACAAGTTTTCTTCCCAGTATCTCAGAAAACGCTACAGTAGAACCCGACACAAACATAGCAGTCGGAAGGCTTCTGTTTACGGCAGTTTCAAAAGTGCCGAACAACAGATTCTGAATGTACATATTTAAACCGATTCTGGAAAATTCCTGAGCAATACGGGAATTTCTTTGCGCAGCAGCTTCGTGTTCGTTGTTGCTGTATCGCATAGTCGTGTTGTATGCGTCAGTTCCCAAAAAGTATGAATAAACAATACCTGATATGAGCCTGTTGCCTATCATCAAAGAGTTTGAGGAGTATTTTCCTTTGTTGGGGTCAACGATTTTGTTTCTTCTTCTGGTTATTTTGCTGTACAAAACTTTGTCCGGTATTAAAAATGAATTGTTTTCGTTCCATTTTTGGTGTCCGCTTAGTTTTCTGTAGCCGTTTTCCCAGATTTCGTGTGATTTTATCAACCCTTCTAATGCGGCGAAGTCTTTTAATATTGCTTCTTTTTCTTTGCGGGCTTTGAGTTTTGGCGAGTCTTTTTTCAGTATAAGTTTTTCGCCCCATCTGTACAGCCCCTTGAACGGAGAAACAACCTGAACCAAAAATTTGGACAGAACTGTTTGTTTTGGCAGGTAAATCAGGTGATTTTCGTCCAGAGTCGAAAGCACTTCTTCTGTAATGGAATTTTGTTTCCTAAAAGCAATACTGGCCGGATTTTTTTTGTCTTTTAAAAAGTTTATGTAATTGTTTTTAATTTCTGTATAGTATTTGTACTGCTCATCGCTGATATTTTTAAGAGAATCAAAAACTTTTTTTGTAAGTTTTTCGGGTACAGGCTTTATAAGCGGTTTTAATGCTTTTTTCGCTGAGATATTAAAACCCTTGAAGGATATATGCGTTTGTACACTTCCTTGCAAGGGTTCTGTTGTTGTATTCTTATCCTGTGTGTGACCGTACAGTTTGCCCTGAGGGAGCGAACCATGTGCCGCATAATGATGGCGGAACTCTTTTCGCTTCAGACCGTATTGATTTTTTATGTCAATTTGTCCGAGTTTTTTCACTGTATCCGGTACCTTGTATAATCTGTTTGAGAATTAAATTTTGCCTTTAATAAAAATTAGAAAAGGCATGCGTTGACAAAAAATCTGTCCAATTGCTTTAAAACCCGTAAAAAATTATTTTGCTAGTGATTATTCAGTTTGCAACAAAAGTTAACCAAAAAATAGAGGCTTGTAAAAAGCCTCTGTTTTTTATGTATCAATGTTTTGTGCAAATACAGCATTCGTTTCGATAAAATCACGTCTGGGTTCTACCTTGTCGCCCATCAGTATGTCGAACAGCTGATCACACAGCATGGCATCCTCGACATTAACCTTGAGCAGTGTTCTTGTAGCAGGGTCCATAGTAGTTTCCCAGAGCTGTTGAGGCATCATCTCGCCCAGACCTTTGAATCGCTGGAGAGTCAAACCTTTTTTGCCTCTTTCTTCCACTACTCTTTGCAGCTCTGCAAACGCTGTTATTTGAAGCTCTTCTGCTCCTGTATCCAGTACAAGAACCTTTTCTTCTTCAATAAGGTAGCTTCTGATAGCAGGATAAGCATTTTTTACTCTCTGGAACTCGTTTGATTTTATCAATATAGCTGTCAAAAGCACCTGCTCTGTTTCTCTTTCAAGGTGGAGATTCAGATTGTATTTTTGAGTTTCTGTATTGAATTTGAGTTCTACCCTGTAGTTTTTAGCTTCTTCAATACCGTAGTTTTCTGCGTGGTCAAGCAGATAGTGGTTGATGTAATCGCAGTGTTTTTGCATTGCTTCTTGAGAATCAAAATCCTCAGGTTCTATGTTAGAACGTATCAAAGCTCTCATTACAACAGACGGTATCGCATTGATGAGCGGATTGTTGAATGAATGATAGAAGGTTGACATGTTAGCAAGCAAATCTACCAGTTCTTTGCCTGTTGCACTTTTTGATTTGTCTTTGTTGTAAAGAGTCAAATCTTTGATACCTCTTTCTCTGAGCATTTTGTCCAAAGCTCTGTCATCGTAGAGATATTCAGCCTGTTTGCCTATTGTAATTTTGTACAAAGGCGGCTGTGCAATAAACACGTGTCCCTTGTCGAGAAGCGGTTTTGCATATCTGAAAAAGAATGTTAATAAAAGTGTTCTGATGTGCGCACCGTCAACATCAGCATCGGTCATGATGATTATTTTGTGATATCTCAATTTTTCAATATCAACATCGTCTTCGTTTTTGCTGATGTTTATGCCAAGAGCCTGAACCATTGATTTGATTTCGTTGTTGGCATACATTTTGTCCAGTCTAGCACGTTCAACGTTAAGGATTTTACCACGCAGCGGCAAAATAGCCTGAAACATTCTGTTTCTGCCCTGTTTAGCCGAACCGCCCGCAGAATCACCCTCTACAATGTAGAGTTCGCATTTTTCAGGTTCTCTGTTGGAGCAGTCAGCGAGTTTGCCGGGAAGGGTAGAAGTCTCGAGTGCTGATTTTCTTCTTGTCAGTTCTCTGGCTTTTCTGGCTGCTTCTCTGGCTCTTTGAGCCTGCAGAGTTTTTTCAATGATAACTTTTGCATATTTCGGGTTGAACTCTAACCACTCCTGCAACTTGTCACGGATAGTGTCTTGTACTGCTGCAGTAGCTTCGGAGCTGCCCAGTTTGTCTTTTGTCTGGCCTTCAAACTCAGGGTTTGGAAGTTTTACTGACACAATAGCTGTCAAACCTTCTCTGACATCATCACCGGAAAGGTTTGCGTCAGAATCTTTTAAGAGTTTGTTTTTTCTTGCGTAGTCGTTCAATACACGTGTGATACCGTTACGAAAACCTGTGAGGTGAGTACCACCGCCGTGAGTATTGATATTGTTTGCAAAGCTCAATACTGATTCGTTATAAGCATCTGTATATTGCATTGCAATTTCGACCTGCATATTGTCAACAGCCTTGTCAATGTAGATTGGCTGTTCAAAAAGCACTGTTTTGTTCTTGTTCAAAAATTCTACATAGCTGCCGATACCGCCTTCAAAGTGAAAATCCTGTTCTTCTTTTGTTTCGGCATCTATATATCTGATTTTCAAGCCTTTGTTCAAAAATGCCATTTCTCTCAATCTGTTGGCAATGACATCTCTGTCAATGTGGGTAGTTTCGGTAAAAATTTCCGGATCAGGCCAGAAAGTTGTTCTTGTACCTGTTTTGTCAGTTTCTTTAATTTTTTCTACAGGAGTGGTCGGCTCGCCTCTCAAGTATTCCTGACGCCATACATAGCCTTCTCTTGAAACTTCTACAACATATTTTTCGGAAAGAGCGTTTACAACAGAAGCACCAACGCCGTGCAGACCGCCTGACACTTTATAACCGCCGTCGCCGAATTTACCGCCGGCATGGAGTACGGTGTGTACAATTTCCAGAGCGGATTTGCCGGAATCCGGTTTTATATCTACAGGGATACCACGACCGTTGTCCTCTACAGTGACGCTTTCGTCAGGGTTTATTGTAACGGTGATTTGTGTACAATATCCTGCGAGAGCCTCGTCGATAGAGTTGTCTACAATTTCGTATATACAGTGATGCAAACCTCTTTGAGAAGTAGAACCGATATACATACCGGGACGCATTCTTACGGCTTCCAACCCCTCTAAAACTCTAATATTACTCGCATCATAATGTGTTTCTGCTGCCATTCTTATTCCCCAATTAGTCTTTAATTCTATTCATAACAATATTGTACAACAAACAAGTTGATTAAGCTAATTTGTAAAGAAAGGCACAATTTATAATTATATTAATGGCAAAAGCTTGCATCGCCTATGTCGGAGCAGTGAGAGTTGTAATCCCCGTATCCGCCTTTAACTTTTCTTATCCTCGTGTAATTAAGAGTGTTGTATCTGAAAGGCACAGTGTTTGCCTGAGTATAACTTTGCGCAGAATAAGAAGCAGCTCCGGAGAGAGCTTTTTGTTTGCGGTTGTTGGCATACCATGCCGAAGAAGAATAATCACTGCTGCTGTATCGAGAAGATGACGAAGAGGATGAAGACACATTTGTCATCTGTTTCCAGCTGCCTGAGTAGTTGCCGTTTTCGTCAAACATTGATTTTGCATATACAGTGCCTGCTGTTGCACAAATAAAAATTAAAACCCCTGTAAAAAATAATTTTGTCTTCATAAAAGAATTATATCACGTATCTTAATTTTCATACTAAAGCATTAAATACCTCAAACTAAAAATCAATGCAAAAGAGGGGAAAAATGGCGGAATATATGAATAAGGGAATATCAAAAATTAGCACAGTGCATTATTCCAAATAGTAAAACAGACAGAAAATCAGGGATGATAAATGACAACTCTCCTTCATAAGGCGGTGATCTTATTTGATAAGTGTTAATACCGACCCGTTGAATATATTGATGCAAAAAAATTTGAACACTGCCCAAAATGCAGTGTCAAAAGCGCTGGAGAGAATGTCTACGGGGTTTAAAATAAATTCGGCAAAAGATGACGCCGCAGGCCTGTATATTGCAACAAAAATGAATAACCAAATAAGAGGTCTGAAACAAGCATATAAAAATACACAAACCGGAATATCCTTTTTAAATACAGGACTTGGAGCATTTAGCAATATGACGGATATCTTAAATAGATTAAGAGATTTGTCAGTACAAGCAGCTAACGGAGTCTACGACGAAACAGCCAGAACCGCTATGCAAAAAGAAGCAGATTCCCTCGTCGCACAACTGGAACAAATAACAAATAGTACAAATTTTAATGGACGTTATCTTTTTAATCAGGCTGAAAATGCAGGCGTGGCAAGTATTTCCAGAGTTCGGGGGGGGGGGGGGCTGAATGGTGCTACATGGCATCTTAGGACAGATGATATCCCTGCAGAAAATGTAAACAAACCCGTATCAGGTACAAGTACAAGTGCGCCGTCATTCACTACGCCTGCGCCAACTGACCCCGGCAGTCAAGCGGACGGTGATTTTTCAAACTCCATTACCTTTTCTTCCGGCCAAACTCAGACCATCAATATTGACGGCGTAAACTATACTGTGCGAAACACCCAGACGACAGACAATGATTTTAGTTATTCCAAAAATCTTGAAACAGGAGAGATTACTTTTTTGTGTTCAAATTTTGAGATAACAGGAGCCAAAGATGTAAGTCATGATGTTATTTTAAACGGCAGAGGTTTAACTTTTTACGGCGGCGACCTGTCAGACAAAATATTGATTTTTGAAAACTCCGACGGTTCTAGAATTTACGCTAATGATGGCGACGATGAGATAATTTCCAACGGTTATGGATCTGTTATTAATTGTGGCGGGGGTAGTGATACTGTCACCGTGAATTCCGACTCTAATGCGGTAAACGGTGATAGTGGAAACAATATTTATAATATTAACTGGACAAATACTACTATAAATGGCGGTGACGGAAACGAAACATTTAATTTAAATGGCAAGGTCGGCTATACAAATAGCGGTATTAATGCGCATGGTAAAGGCGGAGATGATATTTTTAATGTTTCTTCTATTTGTGACGGTATATTTGTAGACGGCGGTGAAGGTTATAATGTCATAAATGATGACGGAAAAGATACTGTTAAGGCAAATGTCGTAGATTCTAACGGAAATGATGTTTCTAACACCTTTGGTGTGGAGTTTGCGGGTAACGAAACAAAAACAATTCTTATTGACGGAAAAGAGTACAAAATCACAAACGAAAGAACAACTGAAAATCAAATTTATTACTCTATTGTAGATGGTACGATTAATTTTAGAAGGTGTGAATATTTTTCTATAGAAGGACAAAAAGATGTTGCTCATAATGTTGTACTTTGGGGCAACAGATGTACTTTTTATGGTGGAGATCTTTCTGATACCGTTGTGCTTAAAGCAGCTCTGTCTACTGTTTATGGTGGTGCCGGTGATGACAACATTACAGTGAATGGTGATAATGCAAAACAGAATGTTTATGGAGAAGATGGAAATGATACAATAACTATTAAAGGCATCTTTTATGGTAAAAGTATTGCAGACGGCGGCAATGGCGATGATGTGTTTAATATTGCATCTCGTATGCAGGGGATTTACGGCAGAGACGGAAATGACACCTTTAATATCTCAGGCAGCAACAACGGTGTAAACTGCGGTGACGGCGATGATATTATTAACTACACAAACTCAAATTGCTCAAACAACGTAATAATAGGAGGCTCAGGTACGAACACCGTGAACGGAAGCTCAGGCTCTAACTATACCTCCGGTTTTGACGATTCTGCTGGCAGCAGTGTTAGTTTTAGCGCAAAAGGCGAGCAAAAAACAATCTCCATAAACGGAGTACAATACACAATCACCAACAATCTTGACGGTGCAAACGAGCTGTTCTATTTTTACAATCCGGTGTCAGGAGAGATTGTCTTTGGCGGGAGCTATTTGGATATCAAAGGAGAAGAAAACAAACAGCACAATATTCTGCTTTATACATCGTCCTCTACCTTAACAACCGGCAGTCTGGATGATAATGTCACTGTTTATGGCGAAACAAATACAGTATACGCTGGTGCTGGTAATGATACTTTTATAAATGAAAATGGATATAAGTCATATTTGTATGGCGAAGACGGTGATGATATTTTCTATTCTAACAGAGGTCGTAATGATGTTTATGGCGGGAATGGTAATGATGAATTTTTTATGCATGTATATGGCCAGTGCGTTTATCAGGGTGATGCGGGAAATGACCTTTATCACTTCTTGACGGATAATTTACGTGTTACAGACACAGAGGGTAACAATGTCTACAACATAGATACAGATAACAACAAAGTAATAGGCGGTTCAGGGCAGGACACGTTCTACGTAAGAGGCGACAACAACACAATAAACGGCCAGCAGGGAGATGATTTTCTTGTAGTAGACGGAAACAACAACTATGTAGACGGAGGAACGGGAATGAACCTTATTTCCGGCTCTTCAACAAATTCAACAATAATAAACGGAACAAAAGACCCGAACTCCGGCCAGATAGTGTTTGCGTTTGTAAACGAACAAAAAACAATAGTAATAAACGGAAAAACATACACCTTCACAAACCAAAATGCAGACGGAACCTCCCCCGCATCTAATGTGATAAATTATTCCTTCAACCCGATTACTGGAGAACTGGTGCTTTCCGGCTCCAACTATACGCTGGATGCGCAGTCCGATACAGACCACAGAATCCAGATACAAGGAAGCAACAACACAATAAACGGTGGCAATGAGCAGGATACAATAACAGTACAGTCCGGTTCAAATAACATTATAAACACAAATGACGGCGATGATACAGTTATAACAAACAGCGCAGGCAATACTGTAAATACAGGCAACGGAGATGATTCAATAACCCTTAACTCCAATGCTGATAATACTATAGTCGATAGCGGAGATGGCAATGACAGAATCAATGTGTCCTCAGATAGAAATAATATAAACTCCGGAAACGGAAATGATAGAATCAATGCCTCAGGCTCAAATAACACCCTGCAGGTGAATGACGGAAATAATAATGTTGTGTCAAACGGCTCAAATAATAATATAATCGCAGGCAACGGCGACAACAATTTGTCAGCATCAGGAAGCTTGAATACCATAACAGCAGGCAACGGCGACAATATTATAGGTATTCTTGGCAATGAAAATACCCTGAATACTCAGGACGGAAACAATAGAGTCAATATCTACGGGGACTCAAATACAGTGTCTTCAGGAGCAGGTCAGGATACAATACAAATTAACGGAAATACAAATAATATAACAACAGGAGCAGGCCAGGATTCCATAACAATAAGCGGAAGCCAAAACATAGCTGCAGGAGGCGACGACAATGATGCCTTTGTAATCAATAGAGGTACAGAAAATAATATTGACGGAAACGTTGGCGACTACAATACAATGATAAACTATGGAAATAATACAATATATCGAAATGTAGTAGACATAACACCAGACCCGACAGATATAAGACTGCAGGTTGGAGCAAATGCTGATACTTCCTCTTGTATAAATATAACGATAGATTTTAGATGGAAGGGATTAACATTAGATTTTACAACAACAGAAAGCGCAAGAAATAATATAGAGTTGATAGATGAGCTGCAAGATGAGATAAATACAGAGCAGGCAAAATTCGGAGCAGTAATAAACAGACTGGAAAGTGCAATGCAGCTGCAAACGACCCAGATAGAGAACCTGACAGCATCAAAATCCACAATAATGGATGCGGATATAGCACAGGAAAGTGCAGAGTATGTAAAGAATCAAATACTGTCCCAGACAGCCTCTGCGTTAATGGTTTCCTGGCAAAATTCGAGAGCAAATTCTATTCTTAATTTACTGCCTGCTTAATGTATTATTTCTTAATGTGGTTTTCTAAAGGGGTTCTTTTGATATAATACTTTTTGTTTGAAAAAATGGGAGCAGATATGTTTTTTGTAAAACAGGCTGACAAAGATGTTTTTGATGATATTTATTGTGATATGAAAAGCCAGTTCCCTCTGCAGGAGCTAAAGACCCGTGAGAGTTTTGAAAAATTGCTCTCTGATGGGAAGTATTGTCTTTATTGTGCTTTTGACGGTGAGTGCAGGGTCGGTTATTTTCTGGTTTTTAAAGATAGTATGAGCCTGTGGCTGGATTATATTGCAATATTTAAGGAACATCATTCAAAAGGCTATGGACATAAGATTTTTGATTTGATGAAACAATTTTTTGCAGAGGATTTTAACGGTATTTATCTTGAGGTTGAAAAGCCTGATGAAAGAGAGCCAAACACCTTGCGACGCATAAAGTTTTATGAGTCCCTCGGCGCAAAAAAGCTGGATATAGATTATTTTTATCCGAACAAAGACGGGTATATTCCGCTGGATTTGTATTTTATGCCATTTAAAACCGGTCTATCTATGCCGGACAAAACCGCTGTAAAAAGTACGATAAAAACCGTCTTTTTCGCATTGCATGGTGATATACCGCATGTCAGAGAAGTTTTTGAAAAAATAAAATAGTCTGAGGCGGCTTCGCTTGTAGAAGTGTACACGGAGTGCGAGTGACGCCAAGTCTAGCATTTTGCGGAAGTGACCCCATGCACTTGTTGCCTGTGCCGGACTTGTTTAACAAAACGGACTTGCCAAATGTGCAGGTTCTACAAGTAGTCGGAGTCAGTTGACTATATGAAATAGTTATTATTTTTTGACTGTGGTTTGTTGAGTTTTTGGTAAAGAAAAGCCAAAGATACAGGTTTCGTCTTTTGTGCTGCTGGCGTGGATTTCACCTTTGTGTCCTTTTATTATTTGTTTGGACAGATACAGCCCGAGTCCTGTACTGGCTTTGTTAAATCTGGCGTTTTCTGAGGTTTTGTATTTTTCAAAAATCTCATTGATTTTTTCTTCCGAGATATATCTTGCACTGTTTTTTATATCGAATTTTGTGGAATTTTCGTCTTCGTCGAGGGTGACTTCTATATCTGTTTTTTCAAATCCGTAGGTTATTGCATTGGATACAAGATTCATTATTGCTCGTTTTACCTGCAGTTTGTCTGCCGAGATTATGGGGTTTTTTATGTTTGATTTTAGTATTATATTTTGCTTTTTTGCATCAGCAAGGTTCGACACCTCTTTGCAGGTTGTGTTTACGAGTTCTACAAAATCAAAGCTGTCTATTTTTAATATAGGGCTTTCGCTGTCGGATTTGAAAGTTTCCAAAATAGTAGAAATCATATTTAGCATATAGATATTTGACTCCAGTGTCATCTGGATAATGTCTTTTTGATCTTCATTCAAGGGGCCTAGGGATTCGTCCAGAAGAATATTCATTGCTCTGGTTTGGGCATTTGTGGGTGTTTTTAGGTCATGTGTGAGCGTTGCAACGAGCGTTTCTTTTTGGGCTTCCAGTTTCTTTTCGTCATCTATGTTCCTTGCGTGTACGATTATTCCGATTACATCATTTTTGCTGTTAAAAATCGGTGCCTTTGTTATATTAAACCAGTGTTCGCCTTTAAGTTTTATGTTGACAGAAATGCCTCTTTTTTCTGTTATAACTATTGCATCTTCTTTTTGGATTTCGTCTGCTATTTCTTTAAAAAAGCTTTCTGCCGGTTTCAGTCCTTTAATTTCTTCTATAGGCAGATTAAAGTTCTCCGCAAGTTTTTTATTGCCTGTAATGATTTTACCTTCCAAATCTTTCAGGTAAATTACAAACGGAACATTGTTGAGTATGCTGTTGAGTTGTGCATTTTGTATAAGTGCCTGTTCTCTCAGCTGTTCCAGCTGGGTGATATCACGCATTATACCTATTATGCCTTTTATGTTGTCTTTTTCTATTACGGGAGATAGCAGTGTTTCGTAGATTTTTGTTTCTTTTTCTGGCAGCTTTTTTTCGATTTTGAAAGAGATAACCTGTTTGTCTTCAATAACTTTTTTGTCGTATTTTCTTAAAATTTCTGCTGTATTTTCCGGAAAAAAGTCAAAATCCGTTTTGCCTGTCAGGTTTTCTGACTGTGAGATATTGAGCATCTCTCTCATGTAGGGGTTGCAGTCAATATATTTTGAGTCAGGATCCTTTTGATAAATCAAATCGTGACAATGCATAAATATATTTTTTAAAAGCTTTTTTTGATTTATGTATTTGTTAGAAATTTGGTTGAGCAGATATTTTTTGTTTAGCCAGTTGTGAATAAAAAATATGAACAGCACGCAGACGATACCGTCTTTGAAAGAGATATTGTGGTGTTCCATTAGCGAAATAACAAAAATAATAGCAAAACAAAAAAGAGGAAAAAATAAAAATCTCCTAAATTTTTTACTAAAAATCAAATCCAATCTCCTAATTTATAATTTTTGAGCGGACAGCTTTTACTGCCGCCTGTACACGGTCGGATACAGATAATTTTGACAGGATGCTTCCTACATGTGCTTTTGCTGTGTGTATGCTTATCGACATTTTGTCGGCTATTTCTGTGTTTGTTTTCCCGTCCACTACGAGCTTTAGCACGTCCATCTCTCTTTCTGTAAGATTTAGTCCAAAGTCTATATTTGTATACAAATTGTCAAAGTCAGTGGAGTTTGGCTTCGGTGCGAAAACGTTCGCTACGTCTGCTATGTGCGGGTGCAGCCATACTGCCCCTTTGTAAACATCTTTTATAATATTCTGTATTAACAGGGTATCAATATCTTTTAAACAATATGCGCTTGCCCCTGATGCCAGTGCGGCAAGGACTTCGTCCCTTTTTTCATGAGAGGTTAGGATAATTACTTTTGTTTCTGGGTTTTTCTTTTTTATAATTTGTGTTGCTTCCAGACCGTTTATACCGGGCAGGCCCAAATCCATAATAACCACATCGGATGGGTGTTCTTCTAACACTTCTATGCAGTCTTCTGCATTGTCAAAATCTCCCAAAACATCGAATTCTTCTGCTTTTTTTAACATGTGTATGAGAGATTTTCTAATAAGGAGATAATCTTCAACAATGTAAACAGAAATTTTCTTCTGTGTATTCAATTTTTTTACTACTCCAATATTAATAACTATTATTAAATATATTGACTTTGCCTGTTAAAATATATAACCCACATGTCTATATTTAATTTTCAGTGTAACAATAACACTTATTATTCATTTTTATTAAAAATAATGTTTACATATATGTAATGTTATTTACAGTTTTTGGTTTATTGACACATCTAAAAAGATTATTATACTTGTGATATGCAAAAAATTTTATTGCTGAAAAATTTTTTATATTAAGTTAAGAAAACTTAATATAAGGAGTTTGTAGATGTGAAAGGAAAAGGAGATTTTATGAAAAAGAAACTTTTATCATCTGTTATTGTAGGTACCATGGCTTTGACTCTCGGTGCTTTGTTCAGCACTCCTGCTTTTGCCGGATGCCCTGCCAAAGGCCCTTGTGAAAAGAAATGTGAAAAACAGGTTCAACCGCCAAAATGCCACAAACCTATGTCACCTGAAGAAAGAGCTGCTGCAAGAGAAGCTAAAAAAGCAGAATTTGAAGAAAGATTGCAGCTGACAGAATCTCAAAAAGCTCAACTCGAAAAAATCAAAGCTGATGAGAAAAAAGCTCTCGCTCCTTACAGAGAAAAAATCGAAAAAGAACGTGCTAAAATCGATGAACTTTTTGAAAAAGAAAAAGCAATCAGAATGGACAGCATGAAAAAATTCGAAGCTACTTTGACTGCTGAACAAAAGGCAGAGCTTGAAAAAATTAAAGCAGAAGTAAAAGAAGAAATGGAAAAAATGGGACCACGCGGCCCGAAAATGGGACCGAGAGGCCCGCATCATCCTGATTTTGGCAAAAAACCTGTTTGCCCTCCGGATTGCAAATGCGGCTGCCACAACCCTGGTGCTGCTGAACCTGCTGATTGCAATTGTCCTTGTCACAAGGATGCTGCTCCTGCAGACAAAAATGCAGAAACTCCGGCTGAAAAATAATTAAACAGCTTATACTTATTGAGGATTTGTACGGTGGTAATTCAACAATGTTGGATTACCACTTTTTAAATATAAAAAATACAGCCAGAACTATAAACAAAAATCCGACTATATAGTTCCATTTTAGTTCTTCCTTCAGATAAAATACGGAAAAAAGACAAAATACAACAAGGGTAATTACTTCCTGTATTGTTTTTAGGTGTGCTGCATCGTAATATCCGTATCCGATTCTGTTTGCCGGTACTTGAAAACAGTATTCAAAAAATGCTATTCCCCAGCTTATCAAAATAACTGCCCACAGGGCTGCATTTTTATATTTTAAATGACCGTACCACGCAAACGTCATAAATATATTTGATATTGTTAATAAAATTATCGGAGCAAGTTGTCTGTACATAAAAATATAATAGCAAAAAATACAAAAATGGTTTATACTAAATTATCAAAATATAACAGGAGTTTGTATATGAATAATATTAGAGAAATCAAAGACTATCAGATTGTAATTCTTGGCTTGCTCATTGCTCTTGGTGCTATTATTTCTACTTTTGTGTTAGCGCATGGCATTGTTTCTTATCAAAAATTGCAAAACCAGACTTTGTCTGTTACAGGTTCTGCCTCACAGGAAATAAATTCGGATTTGGCTGTGTGGAGAGCTTTTTATGAAGTAAGAAGCAAAGACCTGAAATCCGGTTATGCCAAGATTAATGCAGACAAAAAAGTTCTTAATGATTTCTTGATTGCAAACGGCATGCAGCAGAATGACATTCAGTTTTCGCCGGTTTCTTCTTTCCCTGTGTACAAAAAACTCGGTAACGGCTATGACTCAAACGAAATAGACGGCTATAGATTGTCACAGAATGTTCAGGTTTCTTCCAAAAATGTCGATGCCGTAGATAAAATGTCTCAGCAGACTGTACAGCTGGTAGACAAAAATGTTGAAGTTACTTCAAACAATATCGAATACTATGTTTCTAACCTTGATGAACTCAAAATAAAAATGCTCGCTGCTGCTACAAAAGATGCCAAAGAACGTGCAAAAAGCATGGTGCAAAGCACAGGCGGACATATTGGGTCTATGAATTCTGCAAAAATGGGCGTTTTCCAGATTGTAGCAAAAGACTCTACAGATGTTTCTGACTACGGCATATACAACACTAGTGCAAGATACAAAAAAATTAACGCTGTTGTTAATGCTACTTTTACAATAAAATAATTTTATGAAAGAAATAAAAAATGTTTTGTTGTGCGGGCTGGGTGCTATAGGCAGCATCTATGCCGTAAATATTGATAAATATGACAAAAATTCTTTAAAGGTTCTTGTTGATGCTTCTCGTATAAACAAGTACAAGGATTCTCCTCTTATTTTTAACGGAGAGGAAAAGCAGTTTAACTATATTACAGACAAAGATACCGGCTTTTGCGCTGATTTGATTATTATTGCAACAAAAAATAATGCCTTGCCTCAGGTTATACAACAGGTAAGGCCTTTTGTTGCTGAGGATACAATTTTTATTTCGCTGTTAAACGGACTAAAAAGCGAAGAAATTCTTGCAGAAGCCTTTGGGGGCGAACACATTCTGTATTCATATTTTATTGGCCATGCCAGTATGAGAGAGGGCCGACGCATCACCCACGACGGTGTGTACAAAACAGTCTTTGGCAAAAAGGATAACACCGTATATTGCGAGGATGTCCTGAGTGTAAAGAACTTTTTTGATAAGGCAGGAATAAATTACGATATCCCTCAAGATATGCTTTATTCTATGTGGTGGAAATTCCTTGTAAATGTGGGCTACAATCAGGCATCGGCTGTATTGGATGCTGATTACGGTGCTTTCCAAAATTCCCAAAAAGCTAATGACATAGCCATAAAATTAATGGAAGAAGCTGTTTTGGTTGCAAAGGCTCAGGGTGTACAAAATACGGAAAAATTGATACCGGAAGTTCTTGAAATTTTAAAAACAATGATTCCGGAAACGAAAACATCTATGCTTCAGGATGTACTGGCAAAAAGACAGACAGAGGTGGATGTTTTTGCCGGTTATGTGTCAGAGCTTGCAAAAAAATATTCTATCAGTACTCCCTACAACGATATGTTTTTTACTTTGCTGAGTGCTATTGATGAAAAAAATATGCTGTCAAAATAGATTTATTGTTTTTGAAGAAATTTTTGTTTGCATTTTTCTAAAAAAAGCCCTGCAGCTGGAGAAAATACCTGATATTTTTTCCAAACAAGGTCAAGCCCTGATTCCAGCCTTGGATATAAAGGACGGAAGCAAATTTCACTTTCTGATGAGGTGTTTGCCAGTTTGTCCAGTGTAACTGCGTACCCTAAACCTGCTTTGACCATAATGGCGGCATTGTATACAAGATTGTAAGTTGCAGTGATATTAATTTTTTCAAATTCATCACCAAACCAGTCAAGAAACCCGCTTTCTGCTGAGTATTTTCGTGACATCTGACGGGATGCAATTATCGGTACGCCCATCAAGTCTTTTAGTTCTACAAATTCTCTTTTCGCAAGCGGACTGTCCTTTCTCATAATAACGCCCCAGACATCTTTTTCCGGCAGAGTCATATAATCGTATTTGGAAAGATTTATCGGCTGAATCAGAATACCAAAATCCAACAGTCCTTTGTCCAGCTTTTCTGTAACATCTTCTGCATTGCCGCTGTGTATATGAAATTTTATCAGCGGGTATTCTTCCTGCAATTCTTTTAAAACTTCTGCAATGTATTTCATTGAATCTGTTTCGCCGCTGCCAATATAGATATCTCCGCCTATTGTTTCGTTTATGGAGTGAAATTCTGCTTCTGTTTTTTCTGCCAGATCAACAATTTCTTCTGCTCTTTTTCTCAGAATCATGCCTTCTGCTGTGAGCGTAATATGTTGTTTGCCTCTAATTAGCAGCTTTTGTCCCAGTTCTTTTTCAAGCTCCTGAATCTGTCTTGTCAAAGTCGGCTGTGTAAGATGCAGAGAATTTGCCGCAGCTGTAATGCTGCCTTCTCGTGCTATTGCCAGAAAGTATTTTAAAACCCTTATTTCCATTTAATTTATCTTATATTTTGGAGTTATGCCTGTCAAGTATCGTACACACAAAATTATGTCTGAATGTTATAAATTGTAAAATAGATGACTTGTAGTCATTGACTTTGGGTCAGCGAAAGTTTATAATGAATTTGTAAAAAGATAAGGACTAATTATGAACAAAAGACAGCTTTGCGCACAGGAAACAAAAAGAAAACTGATATCTACTGCACTGGAATTGTTAAAGGAAAAGGGCTTTGATGCCATAAACGTTGAAGATATTACAAAAAAAGCCGGTGTTGCCAAGGGAACATTTTATACATATTTTAAACGCAAAGAAGATATTGTTCTTGATATCAGCAGAGTTCCTTTTGGCGAAATTGCGCAGGAACTGCAAAAAATGTCTGATTTAAAACTCATAGACAAATTAACTCATTATTTTCACCGTTTTATGGAATGCGTGGAGTCCTGCGGTATAAACACCTGCCGTCAGTGGACACGTGATGTGCTGGATCCTAATAATGTTCCTGAAAATAAAGATGGTCAAAAATGGAAATACGATTATGAAATGTTGAGAGATATCCTTGCAAATGCTGTCAATACGGGTGAATTAAAAAAAGATACTCCTGTGGAATTGCTGGCGCATGTTTTGATATGCGAACTTTACGGAATGATGACCTGCTGGTGTATGTCAGACGGAAAATTTGAACCGCTGGATTGGACACAAAAATTTTGCGAAGTCCAGCTGGCACAAATTTTTAGTCAATACATTACAAACAAGTAAAAGAAAGGATGTATTTATGAAACATAGAAAATTAAGAGATATTGAGGTTTCAGCTGTTGGTATGGGCTGTATGGGATTCAGCCACGGGTATGGCGCAATCCCGCCGGAAGAAGAATCCATAAGACTAATGCACAAGGCCTATGACCTTGGCTGTACATTGTTTGATACTGCAGAAGCCTACGGCCCTTATGTAAATGAAGAACTGGTCGGCAAAGCCGTTAAACCTTTCAGGGACAAAATTATTTTGACAACAAAATTTGTTCCTGTGTTCCAGCCGGGGCAGGAAATTCCTGAAGGTAAATTGAGTAAAAAAGGCGTGACAAATGCATTGAATGACTCTTTAAAAAGGCTTCAGACAGATTATATAGATATTTATTATGAACACAGAGTTCCGTTAGACAGTAATGTAGAAGAAGTTGCAGGATGGATGGGCGAATTTATAAAAGAAGGAAAAATCCGTGCCTGGGGTCAGTCGCAGTCCACTGTTGAACAGATAAGAAAAGCCCACGCAGTGACTCCGCTTACTGCAATACAGAGCGAATATTCTATGATGGAAAGAATGTTTGAAAAAGACGTTATTCCAACTTGTCAGGAATTGAATATCGGTTTTGTCGCTTTTTCTCCTATGGCATCTGGGTTCTTGAGCGGAAAATATAACAAAAATATGGAGTACAAAGGCGATGATGTAAGACGTGTGATTACACGATTTAACCCTGAAAATGTTGAAAAGAATCAGCCTCTATTGGATTTGCTGCACGCTGTTGCTGACAAAAAAGGTGTAACTCCTGCTCAATTATCTCTTGCGTGGATGCTCCATAAATATCCTCATGTAGTGCCGATTCCGGGCATGAGAAAAGATGAAAGAGTCATAGAAAACCTCGGTGCTGCTGATGTTGTGTTGACTGATGAAGAATTTAATAACATAGAAACAGAATTGAATAAAATCACAATCTACGGAAACAGAACAGATGAAGATATTCACAAACTCGGTTCTGTAAAGGCTCGTGAGTTTTAGTATTAATTTAAGGAGAATGATTTATGCAGACAGTAAAATTAAATAATGGTGTAGAAATGCCGATTTTAGGTTTTGGTGTTTATCAGGTGCCTGACCATAATGAGTGTGAAAGAGTTGTATCAGAAGCTCTGGATGTCGGATATCGTTTGATAGATACTGCTCAGGCATATTTTAACGAAGAAGCCGTGGGCAATGCCATAAAAAAGAGCGGTATAGACAGAAAAGATATCTTTCTTGTTACAAAAATATGGGTATCAAACGGCGGATATGAAAAAGCAAAAGCCTCAATTGATGAATCTTTAAGAAAATTGCAGACGGATTATCTGGATTTGATATTGATTCATCAGCCGTTCAATGATTATTACGGAACATACAGAGCAATGGAAGAAGCCTACAAAAACGGAAAAACCCGTGCAATAGGCATCAGCAATTTTTATCCTGACAGATTTGTGGATTTATCACATTTTTGTGAAATCCAACCTATGATAAATCAGGTGGAAACTCACGTATTCCAGCAGCAAAAAGCAGCCAAAGAAATTATGAAAAAGCATAATACACTGATTATGTCGTGGGGGCCTTTTGCTGAGGGTAAAAATAATTACTTCCATAACGAAACCCTTAAACAAATCGGTGAAAAATACGGAAAATCAGTTGCTCAGGTTGCTCTTAGATTCTTAACACAAGAAGGTGTTATTGTTATTCCAAAATCTACCCACAAAAACAGAATGGAAGAAAACTTTAATATCTTTGATTTTGAACTGTCTTCTGATGATTTGGATAAAATCAGAGCTTTAGATACGGGAAAAAGCCTTTTCTGTGACCATTACAGTCCTGATTTTGTGGAATTTATAGTTAATTATAATCTTTAAAAGCATTGCTTGACTGATAGTTACTCTAAGGTATTAAAATGTCACTAAAAACATAGGAGGACAAATGAAAAAAATATTAGCAATCCTTATACCCGTAGTTTTGATTGCAGGGTTTTCAGTCTACAAAATAGCGGCAAATGCAACAACACAACCAAAGTTAGGAGGCCTTATGGACAAAAAAGTTTTGGTGGCTTATTTTTCCTGGAGCGGTAATACAAAATCCGTTGCAGAAAAAATTCATTCACAGGTAGGCGGTGATATATTCAAAATAGAGCCGGTTACTCCATACCCGAGTGATTACAATGAAACTGCCTACGGCATTGCAAAAGAACAAAAAGATAAAGGCATACATCCTCCGATTAAAAATACTGATGTAAGCTCTTATGACGTAATATTTGTCGGAACACCGGCATGGTGGTATACAATGGCTCCGCCTGTTATGACCTTCCTGTCAGAAAATAATTTTGAAGGCAAAACAATAGTTCCGTTTGTCACACACGGCGGCGGTGGCGGCTATACCATAGACAAGGATATGGCCAACCTTGCTAAAGGGGCAAAAGTTCTCTCTCCATTTGTTGTGTATGGCAAAGGCGGGGCTAGCGTGGACAAAGATTTGGCAGAATGGATTAACAAATTATAATGTTTTTAGGAGCTAACAAATGAAGACAATAAGACTGGTATATCCTCAATGGCAGGGCGGAAATGTTGCAAGAATACTACCTGAATTGACAGAAGAAGAGGCAGATACAGGATATGTGCTGGGGGCTTATTTGTTGAATTTTTTAGCTCCCGAAACTAAAAATAAAACAATTACAGTGCCAGTATCCGAGGATACAAACAGGGCCGAAGAAAACGGAATACTTTCTTATCGTCCTATTTTGAAGCAGAACGATGCTGCACTTCAAATATTAAAAAATGAATCTCCTGATAAAATTGTGGTACTGGGCGGTGAATGTTCTGTGAGCGTTGTGCCTTTTACATATCTGGCTCAAAAGTATGAGAATGATGTTGCTATGGTGTGGATAGATGCGCATCCTGATATAACTCTCCCTCAGGACAGAACCTATAACGGTTATCACGCAATGGCTGTGACTGCTATTATGGGCAAAGGGGATGAAAAGCTTGTGTCTTCGTTACCTGCAAAGATTGATTCTCGCAGGATTTTGTTCGTTGGGCTTAGAGATTGGGAAAGACAACAAATCAAAGACAGACAGGCTGAATATGGAATAAAACACCTTTCTTCTCAAGAGGTTGCAGAAGAGAGTACAAAGGTTCTGGATTGGTTAAAATCAACAGGTGCAAAGCATGTTGTTATCCATTTTGATATGGATGTATTGGAGCCTTCAGAAATTATTCCTGCTGTCGGTGTTGTACCTGACGGAATGAAAATCGCAGAGGTAACAAGAGTAATTAATGACATAAACCGTGAATTTGATATAGTTGGGCTTACTGTTGCAGAGCCGATGCCAAGAATTGCTATTAAATTGAAAAAGATGTTGAATCAGCTTCCTTTGTTGAAATAAACGGTATTTTATTATTTTTCAGTAAATCCGTGGCTTTCTTCTATGAGCTGCATAATTTTGTCATCGGCGACTGTGTCATCTAATATTACAGTTATCCAGTATTTTTTATTCATGTGCCAGCCGGGGTAGAAATGCTCTTGTTTCGTTATTCTTTCAACCTTATCGGGGCTTAATTTTATCAATGCAATTTCAACGAGTTCTTTTTTGTCTTTTTGACCCTTTTGACCATCTTGAATTTTCGACCTGTCCACATCTAAAATTGCCAGATACCATTTTTTGCTCTCAGGGTTTCTGAAAATACCGCTCCCAGGAGTCTTTTCCCATAGAAATTCCGGTTCATTGCCGTATTTTTTTATTATTAGATTTGTTATCCTGTTTGATTGAGGGTAGATATAATATTTTTTTGTAAAACATTTTTCTCTTATATCTTCGAGTATCTTTTCATAAGCCGCTCGAATTTCTCCGACAAAAGCACCCTGTCCGTTCCCTCCCTCTATTCTCAGAGGCAGGAATTCATCATTGTTTTCTATATCATATACGGTTGCCGTTATTTGTTCGTTTGTATTTACTACAACAACAGCCTTGAATAAGCCGTCTTGAAACATTTTTTCAAATACAAAGCTGTTATTCTGCTTTATAAATCCGTATTTTTCTAATTGATTGAAATCCGGAGAATATCTTTGAAATATTTTGTCTTCTATATTCATAGTCTTAATTCATTGTTATTTGTTTGTTTCATCATTGATTACCGGTGCGGGATTGTTCTTGTACCTTATGTATAGCCCCATATCGATAAGCAAAAATATCATGTTCAAAAGATACAAGATGATAACCCAATCTCTGTAGAAGAATAATTTGTGAATTATTCCGCAAACATAACCGGTTAATATCAAACAAGAGAATGCAAAGCTTTTGCCGTGTACGCATTTTGCCTTATATGTTTTGTATGCCGCAATCGGCCAGCTTATTCCAAAACAAACCATCATTCCTGCTTCAAATATACTCATTTTTATCTCCTAATCCTTTTGTTAAAACAAAAAAGCCACCTCAATGGTGACTTTTTTATTAAATGGCGGGACCGACGAGGCTCGAACTCGCGACCTCCTGCGTGACAGGCAGGCACTCTAACCAAACTGAGCTACGATCCCATATTCGCTTTTCGTTTTGAACTCATTTAATTTTCAATCCGAACTGTGCGATAACCATGTCCGTGAAATAATTATAAACTGCTAAATTTTTATTTTCAACACTTTTTTATTGTCAGATGAGAAAACTATCCTGTATAATAAATATTGACAATCAGTTAGGTGGAGTTTATATGAAAAAAGTTTTTTATACATTACTCATATTTTTTGTTACATCTATATGCATGCCGGCATGTGCTGCACAATCTGTAAAGGTCGCTGCACTTACGGAATTTAATTCGCTCAGGCCCGTTGATACAATGCGTGTGATTGTTCTGGAAAGAGTTGAATTCAAAAACGGTATTGTCTTTGAAGACGGAACGGTTGTTGACGGACAGATTTTTGATGTAAAACAGCCCAAAAGAGCTAAACTTAACGCATCTTTCAAATTCAGACCGACAACTTATAGATATAACGGCAAAGTTTATAAGGTAGAAGATCCGGAGTTTTTTGCAAAGTATGCGGAATACAAGGAGCTGGATAAAGCTGCTCTTGCCACTTCCGCAGCTACAACTGCAGGCGGTTTGATTTTCCATATCCCGCTGCTTTCAGAGGGCGTTTCTCTTGTCAAAGGTATGTGGAAAAATCCGGAAAATAACAGGCTGAAATCAGGTGTTGTTCAGGTATACAAAGATTCTCCTCTTTCTTATATCGAAGAGGGTAAAGATATAGAAATTAAAAAAGATACTATGTTTATATTCAAGTTCAAATCCTCTGATGCAGAGGATTTGGATGCAGAAAATACTGATGCTGCTATGGTTGAGGATGATAAATCAGCCCAGAATCCTGAAAAAAATATAACCAATATAACACCTGTCCCTGCAGCTAGTGTTGAAGTTCAAGAACCCGACAACACTTCTGTAAAACATATCCAGACTGTTGATCCGGAAGAAGTTTTGAGAGAAGTTGAATTGAATACTTCAAAGCCGCAGCCTGTACAATAATAGCTTTTATTTTTTTACACACCGAGTGAAAATATCTTGTAAATTTCTTCGTCAGAAAGTTCTGTGATGATTTTTTCACCTTCAAATACAGCTACATTGGCCAGATCTTTTTTGTTGTTAATCATCTCATCTATTTTTTCTTCAAACGTACCGAGTGTGATGAATCTGTGTACCATAACATTTTTGTCCTGTCCGATACGATAGGTTCTGTCTGTTGCCTGTTCTTCAACAGCCGGATTCCACCACAGGTCGTAATGGATTACGTTTGTGGCTGCGGTGAGGTTCAGCCCTGTTCCGCCGGCTTTTAGCGAAAGTATCATGACATTTGAGGCATTGTTTTCCTGAAAATCTTTGATTAAATCTTCCCTCTGTGTTCTGTTTAGTGACCCGTGGAAGAATAGCGGATTTATGCCGAGTTCGTCTTGCAAAATTGTTGAAAGTATGTTGCCCATTTCTTTGTACTGGGTGAAAATAAGCGTTTTTTCATTGTTTTCCAGAATCTGTTTTGTAATAGAAACGAGCTGTTCTGCTTTTCCGGACACATCTTTTGAAATGTCACCTGTTTTCAGGTACTGATACGGGTGGTTGCAGATTTGTTTTAATGCTGTAATTAATTTAAAAATCATACCACGTCTGTTAATGCCGTTGAGTTTTGCTATATCTGACATCAAATTGTCCAGAACACTTTGATACAATGCAGCCTGTGTTTTTGTCAGGTAGCAGTATTCGTTCAGTACAACTTTGTCAGGCAAATCAGATATAATGGTTTTGTCTGTTTTTAATCTTCTCAGGATAAACGGTGATATTGCCAGTCTGAGTTTTTCTGCACGATTTGTTTGTTTAAATTTTTCAATAGGTATTGCATAGCTTTTTTGGAAATCTCTTATTGAACCCAGATATCCTCTGTTTATAAAGTCAAATATACTCCACAGTTCAGTGAGTTTGTTTTCAACAGGAGTACCTGTCATTGCTATTTTTATATCGGCTTTGATTTGTTTTACAGCCTGAGTTTGAGATGTGTCAGGGTTTTTGATGTTTTGTGCTTCGTCAATTATGAGCATTGACCATTTGTGCTTTTTGATTTGTTCAATATCAATCCTCAAAATCGCATAGGTCGTTATTATTACATCAGCTTTTGTATCCAGCTGTCTTTCAATACCGTGGTAAATAGATGTTTTTAGCTGAGGGGCAAAGTTTTTAATTTCTTTTACCCAGTTGCCCAAAAGCGTTGTCGGACAGACTACAAGAGCAGGCTGTTTGAGGCTGCCTGTTTCTTTTTGTTTAAGAATAAAACTGATTACCTGAATAGTTTTTCCAAGCCCCATGTCATCAGCCATACAGCAGCCGAATCCTTTTTTTATGTTTGTGTACAACCATTTGAATCCACGTTCCTGATAAGGTCTTAGGACGCCTTTCAGGGATTCCGGCGGCGGCACTTCTTCTGTTTTTGTCAGGTCTTTTAGTATATTGGCAAAAGCCTCGTCGTAGTCAAAGTCATAATCATCCATCTGTGATGACAGTGCGGCATGGAGAATTTCCATTTTGTTTTTGTCAGTAATTTTTGGATTTTTGACCTTGTCGATGAGTTTTGCATTCTCTTCTTTGTCAATAAGTACATAGTGGTCTTTGTATTTGATAAGACCCTGTGCATTTTTTGTTAATTCTTCGTATTCTTCTACAGAGAGTTTGTCATCCCCGATTGCAATAGTGTAAGAAAACTCGAATAAATCGTTTAATGCTGCGGTAGAGGCTCCGTTAGAGGTGATAATATCCCTGAGTTCTGACATTCTGGCAGCTTTTACCCTTGCATTTATAGAAGCTCTCGGGGTAACAATATTATCAATACCTTCCGGCAAAATTACATCAATAGAAGCCTTTTGAAGATAATAAGAAATTTGGGCAATTATCTTATACACTTCGTTGAGGTTCATATTCAATTCAAACTGATGCTCTTGCGCATAAAAATCTTCAAGCTCAGGGTAGTATCTTGCTACATAAGTGAGCTGTTTTTCTATCAAATCAACAATTTCTTGATTTGTATAATCTTTAAAATGCACTGTTTCAGCGTAAACATCTTCTATACGGTATTTTTCACCGGTGTGAGTGTTTTTTACATTGATTTTCAGCTGATAGTCTTCGTCCGTTAGTTTAAGGATTTCAAACTCGGGCAATATATTGTATTTGCCTATGTATATCTCATCCAGCCACTCGGAGATTGCGAGTGCAAGGTCGTTGCCTCTGAAGTATCTTTTGTTCCAGGCGTCTTTTATAAAATATACAGCGGATTTTGCATCTTTAAATTTTGTTGATTTTATATGTAAAAATTTGAATATAGTATAGTTTAAAAAGCTGTCTAAAAGCTCGTTAAAATTGTATTTTTCTGCATCGGTCAAAAAGTCCTGAGGCAATTCGTCTTTTATTGATTTTATTGCCAGAGTGACATCTTTGCTGTTTCTGTAGACTTCATATTTTATTTTGAACAGGTTTTCTGTTTCTTTTACAACAGGGATAAAATGCAGTTTTTCAACTATTTTCATCACTGTATAAGCAAATTTGTTTAAGTAGTTGAAAGACTCTGTGCCGTCTTCAAAGTTCAAAATTTCGTTAAAGCTGGCAAAATAATCAAAAATGATGTCTTGTTTTATAACATAGCCAATCATATCTTGTTTTTGGCCGTTGAGCGGGATTTCTTTTATCTCGGAACGGAAACGAAACAGCGAGCCTTTTGACTTTGCATAGAAATCAAAGTTGTTTGTCGGCGTAACAAAAAAGCTTCCGTCTTCGAGTACATAAAAGCTTGTGTTTCTTAGTGGAGTGTTCTTCCCGACAAAAGCGTCTTCAAATTCGTCTTCAAACAACTGATAAATTGTACTCAATTGAAGACGAAAGTCTTTGTTTTCCAACCCTACAGGGTTTTCTGTCAGATTCAAAAAAAGTTCGTCTATATTATTTTTTTTGATATTTAAACTCATAAGGACCCGATTCCGTAATGTTTCGTTTAGCTGTTTTCAGACCTAAATTATAACAAAAAAGAATCTTAAAATAAATAAATACTCAAAAAGCCCTTATTTATTGAAAAGCCATAGCTTTGACCCTTCGATAAAACCGAGTGCAGCATCAATTTTTTCATTATTTATTTCATGGTCGCAGCCGTCGAGTTCAATACAGGTTATATTTTTTTTGTTTGCATTCTTTTCATACAGCTTTTTGCAAAGAGCAACAGGTATTGTACTGTCGCCTTTTGTGTGCAGCAACAATGTCGGGGAATATATTTTGCTTAGTGTTTTTTCATTATTGAATCTGTTTTTTATCGGTAAAAGCCAGTCAGGGAGATTTTTTACCGTATTTTGTATAAATGACGGCAGGCAAAGCTTTTGTGATATATTTTTTACCATATCAGCCGCTTTGTTAAAAGGATTTATCAGTATAACAAAAGCCATATTCTTGTCTTTTGCAAAGTCCAGTGCAACAGCAGCCCCCATAGAGTGTCCGATTATACCGGTATCGTACTCTTTTATTCCTTTTGCACTAAGGTATTGAAACACAAGATTCGCATCTTGATTTGCGTTCTTCTGGCTGAATATTCCTTTGCTATTGCCTCTGCCTCTATAATCAAAAGCAATAACGCCATAGCCTTTTTGTATAATTTTTAAATATGCTTGTTGCAGATTTTTGTTGTCTTTTTCGCTCCCTATACCATTAAAAACAATAATATACTTGTTGCTGTTTTTAGGGTTTATATCCCAGCAGTCCAGCACTGTGTTGTCTTTATGTTTTAGAGTGATATGTTTTATGTCGTTTTTTAGTTCATTTAAAATCGTATGGTTTTTGTTGTTGCATTGTGTGTAGTTTGTTGCTGCAGCTTCAATTTGAGGATTGTAAAAAGTCTTTTCATACTTAACAATACTTAAATAACACATTGCAATATTTATATTTTTAAATATAGAGTTTTGGATTTTTTTTGTATAAAAACCCTCCTGATTAAGGTTTTCTATGCAGGTTTGTACGGTTAACATCGTCAATTTGTCCTCTTTGATTTTGCTTTTGCCAACACAATAGCCTACATTTTTTTATTTTTGTAATTTTATAAAAATAATAATTTTTGTGTTGAAACTTTATTTCAAGCTTGACTAAATTTTTTAAAAAGTTCATAATATAAGCCTGAATGGTTAAGGTAGTAATTATTAGGAGAAGTTTATGAAAAAGCTTACAAAACTTTTTGTTTCTTTGTTGGCTGTTTTTGCGTTTGCTTCAGCTTCTTTTGCTGCTGATGCTGCCAAAACTCCAAAAATGGAAGCTTATGCACATCCGACAATGTTTGGCTCCCAGTCACAACAAACATCAGATGCTGATGCATCTTATATTGTCGGTGCAAAAATTTACAAATCAAAAAATCAAATCGGCGTACAGAACAAAGATCAGGTTATCATTGATTCCTGGGTAAAAGATGTTATGTCTTTGATTAAGGATCAGCAGCCGTTTGCTAACGGTCAGGTATTTAATCCCAAAATGCCTGTTTTGCGTTCAGAGCTGGCTGTGATTCTTGCAGAAGGTTTTAATTTAACAAACAAATCCGCTTCAAAATCATATAGCGATATTTCGTCTGATTACTGGGCAAAAGACTGGATTTACGGCGCACTCAACGGCGGTGTAATGATTGGTTATCCTGACAACAAATTCAGACCGGATCAACCCGTTACAAAAGCAGAAGTTTTTGCAACAGTTGCTCAATTGATTTCTGTTGCTACTGACAGAAGCCTTATTGTTCCTGATTTTAACGGAAAAGAAATTAAATATATTCCAAGATGGGCAATTGCTCCTACAAAAGAAGTTGTTGCTTCTAAATTGTTAGATTCTGTTCCAAATCCTGATAAAGTTAACAATGATGAATACCTTTCAAAAGAACAGGTTGCTTATCTTGTTGGTGCTTTAAGACAGGATTGGGCTTACAAAAATTCTGTAGGCAAAAGCGGTGCTGCTGCAAGCAAAAATTACACTCCTACAGTATTGAATATCAAATTGGAAGACAGATTGTCAGCAAGACAGTCTAATGTCGGAGATAAATTCTCTGCAAAAACAACTAAAGACGTTACTATCGGCGGTCAGTGCTTCAAAGCTGGTTCTTTAGTAAAAGGCGAAGTTGTTGAAGTTGTTAGACCCGGTGTAAAAAATCCCGGATACTTGAAAGTTAAATTTACACAAATCAAAGATGGTGATTTGTGTGTAGACTTCCCGAAAAACATTTCACAGGCTCAGGCTGATATGATTAAAAATCCTAACTTCATTGCGAGACTTTTCGGCTTCCCGCTTAGCGGTGCAGGCAGAGTAGTCGGTGTTGTCGGAAGATCAGCCGGTTCTATTGTTAACATTGCTGGCAATGGTATTGAACAGTTCGGTGACAATCTTTCCAACGTATTTGTTGATACTTTGTCATTAAAACCGGTTGCAGGCGTAAAAAATGTCGGCAATGCTGCTGTAACACTGGGCAAAGGTATCTTTGATGTATGCAAAGTTATCGTAAGCGGTGCATTCGGTATTGTTTATGAAGTTACTGACGAAGTAAGATACCTCATTGTACCTAAGTATTCAAATGCTTCCAGCTTGAATCCTGGTGAAGAATTAAGCATTATTTATTAATAATCTTATTCAAACAAAAATAGAAGGCGAAGGCTTATTGTCTTCGCCTTTTTTATTTTTATGAATTTATGTAAAAAAATAGCAATAAAGTTCAATTTTTGTCTTTTATATAATTAATAGGCAAGGATTTGTTATGCAAAATAAGATTTTTTTACCAAATTTCGGACAAAAGTTAACTGTATTAAACTCACAGCCTGATAAAGATACAGGAAATACAAACCTTTTAAAACAACAGGCTGCTCCTGATACTGTAGAAATCGCAGGAGAGGTAAAGACTGCTCAGACTGCCGAAAATAAAAAGAAAAAAATGTCTAAAAAGAAAAAGGCTCTAATTGCTGCAGGTGTTATAGGTACAGCTGCTGTTATAGCTGCAGGTATGTCTTCTTTAAAAAGAGGAAAATTGCCTTTTGGCAGATCAAAAATTCCTTTTTCTCATGAACCGTTGATTCAAAATTTTCCAACTGCTGCTGATTTGGACAAAGCAGTTGCTGAAACGATAAAAGATGTAAAACTTGATTATGGTTTTTCTGAAAATATTACAAAAGCTCAGGATATAAAAACAGAACTGGAAAAATATTGCGGTGATTGGCGTTGGGGACTGGGTACACTTGCTGCAAACGCTGAAAAGGACGAAGGCCTAAGATATGCTTTAAGAGTTTTGACGGGTAAAAACTTTACAGAATATGGAAAAGAAGCAAAAGTTAATCTGGATGGATATCATATTACAAGTATTGCTGAAAATTTACCTGCAAATATCGATAAATCTAAGTTTCAAGATTTTATGAAGTTTATTATAAAAGCTTCTGATGAAAAACAAATAACTGCTTGGAATAGGCAGTCTGTTTTGTCTGATTACAAAGGTGATTATGCAGATGCATCCAGATTTTTTGCTTTGTGCAAAAACATAAATGAACAGCTTTCTCTAAAGGGCTGGGGGTCCTTAAATGGGGCTGAAATATTGTCCGGAAATCCAAATCTAAACTTTAATCAGTTCAATGATTTCTTAAAAATTCTAAAAAAAGGCTCTGTTACTGATCCATACTTAGGTAATGTTACTTTGGCAGGCTTTAATGATGTATTTAAAAATAAAGACATCTCAATTAAAACTTTATCAAATTTATACAAATCTATGAATGATAAAGTTATAGAGCATGTTAGTCTTGCGACTTTAAAAGATATGATGACAGCAAGCGATATAGACGCTTATGCTGCAATTAAAAAACTCAATTCCTTGCCTGATGATGTTATTTCTAAATTTGAGGGCAGCGGCGATGCTATTACTTATATAAGATTTGAAAAATATCTGGGCAAAAACAATATAAATGAACTCAATCAGGCAGAAAAAAGAGAATTGATGAACAAATTGATTCAAAACAATGCTTATTCATTTAATTCTTATTCTGATTTGTTTAAATTAATCCCTAAAAATCAAAAAGAATACTGCAATCTCTTAAATAAACTTGCAAAATCTATCGGTATCAGTACAAAACCACTCACTGCAGCCGAAAAGAAATTCTTTGAAGAAGGCATGGCCAGACTCGACAGAAGCATAAAAGATGTTGATTTTAACAATGTAGAGATTTCTTTGAAAATATCCAGAGAAGATTTTGTTAACAAAGCTCTGGACAAAATGAAAAAGCTCGATGAACTGGAACAAAGAAAAGTTATGGACTATTTCGGTTTTGAAATAGAAAAAGGAAAACTGAAAGGTTATCCGATAAATCTCAATAACGGTGAAAAACTTGCTGAAATACCTGATAAAAAGACTAAAAAGGTTATCGAAGAATTAAGACCGTTTGTTGTTGATTTTTCTGAACACAACCCTATCACGGTAACAGGTGCGTCTAAGTCATTTGAAAAGGATTTGAACGACATACTGGGCGGATTGCCGGAACTGCGCTCTATTATCGGACGCAAACAGCATGTTACTCATTCTTATACTCTGGACAAACATACATTGAAGGTGCTGCAGGGAGTTGTTTCCAATCCGAAATTTGCAAATCTTTCTGCAGAAGACAAAAAAATATTGTCTATTGCATCACTGCTCCATGATATTACCAAAGCTGAAGGACTGAGAGATTTTACTCATCCTATGGAATCGGCTTTTGATGCGTTTTATATTATTCAAAAAATGAATCTGCCTGAAGAACAGCAGTTGAAAATTTATGAACTCATAAAATCTCACAACTGGCTGGATAGAATGAATCATCCGAAAAATACGGCGGATGATATTCAAAGAATAGCGCAGGACATTGCTTTTGATGCCAGACATACAAATACATTCGAGCTTGCAAAAATACTTTGCGAAGCTGACATGAAAGCCGTTAAAAAAGATGCGTCTTTCTTTAAACATCACAAAAAGACACTTAATGAGATGAGTGCAATTGTGGATAATTATATTAAAAAAATCCACGAAACACAGATAGTTCTGCCTCAGACCGTTATCCCGAAGGCCTCTCAAATCAAAAACGGCGTAGAAAAATCAGCCGGTGATATTAAAAATACCGTAATTTATATGAATAAAGCTGATGAAAATCTGGAAAAATACGGCTTTGCTCCGGGTACTACAAAGGATAACTGGAGAGCAATAGTCCACGCACTGGATAATGAAGATCAGATGCAAAAATTTAATACCTTCTCTATCATTGATACAGAAGCTTTGTTAAGCACATCTTATATTGATACAAAGAGCTACAAAGTATTTAGAAAACAGGGCTTTATCCTTGATGTAAATACAAATGATATCCACGCCGGTTACAGCTCTGATTTTGGCACAGGATATGCAAAAACAATTGAATTGTTAAAGTCTGATTATCTCTTCTATGGTATGAGAAAAGGCGATAAGATTTCAAAAGATGCATGGCGTAATAACAGAACGGAATACAGACGCTATATCTCTGATTTGATAAAACAAAAAATGAATATCACTGATAGCGAATATGTTGAACTTCTTGAAAAAATACAGGGCTGTAAGTCACTCACAGATATAGAAAAAGTTGATAAAAACTTTGCTCAAAAATTAAAAGAAACCTTTGCCGAAATGGAATCAAGAAAACGCAGAGGCAACAGACAATATAACGAAATGCTTGTTACAAGACCCAAAATTCAGGCAGTGTTTGCTTATGACAAACCTTATGAAAAAATACCTGAATTTTTAAGAAAATATGCTGCTGATAATGATTTGCCGATTATAATATTTGGCTAAGCCAAAGAGCCGTATTTTTTGCACAGCAGGTCAAAAACCGCATGAGCAATTTTTATATGAGCTTCTTTGTCATAGTGCAGACCGTCAATGTCTGAGGCTTCTGCTATTTTGTTGAAATCTATGAAGCTGCAGTTGTATTTTTCTGCTATTTTTTTGCATATTTGAGGAAGTTCAAATGATTTTTCTATGGAAGTTTCGTCAAACATAGCAGCAAAAAAGCTGCCAAGTATGTTCTTTTTGATTACGGAAGGTGCTGCAATTATTATATCTGTGCCGGAATTTGTATCTTTTATTAATTTTACAAGGGATTCCATTCCGTTTTCTATGTCTTTAATGCTGTTGTTGTAACCGAATTGAAGGTCGTTAGTCCCTACAGCCAGTATTATGCAGTCGGGTTTGCTTTTTACAATCGGCTCCAGTGCTTTGTACCCTGTTTGCATATACCCTGCAGGATTGTCAGAAAAAGCTGTCCTGTTGTTGCAGCCGGCTTCTGTTATTTTGAATTTGTCTTTTGCCAGACTTTTCAGTATTCCGCTCCAGCGGGAATCCGCGTCATATCTTTCTCCTGTTTCCGGTATAAAACCAAAGGTGTTGCTATCTCCAAAGCATACGATTTTTTTCATATTCCATCTCTTTTTATAGTCTTTTGTATTTATTATAAGTTTTTTGAAAAACAAATACCAGAAAATTAAACTTTTTGTTTAACCTTTTAGGCCTATGAATTCCAATTGATTTCTATGTATCTTTTTAATATATTTGCATATAGTCTAAAATGAGGCTGTATAGGTTTTTATACGTATATTTTGAGAGGGACAAACTTTGAAAAGAAAGGTGCTTGGTGTATTAAACGGTGCTGTGGCGGCTGCCAGCTATGGGACAAATCCATTGTTTGCTCTGCCATTATACTCTGCAGGAGTGGGTGTAAATTCTGTTTTGTTTTACAGATATGCTTTTGCTGTTCTAATTTATGGTATCTGGCTTAAATTTGTGAAAAAAACATCCCTTCATCTTTCAAAACAGGAGATTTTGCCGCTTTTGATGCTGGCATTGTTCTTTTCATTGTCGTCATTGACTCTGTTTGATGCTTTCAGGTACATAGAGGCAGGTATTGCCTGCACAATACTGTTTATTTATCCTGTGCTTGTTGCTATTATTATGGCTTTGTTTTTTAAAGAGAAATTGACAAAAACAGTAATATTCTCTATCCTCTTGACCTCTGCTGGTATTGCTCTTTTATATAGAGGAAAACCCGGTGTCAGTTTGAATTTGTATGGTGTAATTATTGTTTTTGCTTCGGCTCTTTTATATGCTTTATATATTGTCGGAGTCAAAAATATTAAGGCTGTAAAACATATAAACAGAGCAAAACTAAGCTTTTATGTTATGTTGTTCGGGCTTTTTGTCTACATTGTCAATTTAAAATTTTGTACCCAGCTCCAAATTATGGATAAACCGTGGCAGTGGCTGTGTGTTTTGGCTTTGTCGTTATTCCCGACAATTATTTCTTTAGAAACTATTAATGTTTCAATAAAACTAATCGGCTCAACAACTACAGCTATCCTCGGCGCATTAGAGCCTTTGACCGCTATATTTTTTGGCGTTTTGCTTTTTAATGAACATTTGACACTGCGTATTGTTTGCGGTGTAATATTGATTCTTTCAGGCGTATTTCTTGTTGTATTGAGAGATAAGATAAAAAAATTTGTAAATAAAAATTAATGATATTTGATTTTTCTAGCAAAAATATTTTTTTTCATTTTTATTGCATTGTGAGTTGGATATAAAGAGAAAGGATAACAAATGAACGTAAATGCTTCCAACAATAATCATCAGTCAGTTTCTTTCGGCAGATTGACTAGAGACAATATTACAATGACAAAAGACATGTTTAAAATAGTTTCTGATATGCCGGTTGTTAAAACTTTTGGTCAAAAATTTAATGCATGTGTTACCATGGATTCTTTTTTAAGCAGCAGACCGGGCAATAGACCACAAATGGCTCTTACTTTTACAAATGTGCGCCCAAAAACTTTATTCGGTAAGTTAAAAGCATTGATTAATCATAATAAGACAGAATCTATTATGTTGAAAACTAGAGCAACTAATATAGATGATTTTTATGCTTCACTTGCTAACAAACCAAAAGATGCGCTTGTAAAAATTTATAATAAAAAACGTTAATATTTTGGGATATTAAATACTTAAAAAGCCTTATTCATATTGCTGAATAAGGCTTTTTAAATTATTTTGTTCCATAGTTTTTAACGTTTACATAGTATGTTTCACTGGCCGAAGCTCTGGAGTAGGCTTGTAATACCTGCTCAAGCGGAACACTCATAGTTTTAGACGTTCTATCCGTAGAGAAAATTTTTGTCTTTGCCTGTTCGTCAAAACTCTTTTCTTCTGTCATAGCTGTTATATGTTTTGTATTAACAGCTGCTTTGTCGTCCGGAGAATAAATAAATCCCTTAAAAGAGTTATGAGCTGCGAAATTTTGGGCGGGAATTTGGACGGAAATTGGGTTAATGCGCATAAAAATCCTTTCAAATATTTGTAATGACAATGATACTCTCTATTGAAGCATAAATATGCGTAATATGTTATAATTTATGACTTTTGTTAAACAAAAAAGACTCCGAAAAGGGAGTCTTTAATAAAAAATGGTGCCGTTGGCCACTGTGCCGAGGAAAACAAGACTAAATGTCTTGTTTTACGAGAGGTAGAACCAAGAACTCTGTTTTGAGTTGACTAAATGTCAAGTCAAAACAGAGGCAGGCTAAGTCAAAAGCGTAGCTTTTGTGTGCCGTATAAAAATCGACGGAGGGGCAACAAAAAAGACTCCGAAAAAGGAGTCTTTAATAAAAAATGGTGCCGTTGGCCGGAGTCGAACCGGCACGTGGTTGCCCACACAAGATTTTGAGTCTAGCACGTCTACCAATTTCATCACAACGGC
>ERZ1643251.565-NODE-565-length-51122-cov-17.896763_pt1 | contig 51122 bp, 48 predicted proteins | sample MGYA00579261_ERZ1643251 | MGnify/ENA primary metagenome ERZ1643251 (study PRJEB29033, sample SAMEA4952267) | chicken gut metagenome | biome: Broiler Chicken; feature: Gastrointestinal Tract; material: Caecum | place: Ireland | collected 2018 | study: Broiler...
AGAAAAACCGCTGTGTGTAAAAAAATACGCTTGCAAGTGTATTTATTTTCCAAGACTCTCCTACTTCAAGCGTTAAGAATTGTTAAGTTTAGCGAAGTGGTGAGGAGTTCACATCATTGTGGGGGATCTTTTGTTCATAATGAGGCATCTGTTTAAAAAGGATTTGCTTTTTTATATTTTATCCAATGAATCATTATTTGATGGGTTAAGTTTCAAAATTCATCCTAGCAGTATGTCATTGCTTGGGCAATATTTTGTTTTCTGATTGAATGGATTTGAAACGGAAAAACTAGGGTCTATGGAGATATTTAGCTGATCTGTCATTAAGGACAGCTTTTAGAAATATTTGATGTCGATATTTTTCTTGAGCCATAGCATTTGATTTTTTGATGAATGTATCATTTGCAAACCAACATAAAAATTTATAGATATTAAAGTGGAAAAGAGAATAAAATAGATTTCTATTTTGAAAATATAAGAGGAGATCAAATATAAATTCTCTTTATTTTATGTTTTAATATATTTATAAAAAATTCAAATGATAAAAATATATTGATTTTGGATATGAACGGATTGTTTTTTCATTACTGGGAAAATGTCATCTTTCCAATGAAAACGAATATACATAAAAATAAATGATTCCAAAAAGTTGAGACAAAAGTGATTCCAATAAAAAAACTGCGCATAAAAACATTTTTCTTTAGAGCATGGCGGAGCATATAATCTTACATTTCATGCACTTTCTTTTTAAGTATGTGAATGTTTTTATGCACTGATTTTATCTGATTTTCTGTTTCTTTGTATGATTCATGATCGAAATTTTTTGATATTTATTCTTTTTATTTTCAGTTTGGTCTTTATCTTTTTTTAAATCGATGAATTTTTTTGAAGGGGTTTGGCTCCCTTTGGAATATGGAATGGATTTTCTTTATTGATATGATCGTAAAATAAAATGCCGTTTAAATGATCTACTTCGTGTTGAATGACAATTGCTGGGTAGCCCTGGAGTTTCAGCTCAATTGGTTCACCGTTTTCATCGAAGGCTTTGACACGGATACGTTTGGCTCGCGGTACAATTCCTTCTACCTCATAATTTACAGATAAACAGCCTTCTCCTTCTGGTATAAAAGTTTGTTCAACGGAGTGACTGATAATTTTTGGATTGATAAGCTTATAGCTGTACAGTTTTCCATCTATATCTTGAAGATGAATCGCAATCATTCTTTTGGTAATCCCGATTTGTGGTGCAGCCAAACCAACTCCGGAACGTCCTCCGTCTTTTTCAATAAATTCCGGATTTTGACTGTTTATAATGTATTCGTGCAGGTCAAGAACCGTTTGTTTGTCTTCCTTACTCAACGGTATGGCAACTGGTTCACAACGCATCCGAATTCGTGGATCTGTATCGAATATAATGTCCTTGCTTGTAATCATAAAATCCTCCCTAAAATTTTATATCTTTTTTTAACCATTTTAGCATGATTTATATAGAAAATGAATGCTTGGCACTTCATTAAAAAATGACATATTTTTTTTATTTGGGCATACATATGCTTATAAGATTTTCTATGAAATGCTAGAAGATAAACGTTTCATAGTGCAAAAAATCTTAATTTAGTTGTCATAAATGAATAGGACAGTGACATAAATTGTACGAGTAGGAATGGATAAAAAAGATGTCCCAAGTAGAAGCGGAGGGAATGAATATGGAAAAAGTAGATATTTTTAAAGATATTGCAGAACGTACAGGAGGTGATATTTATTTAGGCGTAGTCGGTCCTGTACGTACAGGAAAATCTACATTTATCAAGCGGTTTATGGAGTTAGTTGTAATTCCAAATATTACATCTGAAGCAGAAAAAGCAAGGGCACAGGATGAATTGCCACAAAGTGCGACTGGAAAAACAATTATGACGACTGAACCGAAATTTGTGCCAAATACAGCAGTAAAGGTAAAAATTGAAGAAGGGCTGGAAGTAAGTATTCGATTGGTTGATTGTGTTGGGTATGCTGTTGTGGGTGCACAAGGATATACGGATGAAAATGGACCGCGTATGATTCATACTCCATGGTATGAGGAAGCCATTCCATTTGAAGAGGCAGCAGAAATCGGAACACGAAAAGTGATCCAGGAGCATTCAACGATTGGAATCATTGTAACAACAGATGGATCAATTGGAGAGATTGCACGCCATGATTATGTGCAGGCTGAGGAACAAGTTGTAGAAGAAATGAAAGCAGTAGGCAAGCCTTTTATTTTGGTTTTGAATTCTGCTCAGCCTTATGCAACTGAAACGGAATATTTAAGGCAGGAACTACAAAATAAATACGATATTCCGGTATTGGCAATGGGTGCTGAATCAATGAATGAAAATGAGGTTCTTTCGATTCTTCGTGAGTCATTATATGAATTTCCAGTTCTGGAGGTGAATGTAAATTTACCAAGTTGGGTTATGGTATTGCGTGAAGAACATTGGTTGCGTCAAAGCTTTCAAAATGCAGTGAAGGATACGGTTCAAGATATTAAACGTTTAAGAGATGTTGGTCGGGTTGTGGAAATGTTTGCAGAATATGATTTTATTTGTCAGGCGTCTATGGCAGGCATTGATTTGGGTCAAGGCATTGCAGAAATCGATCTGTTTGCACCAGATGAATTGTACGATCAAGTTTTAAAAGAGATTGTCGGTGTGGAAATTACGGGGCGGGATCATTTACTTCAACTGATGCAGGAATTGGTATACGCTAAGCAAGAATATGATCAAGTCGAAGAAGCTTTAAAAATGGTAAAACAAACCGGTTATGGTATTGCTGCACCAAGTTTGCAGGAAATGAGTCTGGATGAGCCAGAAATTATTAAGCAGGGTGCTCGATTTGGTGTCAAATTAAAGGCAGTTGCGCCGTCTATCCATATGATTAAAGTTGATGTAGAAAGTGTGTTTGAACCGATTATTGGTACAGAAAAGCAAAGTACAGAGCTGGTTAGCTATTTGATGCAGGATTTTGAAGAAGATCCGCTATCCATCTGGAATTCCGAAATTTTTGGTCGTTCCCTCAGTTCAATTGTTCGGGAAGGGATTCAAGGTAAGCTGGCCTTAATGCCAGAGAATGCACGCTATAAGCTTAAGGAAACATTGGAAAGAATTATTAACGAAGGCTCAGGCGGTTTAATCGCAATTATTCTTTAAATATAAAAAATTATGTTCTTCTTTATTTGTAGTTTTTAAGAAAAAGATGTATTGGATTTGAATATAAATTTAAAGGAGAAAATGACGAAAATATTTGTTTGATTTCTTTGTTATGAGCTCCTTTGTGTATAAATGTAGAAAGAAGCATTTATAGAACATTTAAATATGATGTGTGTGGATGGTTAAGCATCATTTACAAAGATTCCTTAAGGTTGTCATTCAGGTACAGTCAATATTGTTTTATATTTTCTTAAATCATGCTGTGCTTTAGAAGCATTTTTTATTGATCATTATGCAAGACCAGGGAAAAGTTGGAAAATAAAAGGAATGGATGGCAAAAAACTTCTATTATGGACCATGCAAGGAAGTAGAATATGAGATAAAATAAGCGCGTAAAACGTTGATATATTTGAAAAACTGTATGAAGTGTGAAATGAAAAGACGCACTATGTTTTAAAAAGAGTGACGTTTTATGCGCGATTGTTTATTTGAATTATTTTTCCCTTAATTTTATATTGTATGATATATCATGTGAAAAAATGAATGGTTCCATTTATATATTTTAAAGAGTTGGAATAATTGAAATATAGTATCTTATGGTTTGTAAAGATATATGTATTTTTCCCAAATAGCTTTGGTAGTTTCTGGGATACAAATAGTTAGGTCATCTAAAAAGTAAAAACGAATGGAATTGAGATATCTAAGAGAAAAGTGGATGCAAACAGGAGAAGAAAACAGTACACCATTCTTAAGAATATATGTTTTGATTCATCCTGTTTACATAAGGAAAAGAAGATTTTCAGATCAATGGAACCAGAGGTAAAAGTTTTTTCAAAGCAGCCTAAAAAAGATATTCAAACTGGCTGACTTTTGTAAACGTAGTCCACTGAATGAGAATTTCCTAGGCTTCCCAGACGATGTTGTACGTGCATTTTTGACTTGAAAAACATTTTAAAAGTAAAAAAAGTGCTGAGTAAAAACAACGAAACGGTTAAAGTTATAGTTGTTTCAGTTTGTCGTTGGGATGCCAATTCTATTGTTTTACTATAGAGTCAAACCATAGTTGCAAGTAATTTGTAGATTTTTTGTATTAAACGGGCAGATTTTCTGTTGTTTATACTTTTGTTCCAGTTTCATCACGATATTTTTTATGAAATGAATAAGCTGGTTTGCCGCTGCTGTATGTAGCAAGCTGTTGAATGACAGCAAATAAAAGAATCGGTATATATAAATAAATGATGTACCCTTTTATATTTAAAAGTGCTACCATCAGAACAAGAACAGCAAGAAGTGATAAAATAAAAGTTGTTCGCTTTGAACGTTTTAAGTAGTAAAGAACAGATATACCAGTCATGAATCCGATTTGGAAGAAGAAAATAGAAAACAAAATATAAATGCCTAATGTTTGAAACAATGGTTGAATATTTGGCATATATGCAAAAAGCAGTACAAATAAAAATGTCAAGCATCCAAACGGTATATACAATTTCCCAGTGCTTTTTTGTGTAAAAAGCAAAATAACTGTAAAGATAAAAAATAAAATTGAAAAAAGACTCATAATGCCCATGATTTTCACCTAATTTTAAAAGATTAGCATTGCAATGGAAAGAATAATGACAGAGACAATAAGTAAAAAGATGAGCAACTTCCAGACAAATTTCAACCATGTGCCATATTCAACTTTAGCGATACTTAGTCCACCCATTACAACACCAGAGGTTGGTGTAAATAAATTGACTAAACCGGATCCAGCAGTAAAAATCATAATCATAACCTCGGGAGATAAATTGAGGTTTTTTGCAAGTGGTGCAAAAATCGGAATAGATACGGTTGCAAGCCCCGAGGATGATGGGATGAGAAAGGATAAGCCCAAATAAATACAATAGGATAGGGTAACAAAGGCAATGCCGGAAATATTGTTTAGTATATTGGAAGCTTTATCCAAAATAAATAAATCCAACCCAGAGTTTGACATAATAAATGAAATACCGCGGGAAATCCCAAGAATCAGTGCGACGCCAACCATGTCTGCTGCCCCGATAATAAATGAGTCCATCAAATCTTTTTCACTTAAACGATATACAATGCCGATAATTAAGCTCATAATAAAAAACCATGCCGCCAACTCTGGAAATGACCATTCACCCAATGCAGAACCGGTTAAAAATCTTGTCGGTTCAAAAATATGAACCCCGAAATCTGCCCATGGAACAACCCCTAGGATCATAATGAAAAAAGCAATTCCGAATAAAATTAAGACCCACTTACGTTTTTTTGTAAACGTTAGTGTTTCCTCCTGATGATGGCTGTAAGCTTCATCTACATCTTTCCATTCACTTTCTGACAGTATAGAAGCCTCACGTTTGTTTCTTACTTTATTAGCATAGCGCATCACAAAAAAGATAGAAATGGCTAAAGTGGCAATCCAAAGAAACAATCCGATGCCAATCATAATTCCTTGATTGACATTGATACCAACAGATTTTGCAGATGCTGCCGCAACACCAGGTGCAAATGGATTGACAGTTGATCCCAATGTTCCACAACCTGCTCCGAGCATAATGGTTGCAACTGCAACAAGTGGATCAAATCCTACAGCAAGCATTGTTGCCGTAATGAGAGCATAAAAGGCTAGGCTTTCTTCGGCCATACCGTAGGTTGTTCCTCCAAGTGAGAAAATAATCATCAGTATGGGAATAAGCAGGAGTTCTTTTCCTTTCATGCGTTTTACAATAGCGGCTACACCAGCGTCCAATGCACCAGTCTTGGTTACAACACCTAAAAAGCCGCCAATAATTAAAATAAAAAATGCAACATCAATGGCTCCGGCTAAAGAGCCATTGTTCCATACGTCGATATATGGATGATCCAGAGCCTTTAAATCATCCAGTGATTGAATAATTTTTCCTTCCTGCATGTTTTCTAATATTCGTTCTTGTGTATTAGAGTCTTTAATGCCGATCATCCCGTTTATTGGGGCCATAATGACGTCATTGATTTTTGCTGGAATAACATCTGGAACGAATTGTGTAATCAGTCCAACAGCAACTGTTAAAATGAGTAGTACTGTATATGCGGTGGGGAATTTGAATTTTTTCTTATCCATGTTTTCACCTTCTTTATGTGTAGTAACAAAATCAAGTTCATATTTGTTATAAAAATCCGAGCAAGAGACTGCGCAGGTTTTGCAAAATCAGAAACAGATCTGCTTTGTCCTCTGCTCGGATTATTTGATTGAATGTGGGTTACCAGCTGGAATGATCAAGGAATTTATGCATGAATGTAGGTGCCAGTTTTTCCTTGTAAGGCTTCTTTTGCTTTTTCTAAGGATGTAATAATGGCTGTTCCATCTGGTGTGTTCTCTACAAATTGAATACATGCTTCTACTTTTGGCAGCATGGATCCAGGGGCGAAATGCCCTTCTTGAATATAACGTTTTGCTTCATCTACTGTGATAGAAGTCAAAGCTTTTTGATTAGGCTGGTTATAATGAATGAATACTTGTTCGACTGCTGTTAAAATAATCAGCATTTTGGCATGAATATCTTGTGCTAGCTTAGCTGAAGATTTGTCTTTATCAATAACGGCATCGATTCCTTGAAGACCATCGTCTGTTTGAATAACAGGTATACCGCCACCACCGACTGTAATTACCACATCTTCATGCTCTACAAGCTGTTTAATGGCTTCGAGTTCGACAATTTCCTGTGGTTCAGGAGAAGGAACAACTCGGCGATATCCACGACCAGAGTCCTCTATGAAATGATAGCCTTTTTCTTGTGCAATTTGATCGGCTTCTGTTTTATTGTAAAAAAGTCCAATTGGTTTTGTTGGATGTACAAAAGCTGGGTCGTCTTTATTGATAATGACCTCAGTAACAATACAGGCCACCTCTTTATCGATATTACGGTCATCAAGCTCTTGTTTAATGGATTGCTCCAGATGGTAACCAATATATCCTTGGCTCATGGCTCCACATTCTGGAAACGGCATCGGTGTTTTCGTTGCGCCATGTGTAGCGGCATATTCCATTGCTGAGTTTATCATTCCAACCTGAGGACCGTTCCCATGTCCAACAATGACTGTATAGCCTTCTTCAATCAAATCTACGATATTTTTTGCAGCTTTTTTTACAAGTTGCAATTGTTCTTCTGATGTATTACCGAGTGCATTTCCGCCCAAGGCAATGACTAATTTTTTATTCATTTTTCTATCTCCTGTTATGCGCCAATTGTAGCAAGAATAATGGCTTTGATGGTGTGCATTCGGTTTTCTGCCTCATCAAATACAACCGACTGTATTGATTCAAATACTTCATCGGTTACTTCCAGCTCATTTAGACCGAATTTTTGCCCAACCATTTTTCCTGTATCGGTGTTGAGATCATGAAAGGCAGGGAGACAGTGCATAAAGATGGCATGTTCGTTTGCATTTTCCATCACTGCACGGTTGACTTGGTAAGGTTTTAAAAGTGTTAAGCGCTGCTCCCATACTTCATCTGGTTCACCCATTGATACCCAGACATCGGTATAAATAACATCCGCATTTTTGGTTCCTTCTTGTACATTTTCTGTTAAGGTAATGGTTGCACCAGAGTTTTTTGCAATTTCTTTACAGGTTTGTACCAGAGATTCTTCTGGGAATAATTGTTTTGGTGCAACGGCTGTAAAGTGTAAGCCCATTTTTGCACAAGCAACCATTAAAGAATTTCCCATATTGTTTCGTGCATCGCCCATATAGACAAAGCGGATGCCTTTTAAGTAGCCAAATTTCTCTTCAATGGTGAGTAGATCGGCAATCATTTGGGTTGGATGGAAATCATCAGTCAATCCGTTCCATACGGGTACACCAGAATATTTTGCCAAGTCTTCAACAATTTTTTGGTCAAAGCCACGGTATTCAATTCCATCATACATTCGACCCAACACGCGTGCTGTGTCAGCAATCGATTCTTTTTTTCCCATTTGTGATGACCCGGCATCTAGAAAGGTTACGCCCATTCCAAGATCATTGGCTGCGACTTCAAATGAGCATCTTGTCCGTGTAGAAGTTTTTTCAAAAAGAAGTACAATGTTTTTTCCTTTAAGTAAATCATGTTTGATACCAGTATGTTTTAATTTTTTTAGATGTTTAGATAAATCAATTAGGTAACGAATTTCATCTGGTGTAAAATCCAGTAGTTTTAAAAATGAACGTCCTCGTAAATTTAATCCCATTTTTTTTCCTCCATTTTTGGTTTATGTTTAATGTGCGCGTAATAAAGGCATGGACATGCATCGTGGACCACCACGTCCACGAGATAGTTCGGATGAAGGGATAACATGTGTTTGAATTCCATGATCCCGAAGCAGTTCGTTGGTGACATAGTTCCGAGAATAGACAATGACATGTCCTGGCTGAATACATAATGTATTTGACCCATCGTTCCACTGTTCACGTTCAGCAGTAATATCATCGCCTCCACCACATGGGATAAGTGTTACTTTATCCAAATGTAAATATTTTTCTAAAATCTGCTCTAGACTGATATTCAGTTTGTCAATTTTTAATTCTTCATTTTTATCCGCTGCTGTAATTTCAAATACTTGAAGTGGTCCTTGAATATGCGGATGAATGGTAAATTTGTCTACATCAACTTGTGTGAATACGGTATCTAAGTGCATATATGCCCGTGTTTTCGGAATGTCAATTGCCAATATCTTTGTAATGGAATTTCCTTCTGTATGAAAAAATATATTTTTTGCGAGTTCTTCAATAGCCTCTGAAGTCGTTCGCTGTGAAATTCCAATTGCAATCACGTCTTCGGAAAGATTTAAAATATCTCCGCCTTCAATAGAATGTGTATAATCACGGTTGTATAGCTTTTTTGTATCCTTGTAGTCCGGATGGTATTTGAAAATATAATCGGCATACAAGGTTTCACGATTACGGGTAACAGAATACATTCGATTTAAGCTGATTTTATCTCCGATGACAGCAAATGGATCTCGAGTAAAATATAAATTGGGCATCGGATCTGTAAGGAAGGGATAGTTTTGATTGGTTAATTCACCTAGACTAACCGTATCGGTCTGCGGTAAATCTTTTTTTCGAATCCCAGCCATGGTAATATCAACAAGTGTTTTTGGATCGGAGATATTTTCCAAATAAGCATATACTGCTTCACTGATTTTAGGGTCTGTAATCCCAGCTTCTTGAATAAATTGTTTGATAAATTGTGGCTTAACGGTTTCATCTTGTAAAACTGCTGCTGCCAAATCAGCTAAATAGACAACCTCTGTTCCGTTTTCTCGTAAAACTTGTGCAAAGGCATCATGCTCCTTTTGTGCTTCTTCAAGCCAGGGAATATCGTCGAATAGCAATCGTTCCAGATATTCGGGAGTTAAATTTTCAATTTCTTTTCCCGGGCGATGAAGCAAGACTTTTTTTAATGGCATAATTTCATTTCGAATATGAACGCCCATTTAATTTCCTCCTTCAATTTTGCGTACAATTCCATAAAAAGAAATTGTTATTTTATCTTTATCTTTCAAAGGAAACTGTACACTCGGTAAATAATGGTTCAATAATTTTTAGGTTATCATATTCTAACTTTGTTTTTTGTTTGCAACATTTATTTAAAGTTTTAAGCAGAAATTTATATTGATTGCAAAAAAAAGATTGAATTATAAAGATAAATCGTATAATATAAGGCTTGTCCATGATGTTTTTATCAAAAGCATGTATAGTTTTTCAGCTTTTTGCTAATGAATGTGATGACAGGACTCTTTAGAGATTGAACAGATCTTCGAGAGGAGGTGAATGACGTGAACAAAACAGAATTAGTAAGCGCAGTTGCAGAAGCGAGTCAGCTTTCTAAAAAAGATGCACAAAAAGCTGTTGAAGCTGTTTTTGAAACCATTACAACAACCCTTCAAAATGGTGATAAAGTTCAGTTGATTGGTTTCGGGAATTTTGAAGTGCGTGAACGCGCTGCTCGTAAAGGTCGCAACCTTCGCACAGGAGAAGAAATCGAGATTCCTGCAAGTAAATTTCCAGCATTCAAACCAGGTAAAGCACTGAAAGATGCTGTTAAGTAAATTGTATATAATAAGAGCCACATATATTTCGTTATGTGGTTCTTATTTTTATTCCAATTAAAGCAAATCATTCTGTTTCTATAAACATCAATCAATGATACAATAAGTAAGTTGATTTTGATAGATAAAGGAGAACTTTAAATGGAAGACATAAATATAAATCATCGAATTAATCTAAAAAAAATAGAAAAGGCTGTAAAAGAAATTTTAGAAGCCATTGGTGAAAATCCAAGTCGAGAAGGATTGAGAGAAACACCCAAACGGGTGGCAAAAATGTATGCCGAAATTTTTTCGGGGCTGCAAGAGGATCATCGGACACATTTGGAGAAAGTTTTTGAAGAATCTCATGAGGAAATTGTTTTGGTAAAAGATATTCCGTTTTATTCTATGTGTGAGCATCATCTGGTTCCATTTTTTGGGAAAGCACATGTGGCCTATTTCCCAAAGGATGGAAAAGTAACAGGACTTAGCAAACTTGCTCGTACAGTTGATACAGTTGCCAAACGGCCACAGTTGCAAGAAAGAATGACTGCTGCAATTGCAGATGCCGTTGAGGAAGTATTGACGCCTTATGGTGTAATGGTTATTGTTGAAGCAGAGCATTTGTGTATGTCCATGCGCGGTGTGAAAAAACCAGGTTCAAAAACAAAAACTTATGCTGTTCGTGGAAATTTTAAAAATGATCCGGTTTTGCGTCAAGAGGTTATGACATTGATTCAAAATTAAAATTCATGATATAACATGCACTTTTATTCTATAAAAAGATTTTGTTATAATATGTACGAGTCCATGATTTGAGGAGAAGGTATAAACGATGTATATGGCAAAGGAAGATTTAAAAAAGCACATGCAGTTTTATATGGAGCATCCATTTGCAAAAGAATATATAAAGCCGATTGAAATTGAAGATGTTTATTATGAATTTATAACAGCAGTTTTAGCAAAGAAAAATGTTCCATATCAAACAGCTCTTCAATATGGTACAGCCGTTTTGTTGGCATATACTGCATTAAGGATACATGATGAATTGGATTATCAAAAGATGGATCAGAATGAAAAACAGCTAACGATTCTAATTGGAGCATACTATACAAGTTTATATTATGAAATTCTTTCTCAAATGAAGGACACAGCTTTTATTCGATGTTTGGCAAAAGGAATTGCCAAACAGTCTGAAACTAGAATGCAACATACACAAATTCATTTTACGGATGTTGATGCTTTTTTACGAAAAAAGGCCGATGCAGATTGGATTATTTTTCAGGAAGTACTGGATGAGCTACAGTTGGATGAACATCCATATTTATATTTTAAATATAAATTTCTTGAATTGTCAGTAAAAAAGGCAGTAAAGGCTAAACAGTCTGGAGCGCATGCCTATTCTTTTTATCCCAATTCATTGGATGATGTTTATCAAGAAATGACAAATCAAATATTGGTTGATCGGGTTGAATCTTTTTTAGAAAATCTATAGAGTAATTTGTAAAAAAAGGATGAAAAAAATTGACTGAAAATATAAAAGAACAATATGTTCACGATGTTTTTGAGACGATTTATAATGATTATGATAAGATGAATTCGATCATTAGCTTTCGGTTGCATATGAAATGGAGAGAAAAGGTGAACGCGGCCATGCAGATTCAGCCGGGATCTAAAGTGCTGGATTTATGTTGTGGAACTGGAGATTGGACTTTTGCATTGTCTAAAGCAGTTGGTCCGAAGGGGCAAGTGATCGGAGTGGATTTTAGCGAAGGAATGCTGAGCGTTGCAAAAAGAAAAGGTCAACAGCACATGCTGGATAATATTACTTTTATTCAAGGAAATGCTATGCAACTACCATTTGAAGTAAACAGCTTCGATTATATTACCATTGGCTTTGGTTTACGTAATGTTCCGGATGCCAAACATGTTTTGGCAGAAATGAAAAGAGTTGTAAAACCAGGTGGAATGATTGTGATTTTGGAAACCAGTCAGCCGGAAAATATTTTGTATAAACCATTTTTTTGGCTGTATTTCAAATATATTATGCCTTTTTTGGGAAAAATTTTTGCCAAAAGTTATTTAGAGTATTCCTGGCTCCAAAAATCTGCAACAGATTTCCCAGGAATGAAAGTATTGGCACAATGGTTGGCCGAGGCAGGATTTGAAAAAATTTCGTATCGATCTTTTTCTGGTGGTGCTGCAGCGGTGCATTTTGGCTTTAAACCGATGGGATCATGAAAAGAGGCGATAATATGCATAAGCTGTATTTTTTTGCAAAAAAGGATTTACAAAATACTGAGCGAGTATTAGAGAAAGTTTTGATTAGTGAAAATCTTGTGTTAAATCATGCCATTCAAGAGCTTTTAAAAGCGGGAGGAAAAAGAATTCGTCCGCTTCTGGTTTTAATTTGTGGATATTTTTCTCAAAAAGTGCCGAAAAATCTTTCTGAAGTTGCAGCAACATTAGAAATGATTCATATGTCTTCTCTTGTACATGATGATGTCATTGATGCGGCTCCGGTTCGAAGAGGGGTTCCAACAGTTTATGCACAATATGGTACCAAGACGAGTATGTATTGTGGAGATTTTATTTTTGGCAGAGCAATTATGCTTCTTTCTTCCATTCGTAATATTCATCTGGATTGTATATTGGCAAAGACAATTAAAGCAGTTTGTTTAGGAGAGATTGATCAAATTCGAGATAAGTATGATTTTGATCAATCGTTTCGAACTTATCTGCGTAGAATTAAACGAAAAACAGCTATTTTACTTTCAGCTAGTTGTGAAATGGGAGCTTGTGCAGCAGGGGCTTCAGCAGATATAGTTTGGCATGTGAAAATGTTTGGATATTATTTGGGGATGAGTTATCAAATTATTGATGATATTTTAGATTTTACAGGTGATGAAAGAACAATCGGAAAACCGGCTGGAGATGATTTACGACAAGGTAATATTACTTTACCCGTGCTATATGCATTAAAATATTGTCCAGAACTGTCTGAGGAGATTTGCTCTGTTTCTGAAGATATGCCTAAAGCAAAACTTCAGCCGATTTTAGAGAAAATTTGTAAAAGTGGTGGAATTGAATATGCTTATCAAGTAAGTGATAGCTATTATAAACTTGCACGTGCACAATGGGAATTTTTACCAGATGGTTCTGCTAAAGATGCATTGTGGTTTATTGCACAAAAAATCCGAAAAAGAAATAAATAAATTTACCAAATCATAAAACGCATCATATTGAATCGAATAGATATAATTGTTTTTTAGAATTTCATGGTTTTGAATAATTTTTTTAAAAACGGTGTGTTTTTTTACATGCTATTTTCTGTAGGTTCAACCATTTTCCAATATACCTATTGTTTTTACGGTTTACCAAAGAAGTAGATTGAATGTGTATGTTGTTCCTACTGCAAGCATTTAGCATCGTTTACTTTGGTTCGTTGTGTTTTTTATGTTGTAAATAGCCTGTGGATAGAATTGAAGGTTATAAAAATTTATGCTAGTATGGTTATATTCTACAATTGTGGTTTTTTCTCTACATAAAATTTTTTTGATGTGGCATAATCTTGAATAAGATAAACTAATGGGAGGAAATGCATATGGAAAAAACTTTTATTATGGTTAAGCCAGATGGTGTACAACGAAATTTGATTGGTGAAATTATAAGTCGTTTTGAGAAAAAAGGGTATAAACTGATTGCAGCTAAATTGATGCAGGTTCCCGTTGCATTGGCCAAAGAACATTATGCAGAGCATAAAGAGCGTCCGTTTTTTGGTGAATTGGTTGACTTTATTACATGTTCACCAGTTTTTGCCATGGTTTGGGAAGGAGAAAATATTATTGAAATTTCTCGTGCAATGATTGGCAAAACCAATCCAAAAGATGCAACAGCAGGAACCATTCGTGGAGATTTTGCTGCAACAATGGCAAAAAATATTATTCACGGTTCTGATTCTAGCGCATCTGCGCAGCGTGAAATCGCATTGTGGTTTAAAGAAGAAGACGTGCTTTATAAAAAAGATATGGATGCATGGATTTATTAATTGATTTATTTTACATGATGGTATAAGGTGTCATGTGTCAAATCACATCATTCGATTTTGAAATTTATTATAAATAGGTCAAAACAAAAGCTGGATTCAAAACTCGTTTTTTTAACACATCTATATCGCAAGATATCTATAAAAAATGAGTTAAATGGTATTTTTAAAGTAAGTTTATGATTTGGTTGAGAAATAAAAATCAAATATTAAAATATTTTTGATTTTTATCTTAGCTCTTTTGTAAAGGAAATTTCAAATAAAATAAGTCCCTTTTCGATAAAATTATAGTAATTGTAAAATTTTATGGAAAGGGATTTTTTATATATACACATGATATTTATCTATAGATATGAATAACAAAACCATTTTATTTTTCTGAGAGAATCATGTTTTATATGTATATTTTTTTATTAGATTTATGCATTAGGAAGAATAATTATACATCAATGGGTTTGGTTCTATCTGTTTCTTAGTTTGATTAGAACAATTTGATCTTTTATTAAAAAAATGAAATAAAGAGAAAGTTATAGTTGTTACAAAAAGTACATTAGTAAAGGAATATATTGAATCATATGCCTTTGGATCAATAAATGCCACCTTTTTAAGATAAACGTACTTTACAAGTATTTCAAAGTGAAAACAGGAATGATAGTGTATAAAAGACGCTGCACTACTTGTTTTGGTCTTGGAATCTTACATTAAATTCATTTAAAAATTTTCAAAAATATGTTTTTATGGAGTATTGGTTTAACTCTTGATAGCCATTGCTATGTTTGGAAATGAAATTTGAGACAAAACGCATCTCTAAAAAGGGCTTGAAACAAAAATATTTTTATCGAAAATATTGAACCTTCAATTCATTTTCCAAAACTTTTGTATGAGCAGATTGTAAGCTGATTTTATGCTTTGTGGCAAGTTTATAATTTGCTTAAGGAAAGGGAGCAAATTATGAAGTGGCTATTTTTGATTTTGGCTGCTTAATTGATTTCTTGACATAAAAAATAAGGAATGTGGTTGTGTTTTTGATAAATTTCCATAAAATATTTGACAGAGATCATAAAAAAAGGGAAAATGTCTCACCATTTTTTCGATTTTTTGTTAGAATAATGTATAATTACTGATACACTCAAATGAGAATAATGATTTTTTTATGTTTTTTGGAAGTCATAGTACAGGAGAAATATGTATACTTTAGTATAATTTTTGTCGTATATCTTTTTTATTCTCATTTTAAAAATAGTTTAAATGGTAAGGACGTGCAGTTGAATGTTGGATGACTTTGAAAAATTTAAAACCCTGATGTGTAGAAAATCAGGTATTGATTTGAATTGTTATAAAGAGCAGCAAATGAAAAGAAGATTAAAATCTTTGTATGAGAAACGGGGATACGGTTCTTTTGAAGAATATTTTCAGGCGTTGGATAAGGATCAGGATTTGTTTCATGAATTTTTGGATCGGATGACCATTAATGTTTCTGAGTTTTATCGGAATGCCAGTCGATGGGATTGTCTGACCAATCAGATTCTACCAGAACTGTTAAAGAAGAAATCAACTTTAAAATTATGGTCGGCGGCATGTTCAACAGGTGAAGAGCCTTATACATTGGCGATGATTTTAGCTCAGTTAACACCGAATCGGAAGCATGATATTTTGGCGACTGATTTAGATAAGTTGGTGTTGAGTAAAGCAATCAACGGGATATATCGAAATACCGCAATGAACGAATTGCCTAAACCGTATATTGATAAATATTTTATACCGCGTGGTGAATTCATGCAGGTTGTTCCAGAAATAAAAAATGCCGTTCAATTTAAGCAGCATAATTTATTAAAGGATTCGTATCCAACTCATCTGGATGTCATTATTTGCAGAAATGTACTCATTTATTTTACAGAGGAAGCAAAGAACAAAATTATTATGAATTTCAATAAAGCTTTAAATCCAGGTGGTGTACTGTTTATTGGAAGTACAGAGCAAATTTTTACACCACAAAATTATGGTTTTAAAAATATGTATCCATTTTTCTATCAAAAAATACAATAAAATAAGGGGGATATAAATGAGAGTTTTAACAGCCGGAGAATCACATGGACCGCAATTAACCGCAATTATTGAAGGCGTTCCGGCAGGTCTGTATATAACAGCAGAAGAAATCAATGAAGCACTTAGCAGTCGGCAAAAAGGATATGGCCGCGGGGGAAGAATGACAATTGAGACCGATCAGGTTGAAATCGTCGGTGGCTTGCGATACGGAAGAACATTGGGAGGCCCGCTGGCTCTGGTTGTCAAAAATCGTGACTGGAAAAACTGGCAGGATATTATGTCTCCTTGGGATTTAGAAAATGTTGATAAGTCTAAGCGTGCTGTGACAAGACCAAGACCTGGTCATGCAGATCTGGTTGGGGGAATGAAGTACCGTCATCGAGATTTAAGAAATATTCTGGAAAGGTCTTCTGCACGCGAAACGGCAATTCGTGTAGCTGTTGGAGCTGTTATGGAGATATTGCTTCGGCAGTTGGACATTGAACTTGCTGCACATGTTGTCAATATCGGTGGTGTTTCAATTCAACAGAATACATATGTTTCTATACAAGAAATTCGTGAGCGGATCTCCGATTCGGTGGTGGCTTGTATTTGTCCAGAAACAAGTAAGAAAATGGTTGAAAAAATTGATATTGCTAAACGAGAAGGGGATACAGTTGGCGGAATTGTTGAAGTTATCGTTGAAAATATGCCACCAGGTATTGGAAGTTATGTACATTATGATCGAAAATTGGATGGTAAATTGGCTCAGGCCATTGTAAGTATTCAAGCATTTAAAGGTGTGGAGTTTGGTGAAGGCTTTCAAATTGTAGAAAAATTCGGAAGCCAAATACATGATGAAATTTATTATAATCATGAAGTTGGATTTTCACGATATACAAATCATTATGGTGGTTTGGAAGGCGGTATGAGTAATGGACAGCCCATTATTGTTCGGGGTGTGATGAAACCGATTCCGACATTGTATAAGCCGTTAAGAAGTGTCGATATTGATACGAAGGAAGCTTTTGAAGCAACGGTGGAACGATCTGATGCTTGTGCAGTACCTGCTGCATCTATTATTGCAAAAAGTGTGGTGGCTTTTGAGCTTGCTGATGCCATAATTGAGCAATTTGGGTGTGATCATATGGATCGCTTAAAGGATGTAGTGGCTCAGTATCGTGAAGAAATGAGGAATTATTAAGATGGAACATATTCAAATTCATACAAAAGAACGGAATTATGAAGTGTTGCTTGGACACAATATTTTGCCAAATTTAACAAATGAATTAAAGAGGGTTGTGCCCAATTGCCAGAAGTTATTTTTTATTGTTGATTCTGTTGTGTTTAATTTACATTTTGAGAAAATAAAAAAGGCAATTGAATATGCATTTGAATACGAATATATTGTCGTTTTGTCCGGTGAAAAATCGAAATCATTTTCCAGCTATGAGACTTGCTTGACAGCAGCTTTACAGGCAAAATTAAATCGAAAAAGTGCTATAGTTTCTTTAGGAGGAGGAATGGTTGGAGATTTAGGCGGATTCGTTGCAGCTACATTTATGCGTGGTATTCCTTTTATCCAGATGCCGACAACTTTGCTTGCACATGATAGTTCTGTCGGTGGGAAAGTCGCTATCAACCATTCGCTCGGAAAAAATATGATTGGTTGTTTCTATCAGCCCAGTTTGGTATTTTATGAGCTTGATTTTTTGGCTACAATGCCTGAAAAGGAGTGGCGCTCTGGTTATGCTGAGTTGTTAAAGCATGCATTTTTAAGCGATGTTCGTTTTGTAAAGCAACTGTATGCGGAGATTCAAAGTATTGATCATTTGATTGATAGTCCAAATTTAACGCAATATATTCGGCAAGGAATTGAAGTAAAAAAAGCTGTAGTTGAAGAAGACGAAAAAGAATCTGGTTTACGTGCCTGCCTAAATTTGGGACATACGTTGGCACATGCTTTGGAAACCATTGAAAATTATATCGGGATTTCTCACGGGGAAGCTGTTGGCATCGGTTTATTGTTTACAATTGATTTATCGGTTCAACATGGATTGAAGGATGTTGATTTGGATGAATTGTATCATCACTTATGCGCACTTGGTTATCATTATAATCGAGAACAAATAAATGGTTCCGTGCTTAGTGAAATTATGCTTAGTGACAAAAAAAATGAAAGTGATCAAATTCGTTTGGTTCTTTTATCTGAAATTGGAAAACCGTATTTTAAAGAATTTTCAAAGCAGGAAGTAATGATAATGGTTGATGCATTTATACAAAAATATGATTTTGTACAGTCCGTGCATTAGGGATTTGGATTTTTGTCGTTAAAAAACAGTCAATTTTGTTTGGAATTTGCTTTTGTAAGCCCTAGGAATTTTTCCGGTGAGTTCAGGATAAAATTCTTAGGGCTGTTTTTAAAAGTCATGTTGTTGAGTTTTTAGCTGAAGGGAAGGTATAAAAGAATGCAACAAATTTTTCAATGTGTGAGCAATGGTTTAAAAGGAACGCTGCAAGTGCCTGGAGATAAGTCTATTTCACATCGCAGCATTATGTTTGGTGCAATTTCGACAGGTGTAACAGAAATTGAAAATTTTTTATTAGGAGAAGACTGCTTATGTACAATTTCCTGCTTTCAAAAATTGGGCGTACAGATTGAACAAAATGGAACAAAAGTCAAAGTTTTAGGAACTGGAACAAAGAATTTTACATATCCTGCAGAAGTACTGGATGTCGGAAATTCGGGAACAACGATTCGTTTAATGCTTGGGATTTTGGCAGGTACAACGATTTCAGCAGAATTGATTGGAGATGCTTCCATTGAAAAACGTCCGATGAAGCGTGTTGTGGAACCTTTGCGTCTAATGGGCGCACAAATTACAGGAAGAGAAGATGGGAATTTTACACCACTTCAAGTCAAAGGAGCTATGTTAAAAGGAATTCATTATAGCTCGCAGATTGCTAGTGCACAAGTCAAATCAGCCATTTTATTGGCAGGCTTGCATGCCGAAGGTGAAACCTCTGTTACAGAGCCTTATATTTCCAGAGATCATACAGAGCGTATGTTAAGTTATTTTGGTGGATATATTGAAAGAAAGGGAACAACAGTTACTGTAAAGGGTAGACAGAAATTATTTGCAAGAAAAATATTTGTGCCTTCTGATATTTCCTCAGCCGCTTTTTGGATGGTGGCAGGATTGATTGTACCCAACAGTCATATTGTGTTATCCAATGTTGGTTTAAATCCAACACGTGATGGTATCATTGAAGTGCTAAAAAATATGCAGGCGGATATTCAGATTTCGGATTTGCAAAATAAAGATTTTGAACCGTTTGGAACTGTTGAGGTAAGCTTTTCTTTATTGCAGGCAACAGAAATTGGTGGTGCGCTCATACCACGTTTAATTGATGAGATTCCAATTTTGGCCTTGCTTGCCACGCAGGCAAATGGAAAAACAGTGATTAAAGATGCCAAGGAGTTGAAAGTAAAGGAAACCAATCGAATTGATACAGTTGTTAAAGAATTAAAAAAATTTGGAGCTCATATTGAAGCAACTGAAGATGGAATGTGTATTATTGGTCCAACCCCTTTGCATGGTGCACATGTACAAAGTCATGGAGATCATAGAATTGGTATGATGTTAATTGTTGCGTCTATGATTGCAAAAGGAGAAACTGTTATTGACGGGATTGAAGCGATTTCTGTTTCTTATCCGGATTTTTTAACAGACTATGAAAAATTAAAAAGCCAATAAAGTCTCATTTAAAATTGGATTTGCCGTTTTCTTATAAAATCAAAAACATGAAATCTATATTTATTTATCATGATGAAAAATGTTATTTTCTTTGTTTTCATAAGAAGAGTTCATTGATGAGAGTCTGATACTTATATATGTTAAAATGCTTAACATTTGAATTTATTGGTTTAATTTCGAAAGCAAGTAATCAAAATTTAAGGGTTTTTGTGTGATGGATTGATTCAAATGAACCAAGGGAGGATGTAAATGGGTTTTATTCAAAAAAGTTTGCAACTAGCAGAGGACGGACAATATGAGTCCGCTTTACAGTTGTTAAATGAAAATTTGCCAAATGCAAAACGAAAAGAGCAGTTTGAGGGTGGGATTTTGCTTTTTCAATGGGGACATCTTGATGCAGCAGAAAAGATATTCACAAATTTACATCAACAAGAGCCACAACAAAATATGATTACAAGTGTGTTGATGCAAATTTATTTTATGCAGGAACGTGAGGATGATGCATTTCGTTTATTGGGGGTCACAGAGCGAGAACAGCCCGGTTATGAAGATATTTTGCTTACATTGGCAGATTATTATTTTGGAATGGGTTTGTATGAGGTTTCTGAACAAAAACTTTTAGAGGCATATGATTTGCAGCCGGATTCAGTTGCTGTTTTATTTGCGCTAAAGGAATACTATGAGCAAATGGATGATATGGGAATGTATTTTCATTTTTTAAAAAAGCTAAAGGAACGAGATCCGGATTTTTCTGATGATATGTATCAATTACAATTGGCCATGGCCTATATGTCCCTTGGAAAATATGAAGAAGCATTGTGTTGTTTTGAGCAGGTTTCTGATGAACAAATTGTTAACGAAAAGGATCGTTTTTATTATGGACTTTGTCTATTTTTCCATGAGCGTTATGAAGCAGCTATTCCAATATTTCAAGCTGCGATGAAATCAAATGAGACTTTGAAAAAAGGTGTATCTTATTTGGCACATGCCTATATTCAGCTACGTCGTTTTCGTGAGGCAGAGGAAGTTTTGGAGTCACATATACAAAAATTTCCAAGTGATGAAGGAATTTTGCAAATGCTGGCTAATTTGTATTTAGATGAAAAAAAATATGACAAAGCGAAACCAGTAGTTGAGGCACTTTTAAAATTGGATGATGAGAATTTTGAGGCTTTGATTCAATATGCTTGGATTTTGGAAGGTGAAGAAGCTTATGAAGCTTTAATTTCATTTGTTGAGGAAAAATTGGAAGCAGGAATTGAAATTTCTGAGCTGTATTGGCTGCTTGCCAAGTCTTATGCAAAAATTGAAGCGTATGAACAGGCATTAAAACAGTATGCCGCTGCATATAATGGTTTACATGATGAAATTGCATTCTTATTGGATTACGCACAATTTTTAATGGAGGAAGGTCAAAGAAAAGCAGCGGCACAAATATATCGGGAAATATTGGATATTGACATTACGAATGAAGAGGCGCATGAATACCTGGAACGCTTGACAGAGGATGGGTAATAGAAAAAAGATTTTTCAAGGATGTAAGGAGGTTTGCCCATGGAAACTTCGATTACAAGTACCGAAAAAAAAGAATTTCTGCATTGGTTTTTAAGTCAGTATCAATTGAAAAAAAGGGAGAGTGTTTGGATTTTAAATTATTTGCTGGGTCAAGATTTATTAATGAGAAAGCTGCATTTTGTGGAAATGGTACAGTATTGTCCACGTGGACTCTACATGTCTACACATTGTAGCGAGGATGCTTCGTTTCGATTTTACAAGCAAAATATTATGACAACAGATCCGGAAAAAGCTTTACATGATTTGCGAATGAATCGAGAAGAACAAATTTATGTACAGTTGAATTTTAGAGACTCCTTTCAATGTGCAGATTATCTGGCTGTATTGGAAGACAATCCCTACATACCCGCACATTTATTAAGAAATGAGCATGACGGAATTCAAGCAGAGGAGTTTTTAAAACGACTATCTATTTCCTTTGAGCGTGAACGTTTGAAAAAAGAAATAGACCTTGCCCTGGATCAAAACAATAAGGAAAAATTTCAACGGCTTACAGAGGCATTAAAGCTTCTGTAAGTTTTTTCTTTATGTAAAGAGAAAATGGATGTATTTTTTATCATATTTTTGTATGGTATAAATCCATTGGATAAAGAGATTTAAGATAAACATGAATGTTGAGTGAAACCAAATGACTTCTCTGTATTTTCTCTAAATATATATAAAGATATGCTTTGATTTGAAAAAAGGTTGACTTTTACGTTATGTAAACATGTACGATAAAGATGAAAGTACGATTTCAATTTGGAAAGGAGACATAAAAAATGGTTTATACGATTCAAGCGTTGAGTCAGTTGGCAGGTATTTCGACACGAACACTGCGTTATTATGATGAAATTGGACTGTTGAAACCAGCCTATACAACTGAAGCTGGATATCGGATGTACGAAGAGACGCAGGTTAATTTATTGCAGGAGATTTTATTTTTTCGGTCTTTGGATTTTTCGTTACAAAAAATTTCTCAGTTAATTGGTCATTCCAACCATAATCGACTGAATATTTTATGTGAACAACGGCGGTTGCTTTTGGAACGAAAAAAGACATTGGATCAAATGATTGAAACGATTGAACAAACCATCCAAGATGAAAAAGGAGAGATTAAAATGACAGATGCACAGAAGTTTGTTGCGCTTAAAGAAAGACAAATTCAAGAAAATGAAAAGAAATATGGAAAAGAACTTCGTGACAAATATGGGAATGATGTAATGGATGCAGCGAATGAAAGACTGAAGCAAATGGATGAAACCATATTTCAAAGTACAAAGAGACTGGAAAAGGAAATTTTACATCAACTGGAAAAGGCTTTTCAAACTGGCGATCCGTCGGGAGAGGAAGCCAAGATTTTGGCACAAATGCATAAAATATGGATTTGCCGCTATTGGGATACCTATACAAAAAAGGCACATGCTGGATTGGCTCAAACCTATGTAGATGATATACGAATGAAAAAATATTATGATCCAGATGACAGAGGACTGGCAAAATTTTTACGGGATGCCATTTGGATTGATACTGGAATGGAGGAAAAAGTGCTTCCATTTGACGAAAAGAAGAAGTAAAAATCGTACATTTTTATGTAATCGGTGTGCTGAAACAGTGGGCTCTGAAAAAAGAACGAAGATGTGAAAACAACATTTTATCTTGAAAAAATAGTAAGGTATACAACTAGATTTTATGATTTTCACAGGTTTTACTCAGAATATCTAATTTTTATGTATTTTAGGCACTCAGTGGTATAAAGAGGGGTTGAGATAAAATGTGATTCAAATGAAAAATGATGCGTAAAAATGTTTCTTTTTCTTGGAAGGGAAGCGTAAGTTTATAATCTTTTTGCTTTTCATGCTTCCCTTAGGTGTGTTAACATTTTTACGCATTATATTGAATAATACAAAATTCATTTTTAATCGTTTATTCCTTCAATTTTATCTCATTTTACATAACATATATTTTGAATATAATGATTTATAAAGGGATAAACAAAATAATAAAATTAAAATACTCACGAACAAAAATATTTACTCCATTGATTTTTTCTTCGTTGTTCTGAAGCGACATGTTCTCTTTGTTGTTTTCCTTTACAATTTACTGACGTACATCCTATATTAGCTGTTGCACCATACTCAATTGGAATAGTAATACGAAGTGTTTGTGTAATTATCAGTTTATTCCCATGACAGCATGGATTTTTTCTATCTTCACAAATTATAATTTCTGGATCTTCAACACATTCCGTTTCAACATGACCTACAATGGCAAATGGGTGAAATTGAATCGGCACACTTACATTGGCATGATGTACAGCTATAGCAGAGCAAGTGTTCTCATCTCTAACCTCCTGATGGTCTGTTTTATTACTCATAACTATTGATCCTCATTATGACCGCAATTTCTACAAATATTTTTCTCACTTGATTCAATGCAATTTACAAAAGTATCTCCAACCACTGCTTCTGCTCCAAATACGACAGGGACAGCGACACAAATATCTTGTGTAATTGTGAAGGAACAAGAACCATTTTTTATTCCAGGACATGGAATGTTTCCAGATCTTACGACTGGGTCTCCACAACATGTTGTTACTGTTGTTCCTGCATGTGCAAAAGGTGTAACAGATACAGGTACACAAATAGAAGCTTTTTGATAACCAATAGCTGGGCACGTCTCATTTTCAGATTGTAAAATTTTAATATCTTCAAAGTTTGTCATGATAAAAATCTCCTTTCAAATTTAAGTTTCTATACACCATATGCATGTACAAATTATTGATAACCGCATTTGTCTTGTATATTTGAAAATTACATTTTTTTTGATATAAAAGCCTATTTTTGATATTACTAAATATTATGGTTTATTTTCTTATCCAATCCATTTTCCTTTTTATCATTTTTGGATATATCCGGATATAGTGACAATGTTTCAAATCAGCAGTTATATGATCGCATATGTTTTTACTGAATCAATATGCTATATAGCAATATGGTTCAATGGGTGCCAATTTAAAATTATATTTAAAAACATTGCATTTGGCATGGGAGTTTTATGTATAAAATCATCTTTTTTTTAAAGTATCATCAACAAATAAAATAAAAGGTAAGCTCTTTTTTTGTTAAAGCAAAATAAAACCATTATCGGTTTATCGTATGAAAACGATCGATAATGGTTTTTGGTTTGGTTGTTTTATGTGCAACAAAACAGATGATCAAAAATGAAGCATTTTTTATTTTGTAGCATGCCCCCGAAGCATGGCTACCAAAGAAAAAAGTAAAAAGCAAGTCAGATTTGTTAGAACAATGGATGCGCCAGCAGGTGTTGAGAATATGTATGATAAAACAATGCCGAAAATAAAACAAACAATTGAAATGATGGCTGAGCTTATAACCACATGTCGAAAGCTTTTGAATAGACGCATAGATGATAGTGCTGGAAAAATAATGAGACTCGAAATGAGAAGCGTTCCCATAATACGCATTCCAATGACAATTGTGATTGCGGTTAAGACAGCGAGCATTATTTTGTAAAATTTTACTTTTACCCCGATGGCATGTGCAAAGTTTTCATCAAATGTAATGGCAAAGATTTTTTGGTAAAAGAAAATAAATAGAATGATTACGATTATGGATAAAGGGATGCTTATTTGCAAATCTTCTTTGCTAACGGCTAAAATGCTGCCAAACATATAGTTATAAACATCAATATTCATCCCAGTTGCAAGCGAAGTTACTACAATTCCGATGGCAAGTGCGCTGCTTGAAATTACAGCAATGGCAGCATCTCCCTTGATTTTACTATTTTCACTGAGCTGTAAAAGAAAAAAAGCGGCGATAATGACAACTGGAATCGAAATATAAAGCGGAGCCCAATTCATAACAAGTGCCACGGATAAAGCACCAAAGCCAACATGTGCGAGTCCATCTCCAATCATAGCATACCGTTTTAAGACCAGACTGACCCCAAGTAAGGCTGCACAGAGTGCAATTAAAATTCCGACAATAAAGGCTCGAATAAAAAAGGGATAAGAAAATAGCTGTATAACAGATTCAATCATAGTGCTTCTCCTTTTAAAAACAGTTTCCCAATATTGCTTTTGACATAATCTTTTGTGTTGCCAAAAAATAGCATCTTATGATCTAAATGTAAGATTTTATCTGCATACTTGATGGCTGTATGCACATCATGTGAGATCATTAAAATAGAAAGCTGTTGCTTTTGATTTAACTGTTCTAACAAGCTATAAAATTTTTGCATTACAATGGGATCTAAGCCAGTTGCTGGTTCATCCAAAATCAAAAGTTTTTCTGTCGCACACAGGGCTCTTGCCATCAATACACGCTGCTGCTGACCACCAGAAAGTTCTTGAAATGCCGTGTTTTTTAAAGCAATGATTTCAAGTAGTTCCAAGTTATACAAGGCTTTTTCTTTTTCCTTTTTTGTATAAAAAGGTCGCCAGCCCCTTTGATTTAAGCAGCCAGATAACACAATTTCGAATACAGATGCAGGAAAATTTTGTTGTGTGTGATTTTGCTGGGGTAAATATCCGATTTCGGTTTGTTTTAATCCTTCATCAAAAATAATATTTCCAGATTGAATTGGGACAAGTCCTAAAATACCTTTTAACAACGAGCTTTTTCCCGCACCGTTTTTTCCGACAATACAGGTATAATCGCCAGTATGGATTTGAAAGCTAATTTGCTTTAAAGCAATTTTATTTTGATAAGCAATACTAAGATTTTTGCAGGTCAAAATCGGCATCTAGTTCAATCCTTCTTTTAAGTTTTCAATATTTTGCTTCATAATAGAAACATAGCTGACCCCTTGTTCAAATTCCTCTTTTGACACATTATGTAGGGAATGAAGCAGCAAGGTTTTTACACCGGTTTGCTCTTGAATGGATTTGGCAATTTTTGGATCCGTCAGCTCTTCATAGTATATCACAGGGATATTTTCTGCTTGAATGACATCGATCATATTGGTGATATCTTTTACACTTGGCTCAGATTCACTGGATGTGTTTGGATAAGCTGCAATATACTCCAGTCCATATTGTTCGGTAAAATAGGATAGTGCGAAATGTCCCGCAAAAATAATTTTTTTCCGCTTGGCGTTTTTTGTTAACTCTTCTAGCTCATCATGAATTTCATCAATTTGCTGAATATAATTTTGAGCATTTTCTGTATAATACGTTTCATTCCCAGGATCTTTTGACACCACTGCTGCTAAAATGGTTTCCATCATTTCTTTGGCATAGAGTGGGTTGGTCCAAATATGCGGATCGTTTCCGTCATGTGTATGACCATGTTCATCTTCTTTTTGTATATTTGTATGTATGGCTTCGTTGGCATGTTCGTCTTCGGCATGTGTGTGTGTCTTTGTTTCAAGATCTAATGTCGCACTTAAGTCTATAACGGTTGTTTTGGCAGTGTTAATATCTGTCAATAGGCGTGGAACCCAAGCTTCCATATTTTCTCCAGTATAAACGAATAAATCGGCGTTATGAATGGCTAAAATATCCTTTGGAGTTGGTTCATAGGCGTGGCTTTCTACACCAGTTGGAAGCAATAATGTCACTTCGGCACGGTCCCCAACAATTTGCTTGGCAAAATCATACTGTGGAAATAATGTTGTTATTATTTGAATCTTATTTGTTTTTGGTTCATTCTGTTCATTTTTGGATATGTCCTGATCTGAGCATGCCATGAAAAGAAAACTGGTGATTCCAATCATGTATAATAAAAAATTTTTTTTCATCTGTGAATATCCCCCTTGTTTATTTTAAATTTGTATCCATACAGTCTTCACATTTTCCGTATAGAACCGTTTTTTTGTGATTGACTTGAAATTTGTGATGTGTTCGAATATGGTCGGCCATCCCATCAAGTTCTTGACAGACCACATGAATCAATCGACCACATATGGTACATTTTAAATGAAAATGCTCAGTACATTTGGCAGTATTTTCCACATATTGGAAGCAAGCAGGCATTCCTTCTTCCAAATGATATTTTCGAAGTTTTCCTTCCGTAATAAAATTTTCCAATTGACGGTAAATGGTCGATTTTCCAATGGTGTGCCCATTTTCCTTTAAATGAAACAATAAATCATCTGCTGTAAAATGCGCTTCTTGATATTTTGCAATATGGTTTAATATCATTTCCCGTTGTTTTGTTTTATAATTGCTTTTATGCATCCAAAGGCTCCTTTACAACCGAAATTGAAATCGAGTTTCATTTTTGTATTATAAAGATTCCCATTTGGATTTGTCAAGATTAAGGGCAAAGAAATAAGGCATTTCATATTGCAAGAACAGAAGGAGTATGATCATTTGGTGATTTAGGAATTTGTTGGATTTTTATGAGTATGTATATTGTTAATATTTAGTCAATGAACAAAAAATGATATTTTTGAGGGAGATTTGTCTTTTGGGTTTGTACTATGAAAATTTTAGAAAGGGTGAGGAACATGTTTTGGACAGCTTTTTTACAAAATAAAATGATTTTATATATGTTGTTGGTTGTGAATATTTTCGGAACGATTTATGGATATTATTGGTATGGTTGGCAACTGAAAGAGACGGATTTTCCGCTTGTGTTGTTTGTACCAGACAGCCCGACAGCAAGCCTGTTTTTTTGTGGAGTATTGTTTTTATGGCTTATGAAAAGGCAAAGTGGGACATTGGAAGCATTGGCCATTTTAAGTTTAATCAAGTATGGGATATGGGCAGTTATAATGAATTTACTTGTTATGATAGTATATGGAAATTTGCATTGGACTGGTTATATGTTGATGTTTTCTCATGCGTTAATGGCTTTTCAAGCAGTTTTGTATTTTCCATTTTATCGGATTCGTTTATGGCAGTGGGGAATCGGTGCACTATGGCTTCTTCATAATGATTTTTTAGATTATGTATTTGGAGTTATGCCATACTACTCTGTTGTAAATTTGTATCCGAAAGAAATTGGGTATTTTACATTTTGGCTTTCTGTTATTGTAATTGGCATTTGTTATTTTGGTTATACGCAAACAAAGTTAAAGAATTTGCAAATTTGGAAAGGATAAAAACGGTGAAAGTTACAATAAGATAAAAAGAGGTTTTATTTTGGTTTCAGCCTGTTTAAACATAATTTTTTGTTCTAAACTTGTCCGGATAGTCATAAGTTGAAATAAGATGATTTGGAGGGACAAGGATGAAAAAATGGCTGTTTTTTGGGTTATGCATCGGTTGGGGAAGTCTGCTTTATTTTGGTTTTCAAATGATTTCTCATACACAGAAAATCAATATTGACGAAGAAATTAAACAGTTGGATCAAGTACGTCTGCTTCTTGCTCATCAGAAAATTGATGCGGCTTCTAAGCAGCTTTATCATTTTTTTGAATCATTTCCGCAGCAAGCCATTTCAACATCCGATGCACAAAAAATGTTTTATCTTATGGAAACAGAATCGAAACAGCGTTTTATATATGATGCGTCACATATTGAACAATTGGAAAAGGAAGTTTTAAAGCTTTATTTATTTGTAGATGCTTTGCAAAGCGAAGGAAAACCGCTTTGGATTGGACAGTTAGAAAAAATGAATACGCTATGTTTAAATTTACAGCTTGATGCGACAAATTTGAAGAATTGGCATCAACTCCAAGAGATGTATACACAAATTTATCCATGCTTGTATATGTATGCTTCACCTATGCTGTTACAACGAATAAACAATCATATGGAGGATCTTGATTTTTATGATGGGAATCAATATACTCAAGACCATTATAAAGAGATATTAAAGGATTTACATGCGGATTTTTCTTATTTTACAAAAGGAGATAAAAAAGACGGATTTGATTTTTCTTTTTATTTGCTTTTATTTTTTACAGGTGGTACGATATTTTCAACGCTAACTTATGTAGCGATTCGTAAGTACCAGGCAGAAAAAAGGAAGGAAAAACTTCCGGTACGTTCAAAAGATTTGTAACAAAAAAATTGGGAGGAATATCAAACGAATGGGAATGATTATTTATTTTGTAATCATCTTGCTATTGCCTTTGTATGCACAGTTTAAAGTGAAAGGAACCTACAAGAAATATGACAAAGTACATGGAATGAACGGGTATACTGGGGCGGAAGTTGCTAGAATGATTTTGGACAGAAACGGTCTTAGACATGTACGGATTGAAGAGACACCAGGTGTATTGTCCGATCATTATGACCCAAGCTCAAAGGTGGTTCGTTTGTCATCTGGCAATTATCATGGAACTTCTTTGGCGGGTGTTGCTGTGGCTGCACATGAGGTTGGTCATGCCATTCAGGATGCTGAAGGGTATGCATATTTGCGTTTTCGTCATGCACTTGTACCTGTAGCAAATTGGAGCTCAAATTTATCTTGGATTTTTATTATGATTGGTTTGTTTGCGTCTTTGACAAATATGTTATTGTTAGGAATTATTTTAATGGCGGCTGGTGTTCTATTTCAAATCGTTACATTACCTGTGGAATTTAATGCGTCCAGTCGTGCGATGCGTCTATTGACAGAGTATGGTTTAATTACTTCTGAGGAAGCTCCGAAATCAAGAAAAGTTTTAAGTGCAGCAGCCTTTACATATGTCGCAGGCGCTATGGTTGCGGTAGCGGAATTGGTACGTCTCTTACTCATTTATGTTGGTCAACAAGAAGATTAAGATATGTATGGTTTATTTTTCTTTCAGCTTGATATGATTTGAATATAAGCTCTGAGAATTTTTCATTCGGAAAAGATTTTTTGGTATTTAGGCAGCTTGAACTCGCTTTGCCTTTAGAATCGCTAATTTTTCCATTTGATTTTCTCGGAGCTTATTTGTTGTTTGAACAAGTATCCATTTAAGAACTTTTGATGATATTGTAAAAGTAAAGTTTTTATAGGCAAATGTTGTCATTTTTCTCAGAATTGGATAACATAAAGAGTAGCTTAGAATGAAGCTTGACAAATGAATGCGGAGGTGAGCATATGGCAAAAACAATGGAGCAAATGCAAAGAGAAGTAGATGCTTATATTTCTCAATTTAAAATTGGTTATTTTTCACCTTTGGCAATGATGGCAAGATTTACGGAGGAAATCGGTGAGTTGGCACGTGAAGTCAATCATATTTATGGAGAGAAACAAAAAAAGTGTACTGAGCAAGAAAAAGCGTTAGAAGAGGAGCTTGGTGATGTATTGTTTGTACTGATTTCCATGGCCAATTCTATGCAAGTTGATTTGGAGCAAGCTTTTCATTTGGTTATGGATAAGTTTCAGACAAGGGATCAAAATCGGTTTGAACGTTGTGATTCCTAATTATTTTTGATTCGTTTAAGGCATATGTAAAAAGATGTTGGTGAAATTTTTTTATCAAACCATATAGAGAAATGAGGAAAAAGAATGGGAACGATTAAAATTGCGTTGGCAGGTCCACGTGGAAAAATGGGACAAGAAGCTATAAAAGCTATTTTTCAAGAAGAGAATTTGGAAATTGTTGCATGGATTGACCGGGTGATTGATGCTAACTTTGTTTCTCAGGTGGAGCATATATATGGTGTTAAGCTTCCGGTTTATGTGGATGCGGCACTTTGTTTTCAAAAGGAAGCGGTGGATGTTTTAATCGATTTAACGACACCAGAGATTGGAAAGGTACATACACAGATTGCAGTGGATAACGGTGTGCGCCCGGTTGTTGGTACAACAGGATTTACATCGGAGGATTTAAAGGAATTACAGAAAACATGCGAGAAAAAGCAAATGGGTTGTATCATCGCACCAAACTTTGCCATTGGTGCAGTTTTACTTATGAAATTTGCACAAATTGCAGTGAAATATATGCCTTATGCTGAAATTATTGAATTACATCATGATGGTAAAAAGGATGCACCATCTGGAACTGCTTTAAAAACTGCACAGTTGATGGAAGCTGCTGGAAATCCGGCACAAAACCAGAACCATATGTTTCCGGCACAAGGTCTGAATGCACATGGCTACAACATTCATAGTGTCCGTTTGCCTGGAATGGTAGCGCATCAAGAAGTTATTTTCGGTGGAGATGGACAAACGTTGACTTTGCGGCATGATTCTTTTAATCGTGCCTCTTTTATGTCTGGTTTGATTATGTGTGTCAATAAAATTATGGATCTTCATACGTTGGTTTATGGGTTGGAAAATTTATTGGATGATGAAGCATAGATAGGAGAAAAGAGGGGAATAACGGTGAATGAAACAGCTGATATTTTATGTTTTGGTGCGCATGCGGATGATGTTGAAATTGGGATGGGCGGAACCATTGCCAAGTATGTCTGCAAAGGAAAAACAGTTGTAATTGTTGATCTTACACAGGCAAATCTTTCTTCGAATGGAACAGTGGACATACGCTTGGAGGAGGCGAATCAGGCTGCACAAATTTTGGGTGTGATGAAGCGAGAAAACTTGCAAATGCCAGATCGAGATTTGCTGCTTTCATCGGATAAAATTGCAAAAGTAACTTGGGTCATTCGCAAATATCGTCCTAAAGCAATTTTTAGTCCGTATGGTGTTGATCGACATCCGGATCATGGTGCTTGTACGGAAATTGTGAAGGAAGCAATTTTTTCAAGTGGAATTTTCCATTATTTACCAGACTGTCCCTATCCGCCAGTCAAGGTGATGAAGCATTACTTATATATGATAAACGGATTTCATACGCCAGATTTTTATGTGGATATCAGTGACAATATGGAAACGAAGCTAGAAGCCTTGCGTGCATATGCCTCACAATTTTCTTTGCAACCTGACAGTGTAAAAACGCCTTTAACAGAGGGTTACCTTTCTCGAGTGAAAAATCGGGAATTTGTGTATGGACAAGAAATTCAGTGTGCATATGCGGAAGGTTTTTTTCACCAAAGTCCGTTTCAAGTAGATACAGATTGGTTGGGATGATTTGTGAAATTTAAAATTGGAATTACTTGTTATCCTGGTGTGGGTGGCTCCGGAGTTATGGCGACAGAGCTTGGAAAGCTTCTGGCAGAAAAAGGGCATGAAATTCATTTTATTACTTTTGATATCCCGTTTCGTTTAAATAAAGTTTATCCGAATATTTTTTATCATGAAATTGAAGTTAACCATTATTCTGTATTTAAATATCCACCCTATGATCTGGTTATGGCAGCAAAAATGGCAGAAGTTGCCATAACAGAAAATTTGGATATTTTACATGTACATTATGCGATTCCGCATGCAGTCAGTGCTTTTTTGGCAAAAGAAATGACAGGTGGCAAGGTGAAGGTCATCACAACACTGCATGGAACAGACATTACGGTGCTTGGCGAAGATCCGTCATTGATTGATCTGATTCGTTTCAGTATTGAAAAATCTGATGCAGTTACAAGTGTTTCAGATAGCTTATCTAGCCAGACCTATGACTGGATTGCACCAAAGCAAATCATTCAAACCATCTATAATTTCATTGATGAACGTGTATATAAAAAACAAAAAAATCATTTGCGGATGGCTTATGGAATTGGTCCAGAGGAAAAAATCGTGATTCATGTTTCCAATTTTCGGGAAGTGAAACGTATCGAGGATGTATTGAAAACCTTTGCTCGTATTCAGGAAAATATTCCAGCAAAACTGCTGATGGTTGGTGATGGTCCAGATTATCGAAAGGCACGAGAATGGGTTGTGAGAAATAATCTGTGTAGCCAGGTCTTATTTTTGGGTAAGCAAGAGCAGGTGGAACAGCTTTTTTCCATCAGTGATGTTTTGCTTTTAATGTCAGAAAAGGAAAGCTTTGGGCTTGTTTTGCTGGAAGCTATGGCTTGTGGTGTCCCTTGTATTGGAACAGATATTGGGGGCATTCCAGAGGTTATTGAATCTGGCTGTAATGGGTATATTTGCCCACTGGGGGACATAGATGAGGCAGCTCGGCTAGCAATTCATATGTTGAAATGTCCAAGTCTGCATAAGAAAATGCGAACACAGGCAAGAAAAACGGTAAAAAATAAATTTTCATCTGAAAAAATTGTTTCACAGTATGAAGCGTTATATCAACGGGTATTAAAAGAGGAGTGAAGATCATCATGCAAGAGACAGAAGTTTTTGAAAAGGGAAGAAAAATTTTGCATATCCTCAATGATTTAGGGTATGAAAGCTATTTTGTTGGTGGTGCATTGCGTGATTATCGGTTAGGAAGAGAAATTCATGACATTGATATTGCTACTCCACTTTTACCTGATGAAGTGATGCGGATTTTTCCTAAAACCGTTCCGATTGGTGTAAAGCACGGGACGGTTCTTGTTTTGTTTGAAGGGGAGTCCTTTGAAGTAACGACTTTCCGAATGGAGGACAAATACGATGATTTTCGTCATCCGAATGAGGTTTATTTTGTAAAAGATATTGTTTTAGATTTGGCACGCCGAGATTTTACAATGAATGCTATGGCAATGAATCAAGATAATGAATGGATGGATCCCTATCACGGTCTGCATGATATACAGCGAAAATGCGTTCGTGCTGTTGGGGATGCTCGGGAACGTTTTTTTGAGGATCCGCTTCGAATTTTACGTGGTTATCGCTTCTGTGCACAGCTTGATTTTGATTTGGATGTAGAAACGGAAATGGCTGCTTGTGAAAGTGCTCATTTCATTCAGCATATTTCCATTGAACGGATTCAACTGGAAATGGAAAAGTTGTTAAATGCTGCTTATCCGCAAGCTGTATGGAAAATGTTGGAAAAAAGTGATATTTGTTCGTATATGCCATTTGGGAAATCAGTGGTTTCTTTATATGCTTTGGAAGAATATGATTTTACAAAGTTGCATTCAATTGAGGAAAAATGGGTTTTACTGTACGCTGCTTTACAAATTACAACGGCTTCTTTGCAGTTTGTAAAATGGAGATTTTCTAATCAAAAACGAAAAACCATTGAACGCTTATTTTCTGTTTTAGAGAAAAAGCGAGCACAAAATTTGACCAAATCGGAAATTTATACACTCGGATTGGCACAAAGTCTGGCTTTTACGCGTATACAAAGCGAGCTTTATCATTTGGACAGTGAACAAAGACAGCAGCAAATTTCTGAAATTTGGCACAGTTTACCCATTAAAAATCGAAGTGATTTACTTTTTGACGGAAAAGATGTACTTTTACAAACGAATCAGAAGAAAGGTCCGTGGCTTGGTGTATTATTGAAGCAACTGGAAGCAGCTGTGTTAAACGGAGAATGTGTAAACAATCAATATGAAATGGAGGAATGGATCGAAAAATGGCTTCAAAAATCCGAGAACAAATATTGAAAGTACTGCTTGAAAATCGTGAAACCTATATCTCCGGACAGAAGTTGAGTGAACAACTTGGTTGCACAAGAGCGGCTGTTTGGAAACAGATGGAGGAGCTGCGTCAGGCAGGCTATGTTTTTGAGGCAAAGGCAAGATGTGGATATAAGTTAATTTTTATACCGGATTTAGTCACTGCAGATGAGCTCCGTCCACTTTTACGAACGCAAATTTTTGGTCAACAAATTTATAGTTATTTATCAGTGGATTCAACACAAAATGTAGCCAATGATTTGGCAAATAGAGGAGCGCCAGAAGGAACGGTGGTATTGACGGAATTTCAAACGGCTGGCAAAGGAAGGCTTGGAAGAAAATGGAGTAAGGATCATTCAAAAGGAATCGCGATGAGCTTAATTTTACGTCCACAAGTACCGCTTCAAAAGATTTCGGAGCTTACACTGGTTATTGCCGTTGCGCTTGTTCATGCCATTCAAAAAACGACTGGGCTACATCCGAAAATTAAATGGCCCAATGATATTTTCTTAGATGGAAAAAAGCTTTGTGGTGTTTTAACAGAGTTAAAAGGGGAATCAGATCGACTGAATTATATTTTAGTCGGTATTGGTATCAATGTAAATGAGACAATTGAAAATCTTGGAGATGAGCTGTCAGATATTGCAACTTCATTGTTGATTTCTGGCAAACAGCCAGTTTCTCGAGCAAAGCTGGTTGCCAACATTTTATTTGAATTGGAGCAGCTCTACCCGATTTATTTAACAGAGGGCTTTTTGCCAATCAAAAAAATTTGGGAACAATATAGTTTGCTGAATAATCAGGAAATTATTGCGCGGACTGCAAATGGTTTTTTGGAGGGTGTATACGAGGGCATTACAGAAGAAGGGATTTTGTTGCTTCGAGATAAATCTGGCATGATTCAAAAAATCATAACCGGAGATGTTTATATGAAAGAACAGTAGAAAATTTGGATATAAATCTGATTTTTTCATGGATGATAGACTGTAAAAGTAAAGATGAAAATCAGATGGAGTAGTACAAAATATGTATATGATGAAAAGTTAAAGAATAAAAGCTTATTTCAAAAAGATATACTCATGGTGTATCAGTTGATAAAATTGATGATTCAGAGCAAAAATTTCAGAATAATATGATTTTATGAGAAAAATGGACTCCGTTGTTAGATTGGATTGAAATTCAATAGATTTATTTTTTTATTTGTCAAAATGGATTGACATGAAAAAAAAACAATGTTATATATGTAGAAAACCAAATGGAAATTCAGCAAATATCTATAAGAGTTTGACTGGGGTATCGGTTTATTCTTGGAAATGGTTTATCAAAAAACAGGTTCTGCCTTGATCAAAAAACAAAAGACTAGGACAGAGGAATGATTATACAATCTCAATCCCAGCTTTTGTCTGGGATTTTATTTTTTCAGATTGATAAAGTTCCCTTTCTAAAAAATTTAGGAGGAAAAAGAATGAAAACTGTATTAGATTTCCAAAAAATGAAGCAAAATAAAGAAAAAATTGTGATGCTTACCGCTTATGATGCGCCGAGTGCAAAATATGCAGAAAAAAACGGTATCGATATGATCTTGGTTGGTGACTCACTTGGCATGGTTGTACTTGGCTATGATTCTACGATTCCGGTTACATTAAATGATATGTTGCATCATACGAAAGCTGTTAGACGTGGTGCAAAGAATACCTTTGTTGTGGTGGATTTGCCGTTTATGACCTATCATGGTGAAATTTCAGATACATTAAAGGCGGCACGTATGATGATGCAAGAAGGTGGTGCCAATGCAATTAAACTAGAGGGTGCAGGGTTTATTACTGAGCATATTTCTCGGTTAACGGCAGCGGGTGTACCTGTGATTTCTCATTTGGGTTTAACGCCACAATCTGTAGGAGTTTTGGGTGGATATAAAGTGCAAGGCAAAACACAAGAAGCGGCAAAACAGCTACTTGAAGATGCAAAGGCTGTTGAAGCGGCAGGAGCATGTATGCTTTTGCTTGAATGTATACCTGCAGAATTGGCACAAAAAATTTCTGAGACTTTAACAATTCCGACCATTGGAATTGGTGCGGGTGCAAACTGTGATGCGCAAGTCTTGGTTTATCATGATTTGCTAAATTATGGCAATGCAGAATATGTTGCAAAATTTGTGAAGCAATTTACAGACATTACGCCACATATTGATGCTGCAATACAAGCTTATGTAAAAGAAGTAAAGAATGGAAGTTTTCCAACAGAGCAGCATGCGTATAAGATGTAGTGTAATGATGTGAGGAGAATGAAATGAAGATATATACAAAGGTGAAAGATTTACAAAAAGATTTAATGGCATATTCAAAATTTGGAAAATCCATTGGTTTCGTTCCAACCATGGGTTATTTGCATGAAGGACATCAAAAATTACTGAATGAAGCACGAAAGGAAAATGATATTGTTGTTCTCAGTATTTTTGTAAATCCATTGCAATTTGGTCCCAATGAAGATTTAGATACATATCCAAGAGATTTTGCGCGAGATGAACAGGTTGCAAAAGCGTCTGGTGTGGATTATATTTTTTATCCAAGCGTTGAGGAAATGTATCCGAAGACTCCATGTGTAAAGGTCTTTGTGACTGGAAAAAGCGATGTACTTTGTGGCAGTAAGCGCCCAGGACATTTTGATGGTGTTGTAACCGTTGTTACCAAATTATTTCATATTGTGCAACCAACGCGTGCTTATTTTGGTTTAAAAGATGCACAGCAGGCTGCAATCATTGATTCATTGGTTGCAGATTTTAATTTTCCAATTGAAATTGTAAAGGTGGATATTGTTCGGGAGTCAGACGGATTGGCAAAAAGCTCAAGAAATGTTTATTTAACTGAAGAAGAAAGACAAGAAGCACCATTGATTTATAAAGGATTGAAACAGCTAAAAGAAAGTGTAGCAAAGGGACAGATGAATCCTTTTGATTTAAAACAAGCACTTTGTACCTTTTATGAAACAAATTTACATGGTCAAATTGATTATGTGGAAATTTTAAGTTATCCGGATTTAAAGCCAATTTCAACGCTTATAGGTCAAACAGCTCTTGTAGCGGTTGCGTACAAATATTCTAAGGTGCGGTTAATTGATAATGTATTAATTCAAGGGGGCAAAGAAACGAAATGATGCGTACATTTATGAGTGGTAAGTTGCATTGTGCTACAGTAACTGAAGCCAATTTAAATTATGTAGGAAGCATTACCATTGATGAGGATTTAATGGATGCTGTTGGTTTTTTTGAAAATGAAAAGGTGCAGATTGTCAACAATCATAATGGTGCGCGTTTTGAAACCTATATTATTAAAGGAGAACGCGGTAGCGGAGTGATTTGCTTAAATGGTGCAGCAGCTCGACTTGTGCAGGTCAACGATCGTGTTATTATTATTTCTTATGCGATCATGACAATGGAGGAATATCAGGATTTCCAACCTAAAATTGCGGTTTTGAATGAAAAAAATGAGGTTATTCATTTATTACATGAAGAAAAAGCACATACTGTCCTATAATAATGAGGAATATGCATCAATGAGCTTTTTTCGTTTGTGTGAAGAAAATTATCATGGTGATCTGGATCTTTATGAAATCCAATCCATATCTGAAAAGAAAGACTACCGAGTGAAGCAATCAAGTTCTGCTTGCTTTCACTCGGTTTTTTTGTATTTTGAGGTTATGAAAAACAGACGGGGAAGCAATGACAAAGTCTATTGTCGATTCAATCATAAGGTGACATGAAAGATAATGAGGTGTACAATTTGAGTAAAAAATCAACGAAATTTGCGGTTATGGATGTAGAGATGACACCATCGCAGTTGCGACAGAAAATGATTCAGTGGAGCATTGTTCTAATTAAAAATGGGGAAATTGTTGGACAAGAAAGTGGATATGTGAATCCAAATTGTCCGATTGATTCAAAAATTTCACAGTTGACAGGAATTACAGATGAAATGCTACAAGAAGCTCCAAAGTTCTCAGAGATATATACTCGGTTGAAACATTTACTTTGTGATGCGGTTGTTGTTGGTCAAAATATCAAGTTTGATTTAAAAATTTTAAATGAAGAGCTACAAGCCATTGACCAAGAGCCATTAAGAGTTTCTGGATGGATTGATACAGTTGAATGGAGCCGCATTATGTATCCGAGGTTACTTTCTTATCGGCTTCAAGATTTGGCCCATGCACTTGATATTCCACTTTTACATGTACATCAAGCAGATGCGGATGCTTTGGCAACAGCTCGCTTATTTTTGCGTTTATTTTCCGATTGGCAGGCGTTGTCGCTTGGTGTGAAAAAAAGGTTGGTCCCTATTTTACATACGTTAAACAGCAGTTTTTCTCAGATTACAAAGTATGTGGAGCAACAAAATACTTTAAGTGAAACTGAATATCAAGTTTTTACAAAGGGATGTATTTTTCCAAAGACACATATCAAACAAACTTTTTTTACTGAAAGATATTTTTTTTATGAAATAAAAGAAAAATTACAAAATCAAGCTTTTATGACTCATATTTTTCCGGGGTATGTGTATCGACCAGAGCAGGTTGAATTTTTTTCTGAAATATTGGAGGCATGGGAAGAAGGGACAGCTCAAGCTTTTGAAGTGCAGCCCGGAATAGGAAAAACATTTGCTTATTTGTTAGCTGGTTTATCTGTATTAGACGATACATATAAGCAACTGATGATTACGACTTCGACTAAACATTTACAATCTCAAATAGAAAATGAGCAAATTCCTTTGGCAGAGAAGTTTTTCCAAAGAAAAATTTCTGTTACTATTTTAAAAGGAGCAAGAAATTATCTTTGTTTAAAAAAATTTATGCATCAATTAACTACACATGATGAACCTTATGAACTTCGGATAACAAAAGCGCAGATTCTGGTTTGGCTACAAACCACAAAAACTGGGGATATGGATGAATTGAATTTATCACCAAATGGAGAACGTTTTTTTTCTTTATGTTCTTGTACGCCAAACTGTTGTCATTCATTGTCCTTAAAGAATAATAACTGTTTTTATTTGCATGCACTGTCCCAATCTACACAAAGTGATGTGTTAATTGTTAATCATGCCGTATTTGCACAAAATTTATTGAAAGAAAACAATGACTTTTTTAAAAAATGTAAAATTATTGTAGATGAAGCGCATGAACTGGAAAAGAATATTGCTCGTGTAGCAACTTCTTCTTTAGATTTTCCGACTGTATTTTTCTATTTTTCACAGATGGGCAGGAAAGGCAGTGGAAAATTGCTGGATCATCATTTTTCGGCGTTGAAAAAATATGACCTCTATCATGCCCAATCGGCATGGCAATTGCAAAGTTGTATTTTTGATTTGCGACAAATATTCTCACTTTTGCATCAAAATCCGAATCTGTTTTTTGCTGAAAAAGATATGAATGGATTGCTGTTGAAATTGGGGCAGTATTTACAATGTTTGCAGACAGAGCGACAAAGTATCGAAACATTATGTACCAATTTACAAGAAATGATGCCAGCACGCGACCAGAAGAATTGGATTTCTTTTTGTTATTATCTTAGACAATTGGAGCAATGTATTTGTAATTTACAGGTTTATATGCAAAATTCAACACATTTGATACAAAGTAAGGGTTGTACAAAAGATGTTCAAGACATATGTTATTCTGTCACAGATTTTCAATTGATTCAACAAGCTTTACGATATTTCAAGCAGCGATTGAGTCAAATTGTATTTTGCTCTGGCACACTGTTTGTGTATGGCAGGGATCATTTCTTTTTGGAAGGTTTAGATGCAAAAGAAAAAATAACTGTAAGATCGATTGGGGAAGTTCAAGCATATAAAAATTTAACGGTTTATCTCCCAATTCGTAAAAAAGTTTTTCCAATTACTGTTGAAGATATTCGTTATAAAGTTCATTTGGCTGTTCAATTTTTATTGGAAAGACAACATAAAAAAATATTGATTTTATGTAATTCTAAAGAAATGGTAGATGATTTATATCTTATGCTTTCTTCCATGGAACAACTTTATGATTATGAACTATTGGCACAAGGAAAAAGCAGCGGTTCTAAAGAAAAGTTGTATCAGATGTTTAAAAGCATGAAAAAAGGCTTATTGCTTGGTTCACATAGTTTTTATGAAGGTGTTGATTTTCCCGATGAGTCTTGTACGGCTGTAATCTTGCCAACATTGCCTTTTTTAAGTCCAAATCATACATATGTAAAAATTCGGCAAGTGAGCTGTAATTTGATTGATCCACTTGTTTTTATTAAAATTATTTTACCAAGCGCGCTTTTGATGTTTCGACAAGCGCTCGGCCGTTTAAAACGTGGCAGTCATGTAAAGAAAGATTTTATTTTATTGGACGAGCGTATTTTATCACGTGCATATAAAAAGCTTTTTTTGCAGACAATTGAAGCGGAACAACATGCAAAATTTTTGATTCCATCAGAAAAAAAAGAACGGGACAAGGAAAGTGATGAATCAGAATTTGTATAGAGCATTTTGGTATATCAAATGCCGTATTTTTTGTATATGAAGAAGATTGATCCAAAAGAGTCAAATCTTTATGAAAAAATTGCTTAAATTTGCATATGGAGAATGGAAATTCGATCAACTTCTAAGTCTGTCCCGTTTCAATTCACAAGGGAGAAAAATATTTTGTTATTGATACATCATTGATTTGAAAGAAAATTCAAGGTTTCTCTCTGCCCAAAAAGCTGATATAATAAAACCGTATTTTATTTATGTAAATGAAAGACACGGTTTTTTCAAAAGAGAAAGAAGGGACATCTATATCTTGTGTAATGGCTTGTTTTTTATGTAAAAATGAAGTGAAATATTTGGGCTGAATGGGTGTATAATCATGAAAAAACTGATCATGGCAATGGTTTTATTCTTCTTGCTTATTATTGTGGGAATCGTTAGCTTGATAAATCAAGTCTGGAATCAAAACGATGTCTTGTTTGCAGAAGCAGAGCGTATTGTAAGAGCGGAAATGCCTGATGCATCTGTTTTGGAGCAAGGTGTGTATAACGGAAAGCAACAATGGATTTGGTTATGTATAATGGAAAACGACAATGTAAAGCAGGTATTGGTTCCCTTAGAGAAACAAGAAGAGCAGCCTGATTTTGTTATTCGAGATGCTTTGGAAGGCATCACGATGCAGGAAGCAGAGGAAATGGTAAAACAACAAGTTGAATCTATCCGACAAATTTTTCATACGGTTTTAGGGGTGGAAGATGAACGAATTGTATGGGAAGTTACATATCAAGACCAATCGGGTAAGCTTGGTTATTATTATATAGATTTTGAATCAGGGGAGTTTGTGAAAAGTTTTTTACTTTAGGAGGATAAAACAGATGGAATTATCAAAAAGAGTTCAGTCCGTAACACCGTCGGCAACATTGGCAATTACGGCAAAAGCAAATGAGTTACGTGCACATGGCAAGGATGTAATTGGTTTGGGAGCCGGTGAACCGGATTTTAATACACCTGCTCATATTATTGAAGCAGCACATGCTTGTGCAGTTCAAGGTTTAACAAAATATACAGCAGCCTCAGGATTACCGAAGCTAAAAGCTGAAATTCAAAAAAAGCTAGCAAAAGATCAAAATTTATCTTATGAATTAAATGAAATTATTGTGTGCAGTGGTGCAAAGCATGCGTTATACACTTTGTTTCAAGTAATTTTAAATGAAGGGGATGAAGTCATTATTCCAACACCCTATTGGGTTAGCTATCCAGAATTTGTTAAGCTGGCTGATGGGAAACCGGTTTTCTTAACTGCAGAGGAAGAAAATGACTTTAAAATTACACCGGAACAATTGGAAGCAGCCATTACACCCAAGACCAAAGCTTTAATTTTAAATTCTCCAAGCAATCCGACGGGCATGTTGTATACAAAAGAAGAATTGGAAGCGTTGGGTAAAGTTTGTTTGGCGCATCATGTTTTGATTGTTTCTGATGAAATTTATGAAAAACTGGTCTATGGAAATCATCGACATGTTTCGATTGCCGAAATCAATCCGGATTTTAAAGAACATACGATTATTATTAATGGTGTTTCCAAATCGCATGCAATGACAGGTTGGCGCATCGGGTATGCAGTTGGAAATAAAGAAATTATTTCTGCGATGACTTCGGTCGCTAGCCACAGTACATCCAATCCAACAACGACTTCACAATATGCTGCGATTGCTGCATACGAAGAAAGCCAGCAATGTGTTGAGGATATGCGAAAAGCATTTGAATCACGCTTGGAGGTGATTTATCCGAAATTGCTTGAAATCCCAGGTGTCAGTTGTAAAAAACCGCAAGGAGCTTTTTATTTATTTCCAAATGTTTCAGAAACCATTAAACTTTGTGGCTATAACAGTGTAGATGAATTTGCTACAGATTTATTAAAAGAGGCTCTGGTTGCAATTGTTCCAGGGAGCGGTTTCGGTGCACCGGAAAATATGCGTTTGTCCTATGCGACCAGTTTGGAAAAATTTGAAGAGGCTTTGACAAGAATCAAAAACTTTGTGGAAAATAAAATGAAATAGTTTTTTGAAGAGATGTACAAGTTTTGTTTATTTGGCAAAACTCGTACATTTTTTATGCTTTGGAAAGTTGAGCGTAATCCAATGTGTTGATATAACAATGATTCAAAATGCTTATACTCAAAATGAAATGAAAAATAAATGAAAAAATAAGAGAGGAGGACGTTGTTAAAAACAAGATAAAAAAACTGGAGTTAAAATTTGGATTTATGATAAATCTTTTTGCAATCAAGAATTAATTTTCAATCATTTTTTTACAAAAAACATAATGAAGAAAATATAAAGCATTTTTCTTTGAAACAAATCGAAATATGCGATATGAAATAATGTTCAGTTTTTTTATATAAAGAAAAACAATGGATAGTTCTATAAAAATAAATGATTTTTGCATGTTTTATTGATTTGTCTTAAGGTATTTTATATATTCACTATCAAATTTTAAAGAATTATCATAATTCATATGGTTTTATTGTTTTTAGCAACGGTTTACAATGAAAAGTACGACTTTTGTCCGAGAGTTGTTTCGTAATGGGCATGTATTTGTCAATCAAACAATTGCTGTTTCAGGTTGGGTGCGGACCATTCGTTCTTCAAAGACATTTGGATTTATGGAATTAAATGATGGCAGTTTTTTTAAAAATATTCAAGTGGTTTTTGATGACATATTGCCAAATTTTAAGGAAATTTCAAAATTAAATATTAGTTCATCGGTTACAGTATATGGGAAATTTATTGAAACACCAAATGCAAAGCAGCCATTTGAAATTCGAGCGGAAAATATTGAAGTAGAAGGCAATTCAGCGCCGGATTATCCGCTTCAAAAGAAAAGACATTCATTGGAATATTTGCGAACCATTGCTCATCTGCGTCCGCGCAGCAATATGTTTTCTGCTGTTTTTCGTGTTCGCTCTGTGGCAGCTTATGCGATACATCAGTTCTTTTTTGAAAAAGGATTTGTCAGTGCACATACTCCGATTATTACAGGAAGTGACTGTGAAGGTGCAGGGGAAATGTTTCGTGTTACTACATTTGATTTAGAAAAATTGGGAAAAAAAGAAGTGAGTCAATTGGATTATACCACTGATTTTTTTGGTTGTCCGGCAAGTTTAACAGTTTCAGGACAATTGAATGGTGAAAGTCTTGCACTTGCTTTTGGAAAAATTTATACATTTGGTCCAACCTTCCGTGCGGAAAACTCTAATACGGCACGGCATGCAGCAGAATTTTGGATGGTAGAACCAGAAATGGCGTTTGCCGACTTACAGGATAATATGGAATTGGCAGAGGAAATGTTGAAATATGTGATTCGTTATATTATGGAAACTTGTCCAGAGGAAATGGAGTTTTTTCATCGGTTTGTCGATACGAGTTTGCTAGATCGCCTGAACCATGTTGTATCCACTACATTTGGAAAAGTTACTTATACAGAAGCCATTGCAATTTTAACACATGCGAAAAAAGAATTTGAATTTCCTGTAGTATGGGGAATGGACTTACAGACTGAGCACGAACGTTACTTGGCAGAGGAACATTTTCAAAAACCAGTATTTGTAATAGATTATCCGAAGGAAATCAAAGCTTTTTATATGCGGCTTAACGATGATGGAAAAACGGTTGCGGCAATGGATTGTTTGGTTCCGGGTATTGGTGAAATCATTGGAGGCAGTCAGCGTGAGGAACGCACAAATATTTTAACACTACGGATGAAAGAATTGGGATTGGATTTATCCGAATATGCTTGGTATTTAGATTTGCGCAAGTATGGTGAAACGAAGCATGCCGGATTTGGTTTAGGATTTGAGCGCTTACTTATGTATGTAACCGGTATAACAAATATTCGAGATGTTATTTTATTTCCAAGAACACCAGGTACTTTACGTTTTTAATCTTTTGCATTTCAATTAAGTTTATAATGAAAATATTTATATAAAATATATTTTTAAATATTTTAATAATAAAACAAAAGAAGATCATCAATTGTTTTGTCAAAAAGCTTGCTACAGACAAATAGATGAAAAGATTTGGTTTCCTGGTGTAAAATCAATGTTTGTTTTTTGTAAAGTCCAGTCAAGCGAGCTGTTTTTTTTGGAAGAGTTTTAGTCATGTTGTGCTGTTTTAGAAAGGGATGAATATTTGTGATATTTTATAAGCAATTCATGAAGGAGACATTGTTATTCATACCAACATTTTTGCTGAAGCATTATAAATTGTTGACTTTATCTGAAGTGGAAATGATGTTGATTTTACATTTAAAAACTTTTTTTGAAGAGGGAAATGATTTTCCGACGCCTGAAGAACTTGGGGAACGAATGACAGTTTCGGCTTCGGAGTGTATGAATATTATTCGTAGCTTGATACAAAAAGGATGTTTAGAAATTCAACAATATCAAAATGAAAATGGAATGATATGTGAAAAATATTGTTTGGATTTATTGTGGGAAAAATTGGACCAACGTTTGGAAGTATCAAAAATGCATATTTTGATGCAACAAAAACAAGAGGTAGAGGCAACTGTTTTTGAAATTTTTGAGCAGGAATTTGGACGTTTGCTCTCTCCGATGGAATATGAAACCATTCAAAAATGGATGGATGAGGATAAACTCGATTCACAATTAATTTTGGCTGCCTTACGAGAAAGTGTAATCAGCGGAAAACAAAATTTTAGATATATCGATCGGATTTTGTTTGATTGGATGAAAAATGGGGTTCGGACGGTGGATCAGGCAAAGCAGCATAGCTTGAAGTTTAAAGAACGGACAACTGCTTTTGCCAAACAACCTGAACTTTTATCAACACAGGAAGTCCAATCTCCAAAGCCACCGATTTTTTATAACTGGTTGGATGATGAATAAGGAGGAGAGAATGATGCGTTCAAAGCAGAAAATGCTAGAGATGCTTGATACGATACAGGAAATGTTTCCGAATGCAAAATGTGAATTGAATCATCGTAATGAATTTGATTTGTTGATTGCAGTTTTATTGTCTGCACAATGTACAGACAAGCTGGTAAATAAAGTGACAGCAGTTTTATTTCAGAAATACCATACACCCGAAGATTATGTGCGAGTTCCCTTAGAGGAGTTACAAACGGATATTCGCTCTATCGGGCTGTATCGTAATAAATCGAAAAATATTCAAGCCTTATGCCAAACTTTAATTGAGAAATATAACAGTGAAGTACCACAAGAAAGGGAAGCATTGGAAGCGTTACCTGGTGTTGGAAGAAAAACAGCGAATGTGGTTTTATCTGTTGCTTTCGGTGTACCAGCAATCGCAGTAGATACACATGTACAACGAGTTAGTAAGCGCTTGAAATTTTGCCGACAAAAGGATAGTGTCCGCCAAGTAGAAGAGACACTGATGCAAAAAATTCCTCCAGAAAGATGGTCTCAAGCACATCATCAACTGATTTTTTTTGGACGTTATTTTTGTAAAGCACAAAGACCAAATTGTACGGAATGTCCATTTCAAAATGACTGTACAACTGGAAAAAAGACCTTATAGGAGAAAAATAAAATAAATCATATTTCCCCCAAAAAATATATAAACAGCTCATTTTAGCTGGAGTGTGTGGAAAATGTTATATGTCCATTTAAGATGAAAATTCAACATAAAAAATCAGGCTGTATCATCAAATTTTGAGGATAAGGCCTGATTTTTCTATTGATAATCTGTTTTTGGCATACTTAACAAGATAAACGATTATATCATTTGGTTTAAAGGATGGTATTGTTCAATTTTTCAATAAAAATTTTCAGCAAAATAGGTTGAAAGTGTTTCGGAAGGCTTATTTTGATGATCGTAGTTATTGAAAGCTGTTTCATTCAAGGGGAAGTCAAAGTGATTTTATGAAAAGGAATTCACGATCATAGAATCATTGGAATAAAAGAGCTGATAAGTATTGTTGATATTTTAACTATAATCATATGAAAAAATCGTTTGGTACAAATATAGACTTTATTTCTTAGTAGATAGGATAGAAAGAATCATTTATTTCGTTTTGGATGTCATTTTATGTTGTCACAAAGTGAGTTGTTTTTTATATCTTTAAGAGAAAAGTGCTTTTGTTTAAAAGTTTTTGTAGTGTCTTCTTTTCATAATAGGATTAATTTTTTATTTCATGTAAGTCAATCTTGTAGATTTGGTATGGAAAATAAAAAAAGTGTAGTGAGAAAATGAAATTTCATTTTCTCACCAACACCAATTTTTATTGCATTAAATTTTCAGAGTTTGGTGGTAAAATCCCATCTCCAGACTCAATCGGAGGAATTTCCTCTTCTGGATTGTTTCCATCCTCAATTGGTGGTACTTCCTCTTCGTTTGGTGTATCGTCATCTATTGGAGGTACATCTGGCTCTACTGGAATTTCTGGCTCTGGTTCAGGAACAGTTAACCGAACTCGAACTGGTTCGCTGGACATTGTGATTTTGTCATTCCCGTTTTTAAATGTGACAACTGCCACTACGTTGTAGGAATATGTCGATCCTTTATATAATACAGAGGTGACATAGGATAAATCAGATGTTCGTTTAACAAGCTTTGTATTTCCATTTGCTGTTTGTCGAATTTCAAATTCAATCTCCCGTTCATTTTCATTGGAATAGTCCCATGTAAGCGTGGCACGTCTTGTTTCTTCATCGTATGTGATTTCCAGATTTTCAACTGGATCAACTGGTTGATAGCGATCAGAAACTTTGGTTGGTTCTGTACCAGCGATAAAAAGTTCTGTTGTTTTTAGCTCACTTGGTGTTGATTCACTTGGTAAAGCCATTGGATCTGAATATTTTTCAATGGTGACAGAAACTACATTAGACGGTTTAATAAACCGGGTGTTTTCTTTCTCTTTCGCTGCATAAGACATCATTTCCTTAAAAATGGTTCGTGAAACTTGGTGCTCTGCAGGTGTAGAAATATATGTGTTTTCTGTAATTTTTTCGTATCCAACCCATACGGATAAGGAAAATTCAGGTGTAATGCCAGAAAACCATACATCTTTGGCAAGACTTCCGTTTCTAACCATATTGTATTTAGCCATCGTTTCATCATCAAAGTTGGTTGAACCTGTTTTACCAGCAACATCCAGCCATGAAATATTGGCACCCGTTCCAGTACCAGATTGTACAACGGTTCGCATCATATCGGTTACCATATAAGCGGTTGCTGGGGACATAGCTTGTTTTGATTCAATATCTAGCTTAATTTCTTCACCATCCTTTGAAACAATTTTGCTGATAATGTGCGGTTCATTAAATATCCCTTGATTTCCAAAGGCTGCATAAGCGCCAGCCATTTGAAGAGGAGAGAGTCCATTAAATCCACCAATAGAGTAGGCCTCATACGGTCCCTCTTCAAATTGAATGCCTAAATTGGATACAAATTCTTTTGCTTTTTCAGCTCCGACTGCTTGGAAAGTTTTTAAAGCAGGAATATTCCGCGAATCGGCAAGTGCTTCTCGAATTGTCATTTCTCCTTTATATCCTCTGTCCCAGTTATTAATGGTTGTTCCATCAGAATACGTGTATGGTTCATCAACAATGAGTTGCCCAGTAGACCAGTTTAAATATTCAATTGCTGGTCCGTAATCTAAAAGTGGTTTCATGGCTGAGCCCGGTTGGTTTTGAATCTGTGTAGCAAAATTGAAGTCTCCAGCTTGACGATTACGTCCATTTCCGACAGCCAAAATGCCACCGGTTTTTGTATCCAGTAAAACAAATCCTGTTTGTAGTTTCTCTGTTGGATAATCAAATACTTTTCCTTTTAAAATATCGTTTGCATATTTTTGCAGCTCACGATCAACTGTTAAATATACTTTATAACCATCCCCAGAAACATTTGCTTCTGGAACTTTTTCTTCAATTTCTTCAATTGCCATTTCAATAATTGCGCTGTATGGATCGTTAGAAGTCGAGCGTTTTTTGATCATGTCCTCGATTTCTACTTGCAAATATTCTTCATATTCCGCTTCAGAAATAATATTGTTATTTTTCATAACGGTTAATACCGTATCTCGGCGCTCCTTTGCACCTTCTGGGTTTTTATACGGGTTATAATTCGTCGGACTTTGAGGCAATCCAACCAAAAGTGCAACTTCCAACGGGGTTAGATCATCTAAATTTTTTCCATAATAAGTTTTTGCAGCTTGTGCAATCCCATATGCATTGTTTCCGTAGAAAATTTTATTTAAATAAATGGCAAGAATTTGCTCCTTGGAATAATTTTTTTCAAATTGATAGGAAATATACCATTCTTGTACTTTTCGTTTAATTTTCTTTTTATGTGTTAAAAAGGAAAGTTTAACAATTTGCTGTGTAATGGTACTTCCACCTTGTGAACCACCCTTTGTAATATTTGTTAGGACAGCACCAATTGTTCTACGCCAATCAACTCCTTTGTGTTCATAAAAACGGGCATCCTCGACAGCGAGAACAGTTTTTTCTACAAGTTCTGGAATGTCTTTATACTCAATTAAAATTCGTTTTTCAGCACCGACTTCTTTTAACAGCTTATTATTTTGATCGTAAAATTTAGACGGAATTGGATCGACCAGCTCAGCGGGGTCAAAATCTGGTGCTGATTTAATCCATGTGTAAAAAACATATCCGCTTACACCTACGGTTATGACACCAATAAATATACAAATGAGAAAAAAGTATTTAAAGGCAATCCAAAATTTCTTTTTTGGTTTTTTATTATTTTTCCGTTTAGACAGACGTTCTGCCCGGCGTGCTTTTACATCTTCATAATTTGCCTTTTTGTTGTTTTTTTGGCTGCGATAATTCGCCATTTATAATTCACGTCCTTTCTTTTCATAGGGAGCGTTTTAAGTAAGTTTTTCTAAAATGGGCAAGTAATGGACGGGTGCATGGAAGATAGATGGAACTTTTAATCCGTTTGTAACAACTTCTTCGTATGTAATGGATTTTCTACCGCCCTTTTGTTGTCTTTCCCAGAAAAAAAATAAATCTTTTCCATACATAAGGTAGGTTTCCTTTAATGAACGGAAATGAATTAATAAAAATGTAATTCCGCCAGCGTTCATTACGTTTTTCATATGGATCATTTGGTGTGCATGAATGTTTTGAAGTGGAAAACAAGTTTTATTTTTTGTTTCTTTTGCTTCAAAATCTATATATTTTCCTTGGAAAACCCCGTTGTAGTCTGTTGTGGAAGCTTGACGATAGTAAGCTTCTCGAATGACTGCACGAGAACGCGCAGGATATTCTACCCGCACGACTTGAACAGGTGTCGGTTTTTTATGGATACATGCAAGCTGTTCTCGTAAATAGAAATCATTTGTCTGATTAATTGCTTCCTCAAATGATTGCCCCCGATTCGCAAATTGTACTTTTTTTTGTTCCGCTAGGTGTATAGGCGGCTGTGTAAGTTTTTTTTGAAATTTTTTCCCGTTTGGATACCGGATGGTCATAAAGAAACTCCTCTCCTAAAATGATACAAAAGCGAATCTGTAGCCATTATAGCACATCTTATCCAGATTCAATCATTAAAAATGTTTTAAGTCGCATATTCTCAATCTTTTTCACCGTTTATTGATGTAAAGTAAAATGTCTTTTTTAATTTTGAACAGAAAAAGAAAAATTCCGAAATTAAAAATAGAAGGCTTGTTGATGGTGTAAAGTGTCAGCCAATCTTTGATATTTAATAAG
>ERZ1643251.567-NODE-567-length-51073-cov-22.225646_pt1 | contig 51073 bp, 46 predicted proteins | sample MGYA00579261_ERZ1643251 | MGnify/ENA primary metagenome ERZ1643251 (study PRJEB29033, sample SAMEA4952267) | chicken gut metagenome | biome: Broiler Chicken; feature: Gastrointestinal Tract; material: Caecum | place: Ireland | collected 2018 | study: Broiler...
GACATTCATCATCCACCTATAGAGGATGGGCGACTTCTGCCGAAATTAAGTTAAAGGCTTCTCTACTTCCAACGTACTTATATTGGGTCATCCATATTTTTACTTAAAATAGATTTTGCACACTGTAAATTTTTGTCATCATACCAGCTGCCTTCTTCCACTAAGTAGATTTGCACAACTTGTAATTTTAGTTCATTGGAATACTGTTTGCTTCCCCTAGATAGCCTATACCCTCTTTCAAATCAGTATACCGCCATCCTACACACTGTCTACTTAAAGAGGATACTATCATTTAATCATCTGCACCTTTTTCATTTATGATAGATTATTCATTGTGAACCTTAAGCAAACGAGTCCAATAGAACTTACTATGTGTATTCATAATAATTTTTCACTTTAAATTGTTGTGTTGTAGAATTCGTTCTATCACTGACTCTAACATTAAAACTTGTAATTGATAAATAATTAAGATCTAACACTTTATTAGGATTTCTATAATTTTTAATGATATAATTGCCATTACCTATATCCTCTAATCTCCAATATTGATCCGCATATTCTTTATCTTCATATACAATAACATTATTACCTTTATTACTATCCCAAGCTAAAGCTTTAACCATGCCGTATTCGTCCATAATTTTTATTTTATATGCATCTTTCTCTTCTGAATACTCCAACCACCAAAGTTGTCTTGAAACGCTGGAAGTATCAGACATACTCACATTATAATTTGAAAAATTTGGTGTTAACGATTTATTTGGATACGCTACACTTGTAATTCTTTTGCTATCAGTAATCAATATGGGTATCATTTCTTAAATTTTCTCCTGAAATCGTAATATGTGTATAGTTTCTATCATAATTGCTTTTACCACCAATGGCTACATTCATAAAACCCTGACTATTTACCGCTGTTAAATATCCATAACCGTCATTTTTTTTATAGTTTCTAAGATAATACACATTACTACTTGGCTCTTCCTCAAGTACCCAATAATGCTCATCTAAATTACCATTGTTGGTAAAAAATACATTTGTTGAATAAAAATAATTATTCCATGCCAAAATTAAATTCGGATTGCTGGCTGAATAAATTTTATAAGCATTTTTATCTGGATGATATTCAAAATAAAAGCCTTGTGTTGAAGCTCCACTTTTTCCTCGAGCAAATGCATTTTTATCAGTAGCAATATCCAAATACAAATTTTGCCCTCCAAACTGAATGGTACGAACAATTCCATCTCCATAGGTCTTAGTTTCCGCTTGTACCTCTCTTTCGTTTCCAATTCCCAAAAAAGGTATCATGATGACAGCAAGAATTAGAAATTGAATCACTCTTTTCATCTTTTTCTCCCTCCAATATTAATAATAAATATTACGATTTAATTATATTACCAATTTTATTTTTTGTAAATTATTATACTCTGAAAATACGATTAACTTCAAAAAAATAGTAAAGTTTGTGTAATCATGCAAACATCTGCCATTTTTTCTCCATAAATTTATATTTATCATATTTTTTATATATTATATTTTTTTATATTTATCCTGTATATTTACAACAGACATCCAAAGAGCCTCTGCATCATTTTTTTAACCAGCACTTTCTATGCTATTTATTATTTTAAGATAATAATTTTATGATTATTCATACTTTGCTTTTATTATAAAAATAAGGTTGTTTTTTTATACATATTGGGTTCATCATAGATGGTCGCCACTAAGAATGAATTTAAACCATTAGCATAGTTGTTTAACCAACTCCACATTTAAGATAAACCCACAATAGATCATTTCTTTGAATAATGCTTAATCATCTACTTTAGAAAACATATAAGTCTCAGGATTTCTCGAATGGATGAAATCGGCTCTGACTCTTTCATTACAATGATTGTACTTCTTTAAAAAAATATTCAACATTTTATACTATAGTAGACTTGCTATGTCTGAAAGTGAGGTACTTTTTGACAGCACCCATAGCCAGCATTTTTAGAGTTGATATGCTTAAATATTGCCAACAGCTTTACCTACTTTCATGGGGACTTCAATTCAAGCAAGGTCTGAAATGTCGGCGCATACCTTGTCAGACAGAACATTATACAGTGCGCCATACTCGTTTAGACACCCGCAATCTGATTGAAGTTGCCGCCGATCTTTCCCGAATTGAGTAAATAGCTCCCTGATAGCGGAAAGCAGCTCGCGTTGACAGTGGACACATAAACAACAAAGTGTATTGGCACCTATCCTGTATCGCCTGTGGAGAAATTCGGACTGGCGGATAGCATTAACAAGTCACACCACAAAATTGACGAATTCTTCATCTAGACAACAAAAAAAACAGCAAATCTTTTCAGACTTACTGCTTTTTGTGTCGTTATCAAACCACAGGATATTCCATTTTTCAAAGGGCAGTATCATCTAATTGATACTGATAACCTATTGCTGTTCTCCTCTCATAAAACTAAAGTTGCCACCGTTTTTGCAAAATCATCACCTTTGCCTTGACAAAAAATCCCCGATAGGCGGCCAAGTGTCCAATCATCAACACATACAATAAACCAATTGACTTCAAGCTTTGCTCATAAAATGGATAACGGTGCGATAGATTAGAATGATACTTTGAACAAACCAAATACAAAAAATATTTCTGTATTTTATCTCAGCTTCTTTTTTTCAAATCTTTCAAATGAAAGTCGATATCTTCCAATCCAATAAAAAGTACCCTATAGCAGACAAATGAATTGATCAAGCCATTAGGATACTTTTGATTTTAAACGACTCCAAATTTCCTTTTTGTTAAATATTGTGTAATGGCAAGAAAAGAAAATGACATCAACATTGTTGTTAAAACAAGTAGCCACGCCAATGTTGTATTCCCCCCATCAATAGCAAAATAGATCGCTGTTGGTATGGTTTGTGTGCGTCCTGGAATATTACCAGCAAACATTAAAGTTGCACCAAATTCTCCAAGTCCACGAACAAAAGCTAAGATGGCACCACTGATCAAAAATGGTCGAGCAATCGGCAAAATCACACGAAAAAACGTCTGAATCCGTGTTGCACCCAAATCTGCTGCTGCCTCTTCCAAATTGACATGCGCCTTTTCAAAGGCTGCTTTTGCACTTTGGTACATAAGCGGAAATGATACAACAAAACATGCAATGACTCCGGCCCACCAAGTAAACATAATCGGGTGACCGAAAACGCCTTCCACCATCACTCCAATCCAACTGTTTTTCCCAAAAATTTTGATCAGAAAAAAACCAATTACCGTTGGCGGCAGCACCATTGGCAGTAAAAAAAGTGTATCTAATACAATTTTGAAACGATGATTAGATCGCGCCATACGAAATCCGATCCACACACCGATAATTACAACCAAAATGGTAGATAAGGAGGCAATTTGTAAAGATAGTCGAACTGGTGACCAAAATGCTTCAGCCATATTTGTTCCCACTTTCCGTTTCTTCTATCCATTAGTTTAGCACTGTAAAACCATACTTGACAAAAATATTTTTCGCTTCTTCTCCTTGCAAATAATTATAAAATTTCATAGCCGCTTCTTTATTTTTGCTGTCTTTGATTACACCACAAGGATATACAATTGGATCATGCAAATGGGTGGGTGCAGAAGACAAAATTTTCACCTGATCGCTTGTCAGTGCATCAGTTTTGTACACCGCACCTAGATCTACACTTTTTGTTTCTACATAATTTAAAACTGAACGAACATCCTTTGCAAAAACAATTTTATCTTTCACTGCATCATAAATATTTAATCCTTGCAAAACCTGCTCTGCATATTTACCAGCCGGAACAGAATCTGGTGTTCCAAGTGCAATCTGCTTGACTGCATCATTGGTCATATATGTAAAATCTCCTTCATTGACTTCTGCATCAACCGGAGCGACCAGAACCAACTCGTTACCTAACAAGGTCTTTCCTTCCGATGCATCAATCAACCCAGCTTCTACAAGCAAATCATACTTATCCTGTGCCGCTGAGAAAAATAAATCAACTGGTGCCCCCTCTTGAATTTGCTGTTGCAGCGCACCGGAACCACCATAGTTAAACGCCAAAGAAATATTCGGCTCCACATTGGCAAATTGTGTTTTAATTTCCTCCATTGCATCTTGTAAGCTTGCGGCTGCTGAAATCGTTAGCTCAACCGGATCGGTTTGTGCCGCTTGCTGCGATTCTGCATTTTGCTGTGGATCGGTTTGACTTTTTTCGCTACATGCTGCTGCGAGAATAATGATCATCGTAAGTAGTACAGAAAATAGTAGATTTTTTTTCATTGATTTTCCTCTCCTTTATACTCGTTTCAGTATAACGACTTCACACACAAAAAAACATAGCTATACATAACTTATTATAACTATTTATTACTATTTATCAATCATATTTCTATTTTTTTGGCAAAATATATTTTGAAACCATATGATTGTAGCTACAATCGTTTTATGATTTATGTTCCTTTTTAACTAAAAATTCAAAATAAACAGATTAATATTTTGTTTACTAGCATAGATCCTATAAAAAGTCATAAAGCGAACTCAAACAATATGATGAAACACTGTATTTAGCATATCATCCATACAAACTTTTTATGAAAATCTACTCTAATTCATGTATAGAAAAATTTCATCCTGCGAGATTTTTGTATGGTTTATAAAACAGACTTCGATACATGTCAAACTATGTTACCCACATTGTTCAATTTCCCAATAAAAAGTTTTTGAAGAGATCATGCAAAATATCATATAGAAATCATACAAACTTATGCGTTTTCAAGCAGGATAGTATATCATTACATTTTTCTACTGATCTACAAAACTCGTTTTCAAATTTGTATTTAAAGCTTAAATGTCCTTGTCTATCTCATACTTTGAATTGATTTTTTCCTTCATTAAAAATATGAATAGAACAAATAAATGTCTCTAAAATAAAAAACAAGAAATCTTAGGAACAAAACATACACCATACGATTTCTTGTTCTTCCCACTTTTAGCATAAACAATCACTCCAAAAATAAACCCAAAATTTTTAGAATGATTGATGATAACCTTAAATTGATTTAACAATAACATAGAAAATTGTAATCATCCAAACTTTAAAATGCGTGTCACTGGGTTATCAAAATTCATGTCCAACATCTTTTAAAACAAGAAATAAAAATTACAACAACTTATATTTTTATCTCTACTAAACATCTAATTTTCCTCACAGTTATATATCACCTTACAAAATGCAAACGCACCTATATACACTTATAAACAATAAAAATATCTTTTAGTAATAATTTCAATCATAAAATTATTTTTAAAGCGATTTTTCACTACAAAAGATATAATAACTCGGATATAAATATCAATAAATTAGACTTTTACACTTCTTTAAAAAATCACTTTAATCTTCTAAACGAATTGCTCAATTTTTCCCAATCTATTTTTTCAATTTTAATTTTCCTTTCAAGGGTCTGAGACTAAAGATCTATACAATCATTGTTCCCCTGTCACAGCTAATGATCTCAGCATTTTATACCAATCAACGAGATGATTTTACTATTCTATACACAAATATAAGCAATACAGAAAGTCAAACAATGTATCATAGGATTTCTATTGATCCCACAACGACCAATTAAAATTATATCTGTACATTCAATCAAAATATAGTATGATAGATAATAAAGAATTCATTTCTTAAAACTTTTCCTGAAAGTGAGGGAGCATCATTAAAAAAATTTATATTGTCTTATCTTATACAGGAACCTATTTTTCAAGAATGATTAAGCTATCTGAAAATATTCCGTATGCACATACATCCATTTGTTTAAATGATAAATTTGAAGTATTTTACTCATTTGGCAGAAAAAGCAAATATAATTTCTTAAAATGTGGATTTGTTATTGAAAATGTTACAGAAAGATATTTAAAATGGTATCCAAACAGCCGAATCCGAATTCTGGAAATTCCGGTGACCACAAAACAATATCAAACTATTGAACAAAAAATTCAGTATTTTGTTGAACATATTGAAACCTTCAGATATAATTTGCGTGGAATTTTGCTAATAAAAACAAGCAAACGCAAAACCAATCCTTACCATTTGTTTTGCTCCCAGTTTGTCAATTATATTTTAAAAGAATCTGGTATTCATTTAATCGAAACCGCACCTGAGTATACTACACCCAAAATGTTCTATCAGCTAGATTATCCAATTATTTATGAAGGAAATGTACAAAAATTTTCATCAGCAATAAAACAAGTCAAAAGAGTAAATTTTTGCTATGAATAATCTATGTAAAAATCTACTCTTTTTTATATAGCTCCTTTTTATTGTAAAAATTTTATTGGAATCAGAATGAAAAAATATTTTTAGAATATAGTAATCTGTTCTGGAGATTTCTCGCCCAAAAAAGCTAGCACCGATTCTCTTTTTAAGCCAAAACTTAGTTGATATTTAACAATTCCTGTTTATGAAACCACGTATTATGATCTAGCTTCTTGCAACACTTCTCTTTGCAACCAATTATCCATCGCCTCAGCAATTTCTGATTGCTGCTTTTCTCTTGGAATATCGGCCTGATGATCCTTATTTTGTAAACCATATGCACCAAACTGACTGTGGTTGCCTCCAATAATCTCATAATATATCGAATTGGGGCTCATATACTTTTTGCTCTTTTCAATATCTTGTATTTCAGTTAAACCGTCCTTCTCTCCATAAATCGAAAGCATTGGCAAATCAGTTTGGCTGAAATCTGTGCGTTCAGTCGGATAAGCTGCCCAGAAAAACAATCCGTCTGCTTTTTTTGGATGCATGTCTATATACTGTGCCGCCGCAACTCCGCCAAGTGAATGACCACCAACAACCCACACATCAATTTGTGGGTATGTATCGATGATGGTACTGGCTTGATCAGAACTTAAGATCGCCATATTTAAAAACATTTGTGGCACAAATACCACATAGCCTTTTTCAGCAATTTGCTTGGCTGTTGTTCCATAAGCCATTGGATCTACTTTTGCCCCTGGATACACAATAATCCCTGCCTTTGCGGATTGTATATCTCCATATACATAAACATCTTCAATCAATGTATAAGCCCCCTCAATTTCAGCTTTCACGGCTTCTTCTACCTCTGCAACCTGTTTGGTCCAAAACCAAAACATGAATCCACCAACCAAAACCATCAGTAGCAATGCTAAAATCCCTTGCCATACCACTTTTCTTGTATTAAAAATCATATTTACACCCCTTTTGTTTCATTCATTTCTCAATTGCCTTAGGATTAGTATATGCTTTTACAAAATACCATTGCAAAAGATTTTCTTTGAAAAAATAAAAAAGCACAAATCAAATAAAGGAAACCTTAACCTATGTTTAATCGTGCCTTTCATTTATTTACACAAGCTCTGTGCCACAGTCTTTACCATTTTATATCTTATTGCAGCCACACAATAAAATTCTCGTTCATGAGAACGCAAACTAATGCTGTGCCCCTATAGACCTATAATATGCACGCGTTCATTCCACTTTGATATCAACATCTAAATGATTTGTTGGCTCGTCCAATACAAGAAAATTCGTTTTTCAGTTCATAATTTTATCCAGACGTACCTTTGATTTTTCTCCCCTGTTTAAAACTTGCACTTTGCTTTTGATATGCTTAGTCATCAAACTACTTTGCCAAAGCAGGAAAAGTGATGATATATACTTCAATAAATCAATTTTTCAAAATGGAAAATATTGAATTTGGGAAATGGATAACTGGAATTCATCACAATCCCGATAGCACCCCAATTGCTGCAAAAAAAGAGAAAACAAACGACCTTTAAGAGAGAGATAAAAATCCAAAATAAAGAAGAGAAATAGATTTTTCGTGGAAAAGTAGAATTGGTATCTAAAAGCAACCGAAAAAACACAATGGATAAAATGAAGTCAGATTTTATCCATTTGCTTTTGCAAAATGATAAGGAACAAATATTACTGAATTCTTTTTGTAATAACACAATGGAGATTTTAGAAAGAAGATCAGAAAAAATGACTAAAACCCAAAAATACAGGCAATTTTAGACATGCTTTCAAAAGATAAAAGACAATGGAAGTACAATATAAATATCCTAAAAGAGATGCGACCAAAAATGGATCAAAATTTATTGATTCTGCTTTAAATAAGATTATTTAAAAATCTAAGTTTTCTTCAACAGTCACACTCGATATTGAAATAAAAAATGTGAAAAATCTAAAAGAGCATCATTTTACAATTATCCATTCATTATAATTGATATAAAAAATCTTGGATTTATGTTAAAATGATTTATATGACTTTGATGAAAGGAATGATTGAATGAAAATAACATTAGCACAAGCCATTAATCTTCTTTCTAGTCTTCATAAAAAAGTTGGAGAATTACAGAATGAATTTTTTCATATTCATGTGATTGAGGTACCAAAAGGAGAAGTTTACACACCATATGACATTACAGTTGAAGCTGTGCTGCAAGAATTATCCGAAGTTTGGCATGACATATTGGAATTAAAAGAAATTATTCAAAAAGCCAATTTAAACAATATGGTTCAATGGGATGGTAACTCAATCTCCATGATTCGTGCGATTGAAACAGCGAAACATCTACGAGAACGGCTTCATCTTCTCAAAACACTTGCCACTACTAAGAAACGAGAATATCATGTTCATCATCAGTCGGGTGCAATAATGGAACAAATTGCTTTATTTGACCCTGCTGAATTCAAAAAACAGGCTGACAAATTAACGCGTCAGGTTGAATTGCTATCTAGCCGTATTGATAAAGTAAATTACACCGTTGAAATTGAAGTTCCACTTGCTCATAAGTATTTAGAGGCATAAGTAGCTTTGAGGGTATTGCTCAAATACCTTCATGGGTGCTTATGCACCGAATGAGTTGGGAAGTGTTAGCGACCCTTTTTTTGTACTTTGTGGGTAACAAAGTATCTCAACTTTCATCAATGACTATAGCGAACGGCTTCGCCTTACGCTTTACGATCTAACGAATAACAAATAACGAACGGAATATAGGCTGAACTCAAATCACTGCTACGTTCCCAAACTCATTCTTGAAAAATAGTTCCAAATATCTTATGAAAAGAACTGCTGGTTAGTCTAATAAGAAATTATAATCTTCATATCTTGGCTTTATATCTAAAGCGAACATTTTCAGGAATTTCATTAAAAATATGACGAGAAATTCCCTTTTTATCACTTCTTTTCCTCAATCAAAAAATCTAAGGACTTCCCAACATAGCGCTGTGTAGCACTTGATTTTCCATATGATAAATAAAATTGGCAATGCGATTTAAAATGAATACAGCTTCATCCTCCTACAAGTACCACTTCAACCACTCAATGTGTTGTTCATCCAACAGCAAAATATCTGGCTTTTCTCAAGTAACAGCGTACCAAGTAAAATTTTGGTACGCTGTCCACTACACATATATCATAATCCCAAACCATATTTGAAAAACTTTCACACATCAACTGTTTACAAAACAACAAGGATCTATACTGCTGATTTGGATTTACTTTGCTTTCTTGCCAAGGAGAACCTATTAAAATTTTTTGGGAAATTATCTGAGCCATTTTTTATATTTTCCGATTCATAATTTGCTCTTCAACTGAAGCAGTGATTGGCGTTGTTCGCTTAATAAAACAAGCTAGACCAACTGCTACCACTGCAAGGATTGTCGCTGCAAAAAAAGCGCTGTTAATCCCATGAAGTGTTGCCAATGCGGTAAGCTGTTGAATCGTTTCCTGTGAAGCATTGGCATTTTGCTGCATAGATTCAGCAATTTCATTTTTTGTACTCATTGACATAACCGTAATTAAAAAAGCGGAACCGACCGCTCCAGCAACTTGCTGTAATGTACTGTTAATCGCAGTGGCATGCGGATTCAAACGCTTTGGCAGTTGATTGATCCCATTGGTTACAACTGGCATCATAATTAAAGACATCCCAAACATTCGAATGGTATAAATCATCATTAAATAGCCATAGCTTGCTTCAAAATCCAATTGACTAAACAAATAAGTCGTTACCACTGTAATGATCAGACCTGGGATAGTCAGTATGCGCGCACCAATTTTATCAAACAAACGCCCAACAATAGGAGACATCAATCCCATAACAATTGCGCCTGGTAGCATGAGTAATCCAGAATCCATCGGTGATACACCACGCAGGTTTTGTACATAAATTGGCATTAAAATCATTCCTGAAAATAAAACTGTTGAAAAAATCGCATTAATCACCATTGAAAGTGAGAACATTGGATATTTAAATACGCGAAATTCCAACAAGGGCGTTTCCAAACGAAATTGACGAAAAATAAAAATCAACAAACATATAATTCCAACGGTTAAAGATACCACAACTTCCCAATGTCCCCAACCTAGGCTGCCAGCTGAACTGCATCCATATAGAACTCCACCAAAACCTAAACTTGAAAGAAGGATGGAAATTTTATCCAACGGAACAACTGTTTTCTCCTTTTTATCCTGAATAAAAATAAAACCAATAATAAAAATAAGAATACCAATCGGACTTAATAAATGAAACAACATTTCCCAATCATAATGTTCTAAAATCCATCCGGATAATGTTGGTCCAATCGCTGGCGCAAAAAACATAACCAGCCCCATCATTCCCATCACTCGACCACGAATCTCAATCGGAAAGCTTACCAACATATAATTCATCAAAAGTGGCATTAAAATGGCAGAACCACCTGCTTGTATCATTCGACTTACAAGTAAAATAGAAAATGTTGGTGCAAATCCGGCTGTAATGGTTCCCAGCGTAAAAATAAAAATTGCAGTTAAAAACAATCGCCGAATTGAAAATTTTTGTAGCAAATAGGCACTGGTTGGAATTAAAATCCCATTTACCAACATATAGCCTGTAGTTAACCATTGTACTGTGGAAGTGGATACCTCAAAATAATTCATAATTGATGGTAATGCTACATTCAATAATGTATTATTCAGCATTGACAAAAATGCACCGATCATCATAATACCAATAATAAGGTACACACTTTTGGGTATTTTTTTCTGTGGATGAACATCCAACAAATGTTCTGCTTCTCCCATCATAATACACTCCTCTCAAAAACCAAAATTCTGTATTGCCTATTTTAGACCTTTCAAATTTTAGCGTCAAAGGAAAGCTCTTTTTTTCTAAGACGCCAATATAATATTTAATAGAATAAATTTTATAAATAAAAATTTATATTAAATATTTATGCGTGTTTTTGATAATATCCATTCACCATCTATGATCAAAAAGTTACAGCTTCTCTCTACCTAAATCTGTTATATCAAAAATTTTATACGATATGCATATTGCGATTCCATCCTATATGAAAATAAACCGAACCAATCCTCCATCTTTTTATCACAGTAAATATATTAAAATCATATTTTTTAAAATATTTAAATTAATAATATATACTAAGCAAAACCGATAAAAAACAAACCTTTAAAAACAAATATTTTCCATCATTTTCTAAACAGATTTTGCCAAAAGAAGAACAAATCCATACAAAAAAAGCAGTGACTTTTACCTTAATTTATTACATCCTTTAACCCCGTTTCGTATTTTAACAACAAAATTTGACAAAAAAACAGCATACAAAATCTATTTTGTACAGAAATTCGTATATTAAATTTATATTTATAAATCTAAAAATACATAGAACGATCTAACTTCAACAGTTTACAAATCAGTACCTTCATTTTTTATATTATTTACAAATATAAGCTTTATGGTTTCTCTTTTGCATATATTATACCTAAACAATAGGCCTTATATTATTAGTGCTTATGACAACACCATTTGATTTTATAGATGCGTTGATTTTACATATGATCATTTGGTTGACCGCCCTTCATTTCAAAATTCTTCGGCTTTGGTTTTAATCAACTTCCTTCCAACGAAAACGAAAAAAATACTACCTAGACAATGGTCTAGATAGTATCATAGTATATTTTATAACCTGCATATCATTATTTCGGTCTTTTCTTAAAAATTCTTTTAAATAAAAGTACCAATCCAATCAAAAGTAAAACGGTAATAACAATACCTGGAATACCAAAACTATTTAACATACAAATACTCCTTATCTATTTTATTAATTCGGATTAATGGTAAAAGTTCCTCCTGAGTGATTAACAGTAACTGTACACCATGTCACAGCATAAGCAACAATTCCTGTATAATTTTTCGTAGCAGTTAGTGTCGTATTTAGTCCAGAAGTAGAAATTGATCCAGAATACACTTTACCAATACCCTCACTTCCTACCAATCCATAAGCATCATGATAAACTGCGGTTTCTACGGAAAATACTTTACTGGCACCTGCTGTTGTACTAGTTTTTAAATTAGAAGCCCCAAAACTTTGGGCCAATAAATTTTGAATATCGTCTTTAATTTCTCCATTTACTTTTACCGTCACACCATTCACTGTTCTTGAGCCAGAAATAGATTTTACAGCAAACAAACTTACACCAGGTGAATTGGCTTTCTTAGCATACATTTCAACAAAAACTTGATCTTTTAAAGAAAATACTTCCCCTATATTATATTCATTATGAATCCTTTCAAAATTAGAAATTACTTCCTCAAAAGATAAATTGGCCAATTCCTATTTGTACATTTCTTTTTGATTCTCAATCATACGACTATCCTGTGAAAGACCAAAAGAAGCATCTGCTGTATTATTAAACAAAAAGCCTAAAACAAAAACAAATGGCACCATCAAAATGAAAACTTTTTTCATAACTATTCCCTCCTATTAAAATAGATCTAGTAATAATTTCTACACAAGTACTATATTTACCTTCCATCTATCGAACTATTTTACAAAAAAATTACTAAGGAATCTTTCAATTTTAAAGGATATTAGATATATAAATGTTCTATATCAATCACCAAAAAAAGAAGGGATAAACATAGCCTTTTCATTTTCGACGTAGTGCTTCACATCAGAATAAGCCGGCACCGCTCATGATATAAGCAGTATTGACCATCAGAAAATGCCAAAGTTTTTATCTGAAAATCACTTGCAACATATCATGGGCATCATAAAACAAAATAACAACACTGTTGAGGTTACCAAACAGCCACTTCTTTTTCAAGATACCAACAATGACAAAAATCATTGACGAAATAGCACTGCCAAAATTCAACATTAAAAAGCTATCCACTATCGAAATTGCTCATCTATTCTTCCTAAAACAACTTATCAAACAAAAAATCAGAAGGAACAGACGATAAAAAACACAAAATCTACTATAACAATAAGCTAATTATGCCTATTTCCATTTACCGTGGACATCTTCATATCTTAAAGAAACTGCTTGAAAATTTGGATATGCCACATATTATCTTTCATGACACCATACAACTACAACAAATATGCCTCGACTGATAGATGACCTCTAATATTATAAGTAAAGTTTTAAGACATATGCCTACATATTGATATATCACTTAGACTTTCCATAAACTTTAAAACTGTGTAAAACCACCCCCTGATTGAGTACAAAAAAGAATTACTTGGTTAACAAGACTATCCTAACACCAAAGGATAAAGAATCCACTTAAAACGAAAGCCGAAAATAAAGACAAAAAAACGGAGAAATGGAGCTTTGATGGACATATCTCTATTAAATTCTCATAATAGCTCTTTACCTAGATTTACTGAATGCGAAACACCACAGATCACTTTTTCTCTTACTTCACAAACAATAAAAAAACCGCCAGAAACCCACATAAACATTATATTTTGTGAGTTTCTGGCGGTTTTTACTCCCTTTCACCAAGCAAAAGTCATCTTATATAAGAGAAAAATCCTACTATTTTTTATCCATACATGTTGTTAACTTTGGAAATTTTAATCAAGTATAAATTACTGCATGCCAAACCCTTGCGGTTTCCAAACGACGATAAAATCAATTTCATTATCTTTTTACATACCAAAATTCTTATTCATTATATCAATATCATCAACATTTTCTATATAAGTAAGAGTCAATCTCAATCATCATTCATTTTTCTTACCACAAAAATATAACCGACCAAATCAGCTAATTGCTGGAATGTTTTCTCAAAGAATTTATATTTTCCATTATAAATAGCTTCTCGGATTGACAGCAGCCCCATTTACATGTACTTCAAAATGAAGATGAATACCAGTTGAATATCCAGTACTTCCTTTCACACCAATATGCTGACCTTGTCCAACAATTTGTCCGACAGAAACATCGATACTTGCCAAATGCGCATATAATGTTCTTAATCCGTTATTATGGTCAATTATAATTTTATTGCCATAACCATCTCCTGCATCTCCTGCATAGCTAACGACACCATGGTCAGCAGCGCGAACCATTCCACTTCCTGCAAGATCAATTCCTTTATGTAACTTACCCCATCTGTAGCCATATTCACTGGATACATAACCTCCAGCAGGCCAAATCAACTGTCCAGTTCCACGACTTGGATTTACTTTCGTTCCTTTTTCTACAATCTTTTTTACTGGTTCTTTTGTAACTTGTTCAGAAACTTCTTTTTTCCAAGTAATCTCGCCATTTTTTAAAACTAGATCATAAGTTACAAAACGTGCACCGTTGGAACCCTCTTGAACAACCTTTGTTTCACCTTTATCCATCTTATCGTTTTCCCTATACTCAACCTCATAAGGAATCGACTCTGATTCTTTAATTGTTCTTCTAACAACAACTGTAACAGAAGGAGTTTCTTTTGTAATTTTTAATTTTTGCCCAATGCTTAAAATTGCTTCTGGATCCACATCACCGTTTAACTCACTTAATTCTTTAATCGTTAAACCGTTAGAATTGGCAATAATTCCAAAAATATCTCCCTCTTTTACAGTATAGTATTGAACTTTTTCGATCGGTTCTCGCATCGCATTGACTGCTTCCGATGCTGTTACAATTTCTTCAACCGCTGCAGTACCATCTCGGAAAATTACATTTCCTTCAAATGAAAGATTATCATTTTCATCTTCGATAAATTTTGCCGTAAATGCTTTAATTGCAGCTTGTAAATCTGCATCCGTTTTTAAATTGGCAATCACCTTATCATTTACAACAATTTGACGTGTTACCGCTTCAATATTTGCCGCTTCTTTGATGGCTTCTGTAGCAGCTTCCTCATTCAAATTTGAAAACAGTGTTGTTTCCTCTACAATTTTCACTTGATTGGCCAACGTAAACTCATAATCTGGATTCAGTCTCTTGGCTGCATCAATTTCCTGTTGAATAATTTGATCATATAGTTCCAATGAATGCACAGTTGTTACATAATTTTGATCAAAATAAATATGATGTACTTGAGCCAATTCTTCTGCAGAAGTATACTCCGGAGAAACTCCGACACATATTGCTGCAGAAAATAAGGCAAAACCTGTAGCCATTTTTTTCTGTTTCACTTGATGATTGATGAATTGAACGATATGCTTTCCTTTTTGTTTCATTTCGAACCATAAGTTAGGGCTTGTTCCCATGCCTCGTCCTCCTGTAATTTGCAAATCTGATACATCTTATCGGCATGTCCGACAAATAAAGTATAGAATTTACATTTTTTTACTGACTCTGAAACTATATCATAAAATAAATGGATTTTTATGAAAGAAAAAAAATTGACATCGGATTTATAAAAAAATTACATATTCGTTACATAATCATTTCTATATGATTACAATTCTTAAGATTTAACATCAAAATAATACAAAAAATCCGATTTTCTACTAAAATATTATATCAATTATGGTTTATATAAGATTTATAAACCGATTTGAACATCCTTTTTCTACAAAATAAGTCAAGAGAAAAGCTGGCTATATTGATATGAAGAATATAGCATCATATTTTTATAGTATTGTCTTTTGATTTTATGAGTTATTTTTTGTTAACAAAAAATTATTTATCATAAAAAATAAAATGAAACAGAAGCATTTTATCTACATAAAATGCCAAATAATTATGTAAATTTCTTATTTCAAGCTTATATCCATTCAGTTTTTGCTTAATAAATTTCTTACCTTAAAATCGTTTATCTCATCAGATCGAATATTTTCAATCTGTTTCAGCCTCAAAAAAGACTGGAAAACCTCCCAAATTTCCTTTGGCACTTGTTTCCAGTCTGAAAATAGCCTGTCTACTTTCTTTACATATTTGTTTCATAAATAATTTTACCTATATCAGTTAAATCATAATTCCCAATCAATGCCAACTCTTCTTGAAATTTTTTATTTTGAAGAACTGCTTGGATTTTCTCAATGAAATCTATATGATTGGTTTTTTTTAATAAGACCAAATCATAATGCTCCTTTTGCAAAGAAATAAAATCCAAATCAGTTAATAGTGCCACACTTTTTATACCAACTCCGACATCTGCTTCACCAAAAGCAACCATAGCCGCAATACCTGTATGGTTTTGTGCGAGCGTCTGATATCCATTAATTTCAGAAGGTGAAATTCCATATATACGGAGCTTCTCATCGACTAAAACACGAATACCCGCTCCACGCTCTCGATTCACAAAGCGAATATCAGATCGTTTTAAATCTTGCCAAGATAAAATATGCTTGGGATTCCCTTTTTTGACATAAAATCCCACCTCTCGAATTAGAAAACGAAAAACAATACAAGGAAGTCCAACAAGAATTTTTTTCACATAGGGTATATTGTAAACCCCTGTATCTCCATCATACAAATGCAAGCTTGCAATGCCATCCATTTCTCGGTACAAATCCATTAAGCTTGATAAACTGCCAATATGTGCACGTAAAACAGGTCGTCCCGGTTTTTGCTCCAATAAATAACGTGCAAAAATATCTAAAGAAATATCTTGTCCACTAATAACCAAAGCATCGTTAGAAAATACCGATGTTTCAGATGTTAATGGAGACATCACGGTTTTACTTTCTAGTATACCTCTATGTTTTGATTTCTGAATATATGCAAGAAGATCTTCCTCATCCACACGCACCTGCCGCCCAACACGGTAAGAAGGAATTTTCTCTTTTTTAATCAAATCATAGACAGTCAACTTAGAAACCTTCAAACGTTTGGCAATCTCTTCTGTCGTTAATGATTTTTCTCCCATTTTCACCCTTCTTTCTTTTTATTTTTTCCATCTTTATTTTTTGGAAACCAAAAACTGTGCCGATTTCTCCCAACTATAACATAACACATTCAACCAACAATCTGTAAATAATAAAGAAAATTATATCCGAACCAACTCAATTTGCACATAATTGCTATTAAATGCCATACCAGAATAACCAGAGGAAACCTCACCCATATCTGTCGGAATAAATGGAATCATTGAATTTGCAATTGCATGATTTCCATGAAAAAGCAAAATTTCCGGATAAATATTTTCCGTTAATAAACATTTTACAATAATCTCTCCATAATGATTAAACACACGAATTTGATCATACTGCTTAATTCCATATTTTTGTGCATAGTATGAATGAATCAAAACAAACTGCTCTTTATTTTCATTCTGCAACACGTCAATATTTAAAAACTGTGAATTCAAATTGAATTGACCGTGATTGACCAGAAACAAAAATTCATGAGATTTTTTGTTTCTTTTTTGCAACATACACATGGCAATTGGTGGCTTTTGATTTTGTATGGCGATTTCAGAATAAAATTCAAATTTTCCAGAAGGCGTAGAAAATTGATAATCAGACCATGCTACTTTAGGAAAACGCATGCGGCGTGGTCCTTGTAAAAGTTCCTTCCAATGATGAATCCCCAACAATTGATAAATTTCTTCCGTAAATTCCTCCTCAATAAACTGCTCAATGGTTTTTTCATATGGAAAATTGGAAAATCCTGGACGAAGTGCATTTAACCGCTTAGCCAATAAACAAGAAATCTCCAGATCACTTTTGCTTTCATAATAAGGAGAAATCGCTGGCTCATTTATGCTGATCCAATGATGCCAGTAGCTTGGCACAATATCCCATTCCTCAAAATTCGTGGTTGTAGGAAGCACGATATCCGATAATTGCGCTGTTGGTGTCATAAATTGGTCTACCGTTACAATCATCTCCAACTCCTCCAGCGCTTTACGCAACTGCCTTTGATCTGGACTTTGTTCCAACAAATTACGACAAGAAATCCACAATAATTTAATGGGTGGATCCTTTACATAAAATAAATCACGAGCAAAATCATTCATATGAATTGGACGAATGGCATTGGCTTCATGATAACCTGGCTGGAAAGTTTGTAGAATTTGATTGGAAAATCTCCAGCTACATTGCTGGGCATACTGTACACCCGTACCTTCCTTACCAATATTTCCTGTCAATGCCATTAAAGCATCGATGGCGCGCAAATTTTGCCCACCGTTTAAATTTCTTTGAAAACCGAAGCCAACCCAAGACAAAACTCGATTTTTCAAATCAAAAAGCTGAGCTATCCGCTCGATCACCTCATAACTCTGCTTGCATTCCTTTAGCAAATCGTTGATATCCAATGTATTTAAATAATCCCGAAATGCTTCAAAACCTTTTGTATGTTGGGCAATAAATTCCATATCCAACTGATTATTCTCCAATAAATGTTTTGCCAATAACAGTGCGAATGCTCCGTCTGCTCCTGGTGCCATCTGCACATAAATATCCGATTTTTTTGCTGTTGCCGTATAAACAGGATCAATCACAACCAAAACGGCACCTCGTTCTCTGGCTGCGTATAAATACTGAATGGAGTGAATTGAAGTCCAAACTGGGTTGGCGCCCCATAAAACAATAACATCTGCATTCATCAACTGTTCTGGATCGGAATTTCGATAGTCACCATAATCATAAATAAACGCATCCAATCCAGATGACCAACAAGGCGAACCAACCGCACGGCTTGTTTGCCCCAAACTATTAAAAAAACCTTCAACGCTATTGTGCATAATACCAAAATTGCCTGAGTATTTATTTAACGCAACTGATAAATTGGTATAATATCGGTCATAAAGTTCCAATATTTTCTTACAGATTAAATCGATTGCTTCATTCCAACTGATCCTTATCCACTCCCCACTGCCACGTTTTGTTTGGCGCATCGGAAATTTCAGGCGTTCTGGGTGATATACATACGATAAATAATTGTATCCTTTCGGACATAACTTGCCCTTTGTATATTCATGCGCTTTATCACCAGAAATTTTGACCAAACGACCATTTACAGAAGAACCAATCATCGCACATGTACTATAGCAGTTGCGAGGACAAACATGTCTCGTTTTCTTTTGCTTAACAGGCATCTTTCATCTCCTCCTTATAAAGAGTCATACAATTGATATTTTCCTACCTGCAATTTCTTCTTTCTTATTGTATGATAAGAATGGGGTGAAATACAGATGAAACAACTTGGTTTTTTTGTTGATATTAGTAAGTGCATTTCTTGTCGTTCATGTATGTATGCTTGTAATAGTGAACATCCTAAAGAACAAAACCATCGTAGAAAAATGATTAGCATTCAGAAAAAAACACAGGATGCCTTGTATTTCTCTACATCCTGTAATCATTGTGAAACACCAGCATGCATGACTGTATGCCCCAATCATTGTATTCGAAAACTACGAAACGGGATTGTAATTTTGAATAACCAAAATTGTACTGGATGTCAGAAATGTGCCGCGGCTTGTCCATTTGATTCCATTCATATCCATCCCAAGACCAACAAAGCGGACAAATGTGATATGTGCTATACAAGACTAAAACAAAACCAACAACCAATTTGTGTTGAATCTTGTATTGCCGAAGCCATTTCAATCCATGATATTCATGATGTGCAATGGAGTGACTATCAAGTACAACTGGAAGAATATACTATGAAGCAAATAACCAATCCTTCAACCAGATACCGTGTCATACGCAGTCCAAAACAAAGGTATTTTCAAGAAAGAGGAGATAATGATGACAAGCCTTTCATTTAAAGAGCTCGTTTTGTGCCATCCATTTTATTATGGTAAAATCATTGCCGGTTGGGAAGCTGCTGATCGATGCTTTCACAATATTTCATTTCATGCGGAGGAAAGCTTGCCAAATACACTGCTATTGGTCAAAAGCAATGAAAATCATCTCTGTGTATTAGAAATCGCTTTATCCAATCCACAAATTGTTGGCATTATATTTTATGGATTAGATACTGTTTATTTGCCTTCTATCCTTGAGACACATGCAAAAAAGCAAAAAAAACCATTTTTCTTCTTAAGAAATCCGGATGGAGAAAGATTAAAACAACGAATTGATGAATTGCTCCTTTTAAAAAAGCAAAACTTATTTCACTTTGCCACCAAACAAATGACTAACTACTGGTTGGATTTATTGAACCGTAAAGACATAAAAGAGGTATTAAAAAGACTGAATTTATTTATGGAAACAGAAGTTCTCTTTTTTAATACCCAAAAGATTTTACAAATCATTTATCCAACACTGTACAGTCAAAAGGATTTCCAAGTTTTGAAAGTCATTCGAAACCATGATGAAACCTTACCTGAAGGTTTTTCTCTTGTAACCAATCAAGAGAAAAACTTTTATTTATTTCAAATGCTAAGCCCAAATAAAAAAATAATCGGTTATTTCTTATTTGAAAAAAAGAGCACTTCCTTATCTGTCTTTGAAATTTCATTGCTGGATGCAATTGTTCCGACAATCGTCACATGGGTGAAACAAACCGTGATCACAAAAAGTATTCATTTAAAATATAAAGACCAATTTTTATATGATATTTTAAACAACAATATTGACTCAGAACAAGAAATGATTGAAATGGCAAAACTATGGGATATGGATTTTTTACCCAATCCACAAGTATTTGCCATTAATTTAGGCGACTCTATTCCCATTACAAAAGATGTAATCATTCGTCTGCAAAAGTTATTCCAAGCAGACCATATTCCATTTAAAATTTATACAACCCATTTGAGTCATCGAATTGTTGGTATTGTCTTTCCCACAACCAACATGGAGCAAGCAGAGCGAAAAAAACTATTAAACGATTGGATGGACCGAATTCAAAAAAAAATCCAGAAAATCTTTCCTGGTTTACAAACGACCATTGGCATCGGAAGAGTGCATCCGTCCAATCTAGAAATTCATCAGAGCTTTCAAGAAGCAAAAATTTCCTTACAAATGTATGATTATGTTCCCATGACAAAAGGATTTATTCATTATGATGAAATTGGATATGTTCGCTTACTTTCCTATATTCATGACGATTTACTCTCAGATTTTTCAATGCAATATTTACAAGAATTAATTGTACATGATCAAAAAAATGAAACAGATTTGATTGACACCTTATACAGCTATTGTAATCATAATGGAGATGTGATAGAAAGCGCACAAAACTTATTCATCCATCCAAATACACTTAGGCAAAGACTAAAAAAAATCGAAGCCATTTTGCAGATGGATCTGAATAATTATACAAATATTGTAAACCTCATGTTGGCATTAAAAATCGAAAAGACGATGAATATTTAGTCTCCACATTATGACGTATACAATAAAACATCTCTACTTATTTAAAACTTATCTCAACTCAAATCAAAAAACTCCGCCAATCTAAATGTATATATCATTCAGACAAGCGGAGCTTTTTTATTGGGCTATCATTTTCTCATCTATACCTATAAATCAATTACAATACGAATGACTTTTCCGATTACTTCCAAATCGCAACCTTCTTTATAGAGCATTGGCGCATATTGTAAATTGTCCGCAGCCAAAATAGTATATTCCGGCTGTACACGAACACGTTTCAATGTAATCCGCCCATTTTCTACCATCCGGACAGCTACAATGGTATGATCTTCCAAATCATTTTGCTGCAAAATTAACACACGACTTCCCTTTGGAATTCTCGGTTCCATACAATCATCTGAAACATAAAGATAAAATAAATTCCCGTTTGGTATTTTCTCTTTACACTCATATTCATAATCCGTGAATCTTTCTTCAATATGCATCGGGTAAACATGAGAAGGGGCTTGTATAACAGGAATTTTAACCAAAGATTCTTCATTTATATTTTCAATATCTGTTCTATAATTTTGGAGCGAAGGCAAATCTGGAGTAAAAAATACACCAATTGGCACATCAAATATTTCTGCAATTGCTGTTAGTTTATCCATCAGTGGGCGATTTTTATTTCCTTCCCATGCCGAAACACTTGTGGTTGCAACATTCAATAATTTGGCAAGATCAGCTTGAGTCATATGATGCTTCTTTCTCAGAAATTTGATTTTCTCTCCTACATTCATATGGAACACCCTCCTCAATCAAAAGAATACCCTTTTTCAAAAATTTTGTACAGAAAAATTGAAACATCAAACAAAATTACAGAATTTCTGCAAAAAGAATTGTTGAATATACAGAATTTCTGTAATAAACTACAGCTAGGGGGATAACTATGAAATATTCTATTAAAGAAGCCAGAATTAAAAGTCAACTGACATGCTGTCAAATGGCAGAAAAACTCGGTTTATCTGAAAAAAACTACATCAAATATGAGCAATATGAAAAAATTTTCCGCATGGAACAAGCATACCATTTTTCAAAAATTACTAAAATTGCTTTGGAACAAATTACATTTGTTCCGAAAAAATAGGTAAAGGAGGCAACCGACTATGATCCAAAATAATTTTTCGGTTATTATCGCCAAAAAACGTTTGAAAATCTCAACAATTCATCGAGCGACAGGAATATCCCGAACAACTTTAACAAAGCTCTACTATGATGATATTCACATGATCAATTTGGAAGTTATAGATAAATTATGTAAATTTCTGGATTGTAAACTGGAGGATATTTTTACATACCAAGAGGAAGATTGAAGACACAAAAAAAGATGTTTTATTTTCAATCCAAAAAATTGCATACCACTTCATATTTCCTATATCAATCCGAAAATAAGCAGAGCATTTTTTACAAATTCAGGCAAAATTAGACTGCCTGTACAAATGTACTTTTTTCACTCGAACTCTATCATAAATAGATCTGATCAACATACCATTATGAAAAAAGTAAAACTTTTTTGCATAGACAGTCTTTCTATTGCCTTTTCCTTTCATTCATCACCAAATACATTTATAAATCACTGTTTCTGCCAGAAACTGTTTATTACATGGCTATGTATGATTATCGGCTTTCCTTTCTTCCTCAATAGCAATAATCCCTAGCTCATGATGATCACCAGCATAATACGAACGATGAACATGCCGAATTTCTCCTTGGCGATCAATAACCTCAAGCTTTACATAAACCCGATTACGGCTAAGCACATCATACAACTCAGCCATTGTTTCAGTTTTTTCACCGTTAACCCGAACAATCACTTCCCCCTTATGAATGTTCATCGCATCTGCAGGCGTCCCTGGTAAAACAGCAAGCACCTTAATTCCACCGGTTTGCTGTGCAAATACAGCATTTTTTTTCTGATTTTTATATCGCAAAGACAAAGTCAAATAAATATAAAGAATTCCAACCATACCAAAACAAATCAAACCCGCTTTCGGATAAAAATAGGTCACAACGGAACCTAAAGTCGCTAATATTGCACAACCATATACACGGCTGGAATATTGTACGGCCAGTTCATCCGGGTAAAATCCTTTAGCAGTCATTTGATAGCCAAGAGGAATTGGTATAAGTAAAATACCGAAGTTCTCCACATAAGTTGGTAGAATTGGCCACCACGACGAGGCGGAAAGCTCGCCAACAGGAGCTAAAAGAAAAAGAGGCAAAATCCATAAACGATGCGCTGTATGGATACCAATCCGGCTGCCGCGACTGCTTGGCTTATAGCTGGGGGAAGTATCTTTTCCTCCAAAACGTCCGACCAAAAAAGCCTCTGCCAACATTAAAACTGTTAAAAGTGGAAGCAAGCTGGTAAAGCCAAACTCTACCCATGCTGTAGTCTGTAAAAATTTTGGCATCATATCCTGAAAAAAATAATAGAATATTGCACCAATTCCCATACTCGCTGCCAATATGTAAAATGGTGTCAACAGTGGCAAACGGAAAAACAAACTTAAAACAATAAATCCTATACACAAAACTCCAGCAAAAAATGACGGAACCATAATCCCCAAGAGAAGGGAAAATACGGAAAGAACTAGACCAACCCCTACGCCTTGCAAAAAAAGCATACGCAGCTCAATAGACCAATCATATATTTTTACAGAGAACTGCTTTCTCTCTTTTTTTATCCGCACTGCTGCAAGAATAACAACATATGCAAGTGCATAATACAGCAAAGGATTTAGAAAAAAACTTCCAACCGCTTGTAAAAAAGATGAAACCCAAGCATCCGGTGTCATTTCTCTCACCTCTTCGTTTGATTGCTCTCTATTTATTTTAACATTTGTTGTATAGCCCGCTGCAACTGCAAATCATTTTTCTCATTTTTTACAAGTGTCACGAGCTTCTGATACATTTTAGAGGCTGTTGTCTCATCAATGATACCAGTCACTTGCAAATTTTCACTTTGTTGAAATTGCTTAACTGCACTTTGTGTGTCCTCATTAAAGTAACCATCCATCCGCTTTGGATGGAAACCCAATGCTTGTAAATATTGCTGAGCAATTTTAATTTTTTCATTGTTCATATCTAATGTTAAATTTTCATTTTTATCTAATGTCAGGGGCACATAATAAAAATATGCTGGTTGTTGTACCTCAATTGTGGGCTGTACTCCTTTTTGATCAATCCAGTTGCCATTTGGAGTTAACCATTTAGAGGTCGTCAACTTCAATGTATTTCCATTTTTTAAAGAGAGCGCTTGCTGAACCGTTCCTTTGCCATATGAAGCAACACCAATTACCGGATAATTTCCAATCTCCTTTAATGCTGCTGCTAAAATTTCAGAAGCTGATGCACTGCCTTCATCAATTAAGACAGAAATCGGATAAGATTTTTTCGATTGTAAGTTTGAAAAAGACTGCTGTCTTTGACCAGAACGATCTTCAATCATAATTTTGGGCTTTTCGTTAGATACAAGCAAATTTAAAATATTTTCTACACTTGACAAATATCCACCTGGATTGCCCCGTACATCAATAATTAATCCATCCATTCCTTCGGATTCATACTGCTCCAATAAAGCAGAAAATTCCTTTGCCGTACTCTCACCAAATGTTGTAATATGTAAAGTTACAATTTTTTTGCCCGATTTTTCCGTCACCTTGTCTTCAACTGTGACTTGATTAATCACATCTCGAACCATTTGAACCGAAATGGGTTCGCTGACACCTTCCCGAAGAATTTGAAGGGTTACATTTGTTCCCTTTTTTCCACGAATTTTTGCAATAACTTCAGCCTGTGTCAATCCTTCTAATAATTGACCATCTACCTTAATAATTTGATCTCGCGGCTTCAATCCCGCTTTTTCTGCTGGAGAATTTTTTATTGGTGCAATAATATAAAACTTTCCGTCCTCTACACTGATTTCTGTGCCAATACCTTCAAATACACTGTCAACACTGTTTAAAAATTGTTGAGTCGTTTCTTGATCCATATAAAAAGAATGTGGATCATTTAATTGCTCGACCATTCCTTTTATTGCACCATTCACCAATTCATCCTTGTTCACTTCTTTAAAATAATAGGATGAAATCAATTCATACACCTGCTCAACAGGAGCCAAATCCACTTGCGTCGAATTTTGTGCCGCCAAAACTTCACGTATTGAAAGTTCTTGGGCATAGCGATCATAATTCTGTACAATGTACATTACACCCATTCCAATCAAAAACGCAAAACATAAAGGCAAATAGCTTCTTATTTTTTTCAAATCACAATCCTCCTTTGAGAAAATCAATCATCTGCATTTATTATACACTTTGTCTATGAATTTACCCTATCTTTTTTGAAATTTTCTTAAGGTGATTTTTTACTTATGTATCAAGGAATAAGACGAAAATCTCAAAATGCTTCCTCACGTTTGGATCACTTTTTTGTTAAACAAACTTGTCAGTCTACTGTACAATACTGGCCTTATTAGATTCTTTTCTTCTAATGAGACTCATTATATACAAAAACCAAAAAAATGTGTTAAATCAAACTATGGGAAGGTTCAAAAACATTCTTCTTAGCCCTGGCGTTTTTATATCTTTTACAGATAAATGTCCAAAACCATCAAATTCATTCAAAAACTTGCTGACATATTTAAAATATTCAATGTCCGTTTTTATATGTACAACATCTGTATGGTATGTACAATAAACTTCTTCTTTATCAATTCTCATCTATACTGCTTTCCAGAACGGATAACTTTCATCCAATATGGCACAAACATAGCAAAATCAAAGATTTTCTGCTCAGCAGTCAAATGAAGGATCGCCTGTTTTATTGTTCCAGTATTAAAAAAGAACATACATGCAAATATATATAACCAAAATTCCTAAGTATGATCAAAAACTCTTTTTTGCTTTTCTAACACCATATTGCCTCTATAATTTCAATTTTTCTGTCTCTACCATACAATTATTTTATCGGATACTGCTATGACTTTCCATACAATTTCACAGAAAAAATAGCAAATCCCCACCAGCCACAAGGGTAAAATAAATGGCTGGTGGGGATTTGCTTTAGAGCAGCTAAGAGGGATATAAGCAGTCCTCCTTTCATCAGTAGGCTTCCTGATTGTTTTTTCTTTGCTGCTCGTTTTGGCCGTTAGCTACCCTCCGATTGCTCCTTACATAGCTAATGGCTGTTTTCTACTTACATGGAAAGACCTTTCTTAACTTATTGGCTAAGATTTTTTCTTTGAAGTTTTTACATTATTCCCACTCGACAAATTATTCTATTTATTAAATATATTTGTTTAGTTTTTGTTTATGTTTTCTCTGCTTTTCTCTCGTTTTGACTGCCTATCCTGCTTTTGCTGATTTTTTAGTATCAGAATAGTATCATCTGCACAAACTGGAATTTTATTGTTATATAGTTTTCCTTGCATTAGCAGTATATACACCTATAATAATCAATACTGCACCTACAACCTGAAAGACTGTGAACTGTTCTTTTAATATCAAAGCCCCTGCAATGATTGAAACAACGGTAGCCACTCCTATAAATGATGATGTCCGATTAACGCCAATCCTTGCAATCGCTACATTTGATAGGAAAAAAGCCAAAACGGAACAACCAAGACTTTGATATAAAACAGCTACGAGGAAGTCCTTATTTCTGATTGGAAGTGTAATTAAGTTTTTCACATCATTGCCAATAGCCGCTTCGATGAATGCCAATATTACGAATACCGCTGCTCCTGCCACTAACATCATATAGGTGATTTCTATTCCAGTGTAACCAGGTGCTTTATCAACAAAAACACAATAAAGTGCATAAGAAACAACCGCCACCATCAGAAAAATGTATCCTGTGATAGAAAAACTTGATGATATTCCTACAGCAAGCACCGTTACAAGCACACCTCCTAGCGTAATTAGAATACCTGTCACCTGTAATCGGGTAGGTTTCTTATGAAGGATTACTGTTGATGCAATCAGCGAAGCGACCGGAATACACGCAAGGAATATCCCACTTTCAGATGCAGTCGTGTTACTGATACCAATTGTTTCCCCTATAAAGTAAATAACAGGGCTAAATAACGCTACCAATAGTAGTGGCTTTAGGCTTTTTCTCTTAAGATTTACTTTGATTATGCCTAAGACTACGAACAAACTCATAACAAGAAATGCCAGTAGAAATCGCCATCCCAAAAGAGATAAAACACTTGCATTGTCTGTTGCCTGTTTTGTGAAAATATAACTCACTCCATAAAGAACTTCACAACCAATGGCACATAAACTGCCAATGATTAAACCATTTTGTTTCATAATTCACTCCTATAAATCCGATTTGCCGTTCACTTATATTATATCTACCAGTTCTCTCTATAGTAAAGCATAATTAGTAAATCCCCACCAGCCACAAGGGTAAAATAAATGGCTGGTGGGGATTTGCTTTAGAGCAGCTAAGAGGGATATAAGCAGTCCTCCTTTCATCAGTAGGCTTCCTGATTGTTTTTTCTTTGCTGCTCGTTTTGGCCGTTAGCTACCCTCCGATTGCTCCTTACATAGCTAATGGCTGTTTTCTACTTACATGGAAAGACCTTTCTTGCAGAGCTGGATAGTGTTGAAAGAAAAAGAAAAAACGAAGACCCAGAAATAGAAAAAAACAAGGCGCTGTCTGATTTTTCAAATCAGACAGCGCCTTGTTGAAATAATGAAAAATTATTGCCAAATCGTTGCCACGGCGCAAGGGAATAAGACCAAAACCCAATGTTTTCAAAGCTTTGCGGTCTCTCTAGTTTTATTCCCACTCAATAGTCGCAGGTGGCTTACTTGTAATATCATAAATGACACGATTTACATGCAAAACCTCATTCACAATACGCACGGAGATTTTCTCCAGTACTTCCCATGGGATTCTCGCCCAATCAGAGGTCATTCCATCAATACTTGTTACCGCACGGATTCCAACCACAAAATCATAAGTTCTCTGATCACCCATAACGCCGACACTCCGAATATTGGTTAAAACGGTAAAATATTGCCAAATTTCTCTTTCCAATCCAGCATTTTTAATTTCCTCACGCAAAATAGCATCGGATTCACGAACAATATGCAGCTTATCTTCTGTAACATCACCTAAGATTCGAATCGCAAGCCCAGGTCCTGGAAAGGGTTGACGCCAAACAATATCATCTGCAAGACCAAGCTGCGTACCCAATGCCCGAACTTCATCTTTAAACAATGTATTTAATGGCTCGATCAACTCAAATTCCATATCCTCAGGCAATCCACCAACATTATGATGTGACTTAATCGTTTGTGCCGTTACTGTACCAGATTCAATAATATCGGTGTATAGCGTACCTTGTGCCAAAAAGTCAATACCTTTTAACTTGGCTGCTTCCTCATCAAAGCAATATATAAATTCATTCCCAATAATTTTCCGTTTTTGTTCCGGATCAGAAACACCAGCAAGCTTGGTCAAAAAACGTTTCTTTGCATCAATTTTAACGACATTCATATGGAACCTTTTTGTAAAAGTTTCCATGACCTGCTCAGCTTCTCCTTTACGAAGCAAACCATGATCAACAAACATGCAAGTTAACTGATCCCCGATGGCTTTATGAACCAAAACCGCAACAACAGAAGAATCAACACCACCGCTAAGCGCACATAGCACCTTTTTATTCCCAACTTTTTTCCGAATTTTCTCAATTTCTATTTCAATAAAGTTTTCCATATTCCATGTATCTTCACAACCGCAAATATCAAATACAAAATTTCGCAACAATTGGAAGCCATATTCGCTATGCTGAACCTCTGGATGAAATTGTACACCGTAAAGATGCCGCTTAACATTTTGCATAGCAGCAATCGGGCACAAAAGACTTGTCCCAACTTTTTCAAATCCTGCTGGAAGCTTTGTCACCATATCTCCGTGACTCATCCATGCAACAGAAGTTTTTGGAATTTCTTGGAATAGGACAGAGTCAAAAACGACATTCATCTCTGCCTTCCCATATTCACTATGATCTCCACGCTCAACCTGACCACCACATAAATGTGCGACAAGCTGCATACCGTAGCAAATACCGAGTATTGGAATCCCTAAGTGCAAAATTTCTTCATCACAGTGAAACGCATTCTCTGCATACACACTATTTGGTCCTCCAGAAAGAATGATCCCTTTTGGATTCATTTCCTTAATTTTTTCAACCGAAAGCGTATGCGGATGCAGCTCACTGTACACACCGAATTCACGAATTCTCCTTGTAATGAGCTGATTATACTGGCTGCCAAAATCCAGCACCAAAACAAAGTCTTTTATTTGCATAATTGTAATTGCCTCCAATTTCTCCTACTGAATTACTTCTAAAACTTTACTGTTTTATCCTAACAAGTTCCACTTAGATTGGTCAAGGTACGAATCATATTTTCATCCAAAATTCTCCAACCTTTTTATGGTCTAAACATATCACTTGTCTTTTTATCTCTTTTTGTATATACTGTATATATAGTATATATACAGTATAGGCGGTGGAGCATTTGAATATTGTGATTCGCAATACTTCAACAAAACCGATTTATGAACAAATTTGTACACAAATCAAACAAGCCATTATGGAAGGTACAGTAAAAGAAGGAGATGCTCTTCCATCCATGCGCTTTCTAGCCAAAGAATTGAAAGTCAGTGTAATTACAACAAAACGTGCCTACGAGGAGCTAGAACGAGAAGGCTTTATTTCCACGGTACCTGGAAAAGGATGTTTTGTAGCACCACAAAATGTAAATTTGCTGCGCGAAACACAAATTCGGGAAATTGAAAAACATTTGGAAGCAGCCATTGATCTAGCTAGACAAACTGGCGTAACACAAATCGAACTATCAGAAATGCTAATATTACTTTTTGAGGAGGAAACCTAATGGAACAAACATTCAGCATAAAAAACTTATCTAAACATTATCAAGATTTCAGTTTACAAAATATCAATCTTTCTTTACCAAAAGGTACCATTCTTGGGCTAATTGGTGAAAACGGTGCTGGAAAATCGACAATTATTAAATGCTTATTAAATTTAATTCACAGAGACAATGGTGAAATTACCATTTTCGATCAAACATTAGAACAAAATCCAAAGAAAATAAAAGATCAAATTGGGGTCGTATTTGATGAATGCCATTTTCATGGAATACTAAATCTGAAACAAATCAACCAGATTATGAAATACAGCTATACAAAATGGGATGAAAAAAGATTTTTCAAACTTTACTGGCAATTCCAATTACCTGAACATAAAAAGATCCAAACCTATTCACGCGGCATGCAAATGAAGCTGTCCTTAGCTTGTGCACTTTCCCACCATGCGAAACTATTGATTTTAGATGAGCCGACCAGTGGACTTGATCCAGTCACTCGAAATGAAATTTTGGATTTGTTTCTGGAATTTATTCAACAAGAGGACAATAGCATTATGCTCTCTACACATATCACAAGTGATTTGGATAAAATTGCCGACTATATTTGTTGTATACACCGCGGTCAAGTATTATTTACTGATGAAAAGGATCAATTGCTTGAGCGCTGTATAAAAGTAAAAGGTCCCGCATACATGCTTGATGAACTGGAAATGAATTCGTTTATTTATGTTGAAAAAAACGCCTTTCATTTTACAGGTATGGTAAAAGATATAGAGAATTGGAAACGACATTACCCAGACCTTATCTATGAAAAGCCAACATTGGAAGAAATTATGGTTGATTACACAAAAAAAGCACAGAAAAATATTTAACTCGTTTTTTAAAAATTTAATGGCCAAGAAAAATTCTATTTAATATATAGATAAATGTTTCTAATTATTGTATCTGTAGGATTCACCTTGTACCAACCCATTGTATTTCATTCAATTTTGACCAGTATGCCCCAAAAAAGGAACAGGCATTTTGAAATTCACCATCCATGCAAAATATAACATTTTTGGTGTACATTTCATCTGTATATGTATCATCATTTTTTATCACACAGAAAAAGATTTGAAATGGAACAGATCATTCAAGAACGATGTTTATCCAACAGGGTACATTTTTTCATTGGCAACATTTTTTAGAAATTTAGCCGATCTTTTTTGATCCATCACACGAAATACGGACATTTTAATGATTTTATTGATACTTACATCGTTTTTGAATGCACATTGATTCGAGAACTTTTTTCAAAAGAAAGCTAGATATCCTTTCAAATATTGATCTCATACTCGTCTCTTTCTTTTTCCAATTTTACTCTTGATTGCTGAGATTTGTAGCTTGCTTTTCTCATTTACTACCAGTTGCCCTTGATAAAGGAATAGATATAAGATAAATCTTTTATTTTACAAATCAAATACCATTCTATACTTCAATTCAAACAAAAAGGAGAATCTGACTATGCAAGGATTATTGTTAAAGGACTTTTATATTTTAAAACAATATATGAAATTTGGTTGGGTTTTTTTGATCATTTCATTTATTGAACCACAAATGCTTGTATCCATTTTGATTATTTTTATGTTTGTTTTCTCCATCTCCAGCTTTTCCTATGATGAGCAGGCTAACTGGAGTAAATTTGTTAATACTTTGGCAATTACAAAAAAACAAATTGTTGCTTCAAAATATATTTTTATGCTGATGAGTAGCTGTATTACCACTTTGGCTGCCTTTATTTTTCTTATAATTTACAATCAGATTAGACCGATTTCCGACTTGAAAAATCTTTTACTTGTTTTAAGCGGCGGTATCGGTATTTTCTTAATTATGATTTCTATATTTCTTCCATTTCTATTTAAATTTGGCTCACAAAAATCTCGGTTTATTTTAATTCTTGTTGCATGGGTTCCCATCGGAATTGCTGGATTTCTTGGATCTGTTAAACCATTGATACTTGATCCAATACAAATTCAAATGTTTTGTCTAGCTGTTGCACTGATTGATATCATTGCTTTATATATTTCCTATCTTTGCTCTGTAAACATTTATCAGAACAAAGAATTTTAAGTGAGATAAAAAATTCTATACAAGAAGAAGCGTGCAAAAGCAAACATATTTTGTACGCTCCTCTGATTGATACACTATAACTCACTTTTGATTTGCACAATCTCTTAATTTAAGAAAAAACTTTTCAAATGGACAAGCTTGGTAATATGAAGCTGGAACAGAAGATTTAACTCGAAACAAAAATGAACGTTGATGAAAAATTTTATATATAAAGTTTTACACCTGTTCATCTTTTTTAGCTGGATGAATCAATGATTTAAAAATATTTATTTATGTGAATAAAGATTCTTATTTTATCCTATTCTCTTAAAAAACATACAATTTTTTTGAAAATATAAGAACAAAATATGGAAGTCACTTCATTCAAATCGTATAAACAACTGTGTCCCGATTCATCTGTGCTTTTTCAAATGCCTAAGCGCTCAGCTTCAGACCAACAATTGCAAAAATAATCAAAAAAAGAAAAAAGATACGTTTCATATTTCGTGCCTCATTATAAAAAAGCATACCCAACACTGCTGCTCCGGATGCACCAATCCCTGTCCATACAGCATAGGCTGTCCCCATTGGAAAAGTCTGCAAGGCAACAGATAACAAAATAAAGCTGCCACCAAATGCCAATATGAGACAAATCACTGAAAAAATATTTCTTCTTTGGTGGAACTGATGAATCATCAACACTCCCACCATCTCTAGCAATCCAGCAAGAATTAAGATTCCCCATGCCATGTGGATTCCTCCTGTTCTTTTGTTTGATTCATACTTTGCTTTAAGCCGATAATACCAATGCATAAAAGCAATAAGAAAAAGACTTGCACACCGCTTATGGATTCATGAAAGAAAAAATATCCTACACCAACTGTCCCTAATGTTCCTAAACCAGTAAATACAGCATATACAGTCCCTGGAGGTAATTTTTCTCCTGCCATAATCAAAAAATAAAAACTGATTCCAATTGTAAAAATGGTTCCGCTCCATTCCCAAAAGCCTTCTGCATATTTTAAGCCAATAACCCATAACACCTCAAAAATAGATGCAAAAACAATTTTCAACCATTCACCATTCATTTTCTTTCCTCCTTTTTTCCAATAAAAAACGGGAGATGTAATTAGACACTACCGTGTCTCAAACATCTCCCGGGCTTTTCTCCCTCCGTGTCACAGCTTGTCTTGCTGTGAACCTTCTCTCGGACCGAACCAAACAACTGTTTGTGGAACCCTAGAAGGTATCTATTTTCTACTATATTCGAAGTAATAAAAGAAATCAACTGTCTAATCTAAAAAAACTTTCATAATCTGCCATTGTGTCAATAAGCGCTCAAAATCATACATCGCATTCGCTGGACTTGTTGATGGCAACACATGAATCTCCATCTGAGTCATTGGTTCAAGATATTGGCGATACAATTTGCCTGCCAGCTTTCCATTGGCAAAAATTTTTTTTATGGAACATTGGTTTAAAACTTTATCCAAATTCACTGGAACAACATTTTGAATGCTATTGTCACTAGAACCAGAAATCTCACAGCTAGCAATGACATCCCAAAGTGCAATATGATGCCGAAACAGCAACGATTTCTTTTCTGCTACAGTTTGTGGCATAGGCTCAGTAGTTAAATACGCTAAAACTTTCCAAAAACGATTTTGCGGATGCCCATAGTAAAAAGCCGTTTCTCTTGACTTCACAGACGGAAATGTACCTAAAATTAAAATGCGAGATTCTGCGTCAAACACTGGTTCAAACTCATGAATTTGATATTTTCTTTCCTTCAACGCAGGATGCCCCCTATTTCAATGAAAAATAAGCTATAAAACCGAAAATCAAATGAACAGCTAGAATGATTAATGTAATCACTGTAAAAATCCGATGCCATTTCATCCAAGCTTGATCTAACTTTTCCTTTATTACATGTGTGCCAATCGTTGCCAGCACTGAAATAAAACTGAGCAATCCCAGAAAATAAACAAATAAATCCACTTCTTGAAATGCATGCAAGGAAGAAACTCCATGTAACAATGCAAAAAATAAAATAAAATAACTAACTGGGCGATGGATTCTTTGAAAAAAAGCAGTGATACGAGTCATTTTTGTACGAATCAACACAAATTTTAAAACAACCAAAATCACGGCAATTGTCGCCAGCTTAGCTGCAATCATATCTACAATCGGCAATATCGCTTCCATTGATGAATTCTCCTTGCATGTTCATTCCTCTATATTATCCATTTAAACGCTTTCATAATTTTCGAGTTTGTTATGGATAACTCATATTTTACCTGTTCATTTACCAAAAAACAAGAAAATTACTCATATCTATAGAGAAATATGTTCATCAGCAAAGTAAAATTGACCAATTGAATACTTATTTTAAACGACTTTGATATAATAATTTATAAAAAAGTTCCAAAAACTGCGCTTTTATCTCCGAAATTCTATGTTCGGAAAAATCCGGCTTGGAGACCACTTCTCTTGGTGTATCAAAAACCGATTCATTCATAAAAAAGAAAAATTCCTGATACAAAAGAGCATCATCGATTTTTTTCACCTGCTGGCTCTCCTCTAATGTTAATGGGCCACCAAGCCATTTTTCCCAGACCACCGCCTGCAAACGATTTTCGATTTCCCGATATTGCGGCAAAAATTGCTTAACTGGTCGTGTTACATCCGACAAATACGCTTCACTCGCATCATGCAACAAACACGCAAACTGAATGCGTGATGAATAGCCACGGCACTTGGCTTCTTTTGCACAATTGACAGAATGCTGTGCCACTGAATAAAAAATTTGAAAATGACCGTTTGCACGGCAAAGCATCGCCAATGCATGTGCAATATCTGTAATATCCATTTGATTTACATCCGGATTTACAGGGGTAAATATTTTCCCAGAAACAGTTAATAAATGGGACATATAACCATTCACTCCGATATTGATCTTTAAAAGCGCTTTACACTTTAAAAAACTTACTTATTTTTTGCTGCAATCTCCGCTGCAGCCGTGAACAAAACATCCGTTGAAGAATTTAAGGCTGTCTCGCATGAGTCCTGAATCACACCAACGATAAAACCAATACCAACCACCTGCATCGCAATATCATTTGGAATACCAAATAAACTACATGCCAACGGAATCAACAATAAAGAACCTCCTGCAACACCAGAAGCGCCACATGCACTTAAAGTTGCCAACAAGCTTAAGATTACTGCTGTAGGAAAATCAACAGAAATTCCCAATGTATATGCCGCTGCCAAACTTAACACAGCAATCGTTACTGCAGCTCCACCCATATTAATGGTTGCACCAAGTGGAATTGAAATGGAGTATGTATCTTTATCCAACTTTAATTTCTCACACAAATTCATATTAACCGGTATATTCGCCGCTGAACTTCGTGTGAAAAATGCCGTAATACCGCTGTCTTTTAAACATCGAAAAACAAGTGGATACGGATTTTTTCTTGTTTTCACATATACAATCAACGGATTTACAACCAATGCTACAAAGACCATCACACCGACAAGCAAAGCAATAATCTTAAAATAATCCTTTAACGCCGACAGACCAGTTGTTGCCACTGAAGCAAATACCAACCCCATTACCCCAAACGGTGCAAAATGAATAACCCATTTTACAACCTGTGAAATTGCCGCTGCTATATCGGAAATGATAGATTTTGTTTGATCCGAAGTATGCTTAAATGCAATTCCAAGCAAAACACCCCATGCCAAAATTCCAATATAATTCGCTGTTATAATTGCATTTAACGGATTATCAATCACCTTGAGTAGTAAAGTTTTTAACACTTCAATTAATCCTTCCGGCGGACTCATATCTGTTGCTCCAGCTGTTAAAATCAATTTCACCTTGAAAATAAAGCTGGCAATAACCGCAGTTAATGATGCCAAAAATGTGCCAATCAAATAAAGCACAATAATCGATTTCATATTCGTTTTTTGTCCACTCTTATGTTGAACAATTGCCGCCATTACAAGAAACAAAACCAAAACTGGTGCAACTGCTTTTAAAGCTCCAACAAATAATTCTCCCAAAAGCGAAATTCCAGATAATTGTTTCGGAAAGAAAACGCCCAAAACAATCCCGATAACCAAGCCTAAAACAATTTGTTGAATCAGGCTAATCTTATTCCATACACGCCATATTTCTCTCATATTGACTCCTCCTAAAATAACATGAAACAGAATCGCATAATTTATAATACATCAATAATCCAAGCTTTAAATAGTATAACAAAATTCTTTCACACTTAATACTGGAAAAATTGCAACTCATCATTTGTTCTAACCACTAAAGGTTTTACAAATATTATAAATGAAAAAATGCCATTGAAAAATGAATTTTTATTTTTTCAATGGCATTTTTATATGACGACTTTTTAATAACCATCACATGACTTTACTGACGAACCCATTGTTCCTCAAATATTTGAATGGGCAATGGTTTGGCATAAAAATAACCTTGACCCAAGTCACAATGAACCTCTTTTAACAATTCAACTTGTTCTTTAGTTTCAATCCCCTCCATTAATGTTTTGATTCCAAGCTTTTTCGCAACTTGAATCATACCTGTAATAACGGTCGCATTTCGTTCAGCTTCCCAAGAATTCAAGAAACTTTTATCAAACTTCAATAAATCAACTGGCATTTCAAGCAACGTCGATAGTGTCGAATATCCTGTACCAAAGTCATCAATGGACAAAACAAACCCTCTCCCCTTTAATTGCTTCATAACACTCGTCAAATGCTGTGTATCCTTAAAAAAAGCACTTTCGGTCAGTTCAATTTCCACCAATTCAACTGGTACCTGATATTTTTCTAAAATGGTCATCAAATTATCCACCAACATATCACTGCTCAAATGCTTTCTTGATAAATTAACAGCAATCGGCAAAACCTTTTGCTTTTTATCCAACCAGATTCGAATCTGTTTACACACCTGCTCAAAAATATATAAATCAAGCAACTCAATCTGTCCGGTTTTTTCAAAAATCGGAATAAACTTCCCTGGAGAAATCATCCCTCTTTCTGAGTGCATCCACCGTGCCAACGCTTCCGCACCAACCCATTTACCAGTTTGAATATTGACTTTTGGCTGCAAATAAATGAGAATTTGTTCTTCTTCTAACGCACTGTTCAATTCATTTTGTAAAATTTTATTTTCTATCTGTTCCTTTTCCAATATCTCATCATAATATACAACCTTACAAGAAGAAGATACCTTTTTTACAGATTCCTTTGCAATAAGACAACAATCATAGTCTGCCATCGTAAAATTTTGTTCAGAAAGGATATGAACAACCCCACATGAAATCGAAATTGGCATTTTCTCCGAAGCATTCACACATTGCTCAATCAATTCCTCAATGCGTCTAGTACATATAGAAGAATCATATAAACACAACGCAAAAACGTCATCTTTTACACGACAGTAGCCTTCACCTTCAATTGTATGGTTTTGAATTACTTGAGAAATATCCTTTAACAACTGATCTGCATACGCTTCACCCATTAAAAGATTCATATAATGGAACTCATCAATATCAAAAACGACTAGCTGTCTATTTCGACCGGACATAGACTGGATCTCTTGTTTAAATCCTTCAAAATTCCATATGTCTGTCAGTGCATCATAATAAGCCAGCTTTTGCAAAATCTCTCTGTTTTTACGTGCCCTTTCTTTGGAAAAAAAGTAAATACAACAAAAAATAATAGCTAAAATAATTAAACCAATCCATATCCCAACACTAACCTGCTGTAATTTTTTATTGATCAATCCAGCTGGAACAATACTGATTTGATAACAATTTGTAATTTCTTTGATCCGAGTCGCCGAAATATAATATGGATCGCCTTGGTAATGAAAACTACTTACACCAATCGTCAGATGTTCTAAGTCTTGCTTTAAAGTATCTGGAATTTGATCCATATGGTTCTCTTCTAAAGGAAATTCGTAAATCATTGTCAAAATTGGATAATCAGCTTTTTTTCCGTCCATCTGTTCTGGTAAAATAACCGTCTGATCTGGTACATAAAATCCGAAAGTAAATCCGCCTTGATTAAAAATTGGTGCATAAAATAATTGTTCCAACTCTTTTCCAGAAATGATCTTATACGCTGCACCATCAATTTTCGTACCAGAATAGATCGGTACAGCAAGCAAAATACAAGGTTCGTCCGAAAAAGCAGACTTCGTCAAAAACTGCGTCATTTCTTTTCCATTGAAACTTGGCTTTAAAATTTCCAAATGTTCAGCTTCCAGCGGCATCCCACTTAAAATTTCTCCGTTTTTCCGAACTGCACCAATTGCTCCCGTATGTGATACCTCTCTATTTTGTGCTTGTGCCAAGATCTCATGGTAATCTTCTGTTTTTTCAATACTTGAAGCAAAAAAGTTCAAAATAGCAAACTTTCCCTCCATTTCCTCAAAAAAGGAAACTTGCATTTGGGTTGCAACCTCATTTAATTTGTCCTCAACTTCCTGCTCAAACATATTTGAAAAAAAACGGATAAAAGCAATTTCTCCAATAATGAAAATTACAAAAAATAATCCAACATAAATCGTGGATCGTATTGAATTCATTTTTTGCTCTCTTTTCATTTTATTCACCCAAATCTATTTATCTTTTATGATCACATTACTACTATTTATAAAGCTACCATAAAAATCCATAGATATAAACCCATTCAGTAAATACACATATATATTTCTCGCACATTTTACATTTTTACATCAATGACCTGTATACCATCTCTCTAGTTATTTGGTGCATATGTAGAAATATATCCAAGTTGAAATAAAGCGCAAAAATGACTGATTTACGTCAAAATTGCTTTGAACGCAAACCACAAGTCTACAACAAGACACTAGGCTCACTTGGTTTATTTTTCATAAATATCCCATTTATACAAAATCTGCAAAAATGGATTTGAACTATACTCTTGTTCTCATCCCTCATTTTATTAGGTCTCTTTCAATCTATAGTTATGATATCGGCAATTCTTTTTTACTTTGGTAACTGCTCAAGTCAATAATATTATTTTTTGTCATTTTTTCTCTTACAAAAAGGCAAAATATATCCACCAATATAACACAATCCACCCAATGTACCAGAAATTACATCACCCATTGTATTGAAATTATTCCCTTGCATATGGGTACTGAGGATTAAATCGACAACAAATTCATAGATTTCCCAAACAGCGGCTGCTGATACTGAAAATAAAAATGCAAATAAAGCGATCATAGTCTGTTGTAACTTCAACTGATATTTTTTAAACAAATATACGACAAACAATCGACCAACTTCTGCCAATAAAATTCCACTAAAAAAATGAATCCATTTATCATAACTGTCAATGGTACGGTATAAATTCAAAATCGTACCACCCCCCGTGGACAAAACGCCAAATAAAAGACTGAAAAAACCAAAAAGCAGTGAGGCCTTATAAGCAACGATAAAAATAAAGACAATTGATAAATATGCTCCGATAATATGTAAAAAAGTTGGTGTCAATCCTATGCTTTTGGCAAGCCCAATACTTCCTGTAATTAGAAGCAGTGCAATACATCCCAAAATAAATTTTCCCTTTTGATGCTCTGTTATTAGAAACTGTCTCATATAATAAAAAATCCTTCCTTAACTCTTCAAATCGGAAACACTTTTTCATCTTTCCCCAATGTTTATTCTTCCATTCGTTTAAAACAATGAAATTTTTCTAGGTTACATATCATCATAACCATCACAATCATGAAGTTGCTGCCTTATCACAATGATCTTTGCAAACAGATCATGTACCATTAAATGATTCATTGTCAACATAGAATCATTTCTTTACAATCAGATTATACAAAGAATGATTTACAAGATGAAAAGCAACAAATTTCTTCTTAAACAAGAAGAAAACAGAAATCAATTTAAAAACATATTCAAATCCTCTTCATACGCGTTTTAAACCCATCAAGTGAAACATTGTAGATAAAAATATAGAAAAATAAAATGAATGAAAATATATTTAGAAAAATATATAACACGAACTATAAATGAACAAAAGAAATCCTTTATCCATCCAAAAGTTAGATATAATGGCAACATTTCCTTCTAAAAATCCCTATTTTGTAAATCACTTTTTAAAAAGATGGTAGATACCCATATCATTTCAACGATTTATATTGTTATATTTTATGCATATTTCTGATAGATTGAAGAGAAAGCCTAGAAATACACTACTATCTTAACAATTTATTTATAAGTTGGATATCTTATTCTGGAATTTAAATTTTTTATTTTATAAAGAACATCTATTTTCTCAAGCTCCCTTGTTTCATCAGCCAAATGATCCAATAACCTACAAATTTTACTTGTCTAAATCAAACGCGAAAAGTATCCTTAAAATACATATTATGATTTAGCAGAACCAATAATCACGTATTTAAAACTTCAAATAAAAATTTTGCTTCCTATTCATGAACTTTCATTGAATCCAGATCAGAAAATCGATACAATACTCAATAAGAACTGGTTTACACCAACGGAGGAAATTACATGTGTGACAATGCTTTGTCGGTACAAACAGCCGAAGAACATTACCAAGAAGTACAAAAACAGGCTGCTCGATATTTTCAGATTTTATATCACAAATCTCAAGAAGAACATGCCTTTCAAAAATTAGAACAGAAATTGGGAAAATGGTTGACCAAACATAAAAAAAGTGCTCTGTTTTCTTTATTCCATATGAAAAAAAATCCAGCAGATACAAAAAACGATTATAAAATTCTCAGTCAACTGTATACAAATGGACAATTAAACAGCTATTTAAATCGAAGTCTGCTATATATTTATATGAGAGATTTAGGTGTCAATCCAACCGATCCGCAAACGAAAGAGCAAATTCAGAGCATGGTTCAGCATTTAGAAGAATATTTTCATCCAAAAAACAAACAAAATACTACGAAATGGATAGATTTACATTGGCTTTACCAAAAGGCTGAATTTTATGGTGTAGAAGAAACTTTCATTTGGCTTTGGGAAAAACTGAGACAGGTCGATAAAAATATGCCACAAAAAATGAATATAGAGCAATCCAAACGTAAGTTAATGAAATTAATTGCAGGGGTTGTGATGCATGAATGGCATACAATTCAAAAACAAACAGATCAAAAGATGCAGGCAAAACAAATAGACCGTGCCATTCGCATTGGCTATGCATACGGTTTAACCTACCCGTTTATTGATGATTTTCTTGATGCCAAAATTTTATCTGAAAAAGACGAAAAACGATACAGCAACTTTATTCGACAAACTTTATTAACTGGGAATGTACCACAACCAGAAAAATGGGATGAACCCTTGAATGAAACCATGCAATACATCTATTGTGAACTGAAAGAAGCCTTTGAATATATTCATACACAACAGGCAGCAGAAAACAAAAAGAAATTTTTGCTCTATGCTTATATTTTCTTTCGGGCACAAGAAGAAGACCGAAACAAATCATTGGAGAATCCGAACTATAGCCTTGAAGAAATTTATGTCCCAATTATTTTAAAAGCTGCCTATTCCAGACTTATTGTCCGAACCATTACACAAGCACCTGAAGAACAAGAAACGGAACAACGTATTTTTTATTATGGCATTTACAATCAACTGGCGGATGATTTTACAGATTTATTTGAAGACGATAAAAACCAATCTGTCACACCTTATACTTATTATCAACGGTACAAAAAAGCACGTACGGATCTCTTGAATCCTTTTGTCCTATACTGGACAGTCATTTATTTTTTAACAGAAAAAGTCTATCAATCTGATTCCCAAGTGACCGACATGATTTTCTGCCGAATCATAAATAGTCTACAACGGTTGAAAAAACGAATTGGAGACAATGCCTATCATCAATTGATGCAAATTTTCCAAATTCAAAATACCCCGTTAAATAAAATGATTCAACTATCCGTTTCCCATGCACAAAACACTGAGTTTTTGGATAAATTGCTTAGAGATACTTTACTGGAAGCTTTAAAAAAACAGCGGAATAGTGAAAAACAATTTATTGGGCAACTACAAACTCTTCAACATCAAATCAATAACTGGATCCTTTTTACTCCAGAAGAAAGAACAGTACATGGTTCAGACATAATGATTGATGCTGTCAACTACAGCTTACACAGCGGAGGCAAACGTTTACGATCTATTTTGACATGGATGATGGCTATAGAAGAATATGGCTTGGAAGAATCATCTATTATACCGATTTTAAAAGCCATTGAGTATATGCATACAAGTTCTCTTATTTTTGACGATTTGCCTTCACAAGATCAAGCTGATATTCGGCGGGGACAACCAACCTTACATAAAAGCTTCGATGTTGCAACTGCCGAATTGGCAGGCATTTATCTGATGCAAAAGGCTGTTGAGGAAGAAACAAAACTGGCGGACTTCAAAGCGGAAAATGTCTTACAGCTCATACAATATACTGCAAAAAGCGCTGCAAAAATGTGTGGTGGACAATCCATTGATCTTCGTTCTAAAAGTCAAGTTCTAACCATTGATGAGCTCAATGAGATGTGCTTTTATAAAACAGGTATCGCCTTTGAAGTTGCACTAGTTGCACCTGCCATTTTACTTGGTATACAAACAGATATTAAAATTTTAAAACAATTTGCCTATCATGCTGGTATTGCTTTTCAAATCAAGGATGATCTGCTCGATGTGGAAGGCAGCAGTGAAAACCTTGGAAAAACAATCGGAAAAGACAAAGAAAATAACCGCACAACCTTTGTTTCTTTGCTTGGTATAAAAGGTGCAAAAAAACAAATGTGGACACACTATTGTCTTGCACGAAAAGCACTCCAAAAAAGAAAATGGAAAACTTTATTTATGAACCACCTGCTGGACTATATTATCCATAGAGAAAGCTAGATAAAATACAAAACTTTGAACAATTCATCAAAAAGCAACAACCATAAGGATTGAAAACCAAAAAGAACGATATACTGAATTCCATATAATCCAATCTGAAAATTCATATATGCGTTTTAGAAAGAAAAAACATGAAAAAAGCACTCTACTTTTTTCATACCTCAATAAAAACAACTCTCTTATAATAACATAGAGAACACAAGTCGTTTTTTTGGTGCTCTCTTTATGATCACCAAAAAAACAGAAAAAGACCGTCAAAGACACGAAATATTCATTCCAACCTTTGACGGCTTTTTGAGCATCCAAAAAATTTTATCTGTACAACATCCTTTGGAGCCAGTTGATAAAATAAAAAGGACGAATTCACTGTATTTTCAAATCTGCATATCTCAAGTCCTATATCTTTACATCATCTTTAATAATGGATACATTCAAAACTTCCGACCATTGATGCAAATTTCCTGCCCAATTTTTGAGCAAGAAACAAAAAATTTTTTAGCACTGTATCCTCTTAAATTATATTGTATTGCACATTTTACCTTCATAAATCGGTCATGTCACTCCATTTCACTTTTTTCATCTACATCACAGAATCTTTTCAAATGGACGGACTATCATAATGAATTTGACACCCATCAGTTAAAAATATCAGCGGAGCTCCTCTTGTTTATGGTATAACCCATTTTCTACCTCCATTTGTATTGGGTTATGAAAAAATTCCTACTCATTTTAAAAATAAATGAAGATGCTATCAAGCCTACAGTACTTTAAAATCGAACTTTTTAGCTCTTGACATCGTTATTCTCTGTAATTTCGTACTTGATTTGCTGCATGCGTTGATCAATTAAACTAATAATATCTGCGCATTGCTTTAATTCTTTGGATATTTCATCTGAATTTTTTATGTCTTTTTTATATTTCACTTTATGCTCTAGACTCGCCCAAAAATCCATTGCAATGGTTCGAAACTGTACCTCAACCTTCATATATTTCTTTTCAGCAGTTAAAAAAATGGGAACCTCCAAAATCAAATGCAAGCTGCGATATCCATTCGGTTTTGGATTGGCAATATAGTCCTTTTTTTCACATACGATAATATCATCCTGTTTTGAAATACAGTCTACCAGCGTATATATATCATCCGGAAATGAACAAATGACTCGAATTCCAGCAATATCATGCAAGTTTTTTTCAATATTGTCAACTGTCACAGACAATCTTTGCTTTTTCATTTTTTTTAAAATACTTTCTGGTTTTTTGAGTCGTGTTTTAATGGATTCAAACGGATTTATATTATTTTGTAATGTCAATTCTTCATTCAATACCTCTAACTTTGTTTTCACTTCAAGAATTGCACATTGATACTGCATCATTAAACGGCGAAATGGTTCCATTTTCTCCATCAAATGATCAATCTGATTGGGTTCATTCAGAATTTCAGAAATAACGCCTGATTTTTTATCCATGCAAAATATGACCTCCATTACTCTGTATACCTTCATCTTAATATATGCTGGTAAAACTGTCCAAAGAAATCTATTTCAAGCGCATAATATTCTGCCTAAATTGTACCATAAGTTATCTTTGAATAACTTTTACCATTGCATTCGCTTTATGCTACTATGAGTAGAATAGCTAAACCTAACTTTAGATCAAGTATTTTATTATGTTTTTCGTTTATATTTCATTTACATGGGGGCGAAGCAAAAACCTACGGCATTGGTGAAATATCAAAAATGTTCAACTTACCCATATCCACCTTACGATATTATGACAAAAAAGGACTTTTTCCAAATATTAATCGCAATCATCTGGAATCTGTAAATTCAATGTGCATCTACGATCGAAACACTACATGTGATATATGCTTTAAAAAAGAGCGGAATGGGAATAAAAGACATTAAAAAATTTATGAAATGGTGCTCTATGGGCTCTGCTACATTTCTTTTTAGAAAAGAACTATTTCTAAGCAGAAACAATGTGTAGAAGAAGAGATAGAAAAATTGAATTAAGTTTTAAATATGATTCAATTTAAATGCTGGTATTACGATGAAGCAATTAAAGATGAAAGCGAAAACCATATGAAACATATGATTCCAAATAAACTACCAGAGGAGATTCGAAACATTTACCTCAACGCACACAGAAAGCTAGGATAAAACGCTTCCAAAAAAGATTGATGTGAAAAAATAATGCATAAAAACATTCTCCTCTAAAGACAGGATGTAATCCTAAATCACACAACTCTTATTTTTTTCTTCAACATATCAACGTTTTTACGCATTTATTTTATATCTCGATATTTCTTTGTATAGTAAATCATAGAAATTTTTGGTCAGATGCAGTCTTATCTCAAGCTGTCGTCACTCTAAAACATCTGATATTAGAAATTTTCTATATAGGTATTTTTCAATCCGTAACATCTATACGACACAATCAACATGGATACAAGAGGACAGAAAATACGTCAAATCTCTCAGACGCCAACCAACTGAATCCACTGCTGTTTTATTCTCTCAGTCGTAAGCGGAAAACATATCTATTTCCTTTATTTAGACAGATACATGATCACACAATTCGAGGAAGCCACAAAAATATAAAAAGCACCTTGCTTGCCAGCCTATAAGTTTTCTGTTTACTACCTTCTCATGTCCACTGTCATCCCCATCGTATCTTTCTTATACATCATAATTTTCTTAATTAGCCACCGTACAAGCTGCTCATCGTACTTTGCAATCTTTTGTTCAAAAGTTCCCTTATTTCCTCAATCCGTTGTTTCAATCCTTCCTACCTCAACATAACCAAAACAATTTTTGGGGATGCAAAATAGGAATTTATTTTAAAATTTTTTTATTTTTTTGAATAGATCTATATAGTAGGTACATAAAAAATCCCTTCTTCATCAAAAATGAACCAATCTGTACAAAACAGACTGGTTCATTTTGGCAAGTAAAAAGATCATTATCCTTACTTTACTGCATTGATATCAATATTTAATGTTGTTTATTGATGGTTTGTTTCTGCCATTATTTGCCAAGTCCGGTCAAAAACTCGACTGTTTTTGGGTCATAATGAGAAAAAAACAAACTTTCCCCTGTATCCAGCATCTTAATTGCTGCCATATCCTCCTCAGACAGTATAAAATCGAATACTTCAAAATTCTGAATCATGCGATCTTTATGAGTAGATTTTGGAATAACAACCACATCATTCTGGAGCAAGAAACGCAAAGCTACCTGTGCAGCACTCTTATTATATTTCTTTCCAATCTCATTTAAAATGGGGGTATTGAAGAAATCTTTACGTCCTTCAGCAAACGGTCCCCAAGATTCATGCTGTACCCCATATTTTTTCATAATCTCATGAGCTTTGGTTTGCTGCTGAAATACATGAGTCTCTACCTGATTAATAGCGGGCGTGATCTCTACAAACTGGCACAAGTCAATCAGACGATCAGGATAAAAGTTGGAAACACCGATGGCTCGAACATAACCTGCTTTGTATGCTTCCTCCATAGCGCGGTAAGTTCCATAGTAATCATTGAAAGGCTGATGAATCAGAAGCAGGTCAATGTATTCCGTCTTTAGTTTTTTCAAAGAGTCCTCAATAGATCTCTTTGCCTTCTCGTATCCAGCATTGGAAATCCAAACCTTGGTTGTAATAAAAAGATCGCTGCGCAAAACACCACATTTTTCAATGGCATCTCCAACACCTTCCTCATTACCATACGCCTGTGCAGTATCAATATGACGATACCCCACACTAATTGCATCTAATACACAACGTTTTGTTTCCTTTGCATCTACCTGATATACACCGTAACCAAGTTTTGGCATTTTAATTCCATTGTTCAAAGTTACAAATTCCATGTTGACATCCTCCTATTAAACTTAATTGAAATTATAATTGATGAATCAGTAGAAGCAAGTGCTTCCATAACTCACCATGTTTTATTTTTCTAGCAAAACCATAATATAAGTTGGCGATCTCCAATGGTACTTTCCTTCATCAAAAACCGCTGCAAGAACTTTACCTTGTCCAACCAATGTGGCATGATCAGATTTTATTTTTGATAAAAGGATAGATTCTGCTTTCGCTGAAAAGTTATTGAATCATTCCATCTTGAAGACTATGAAGAAATTTATTTCTTGATTATTATATTTCAGTTATATGAATCAATACAAAATTCTATGTGAATAGAAATTTTCGCAACAAGTCTTCAGTAATTTCCTCTCAGCGAACACCATTATGCCCATGCTTCAACAATAAACCGGGACTGATCCACAGAACTTCCATAAATAGCAAGACCTTTTTCTATTTTTGCTCCAAGACATAACTTCTTGATGTCTGCTTCATTCTGTGTCCCGACTGACTGGAAATTGTTACACCAACACCACCAGGAGCAATTACACAACCAATTTCCTCAGCCTTTCATTTCCTGCTATCCCCATTATAAAAAAATCGAGGCTCCCAAAGAAGTCTCGATTTGTTATAAAGTATAAACCCGAAGGTTAAGAGCAGCCGCTTTAATAAAAATCTTTTTTATTGTGTATTATAAATATTTATAATCGCATCAATACAAGATTGAACGACAGGAGAAGGCGTGTGTGAATGAAGCAGACCGAAAGGGATTGTATGTTCCCATTCTACAGGAATAATTTTCAAAAGCGGGTGAACATTCTGCCAGCTTGGCACTGCCATAAGAACATGATTACCATTTTCACATTGATTAAAAACCTCAGTATTAAAGAAATCAAAATCTACAATATGAATCTCTGGATAATTCTGCCAGAGATCATCCCGCAAAATATCCACTTGTTTCATCTGACCGCGCTGAATAAGCATCAATTTTTGACCATATAAATCTTCAATTTTTAATCTGTCCTTCTCTACCAACGGGTGTGCCAAAGACACAGCGCAGCAGATTGGCTCTTTGAAAAGCTCCAAACCATCACATTGGCGGAATTTCAAAAGGGTTTCATCAAAAATACCAGCTACCATATCAATGTTCTGTCCAAGATTTTTGAGAATTTCTCTAGCATTTTCTGGGGTATTTTCAAAAGGAACAAGTTTAAATTTGATACTGGGGCAAAAGTCATGGATTTTCGGCCATAGTTCCAGTAAAATTTGCGCTGGAGTCATAGGAGAAGTTCCAATCCGAATTATCATTTCTTCTTTTTTCATAGCATTCTGGGCACGAGCACAGGAATCCTTTGCATATTGAATCAGATATTTTGCGTCAGAATACATAGATTTTCCTGCTTTGGTTAAAACCAGCCCTCGGTGACTACGTTCAAATAACTTTACTTCCAGATTTTCTTCTAATAAGTTTATTTGCTTGATCACTGCTGTTGTAGAAATATACAAGACTTCAGCTGCTTTTGTAAAGCTGCCCGCATCAGCCACCGTAATAAATGTATCAAGTTGTGGGTTGTATATGATAATCACCTACTTTCATTGGAATCAATTTCATATTGACAAGATAACTTTTTCGTTTATCTACTGGTTTCTTTGAAATTATCCAGAAACGACCAAAACATATTACTTCTTCAATTTGCTTTTCCTCACATAATTTGTGTATGTGATACTTAGGATATATTCTATATTTATGCTACTTTCTTTACAAATATATAATCTAGCAGATCGAGTTTCCTATATAATATCTAATAAGCCGATTATATACAGAAAAGCAAACAAAAGAAAGTTTGCCTGAAAATTTTTGAAACAGCACTTGTTTTTTCACTCGTGGTGCGTAGGCTATAACTCACAAGATATAAGCTAAGTACAAAATACAAAAGATAGAAAATACAATGAAAACAGGAAAAATCACAACAAAACAAAAGGATGCGGTTGCGGTTTACCTTATTAGGAAACAATAAGGAAGTAAGGAGGTATCAGACATCAAGCAAACTACCAGATATGCTCAAAAAGGTGGAAAGGGCTGACTTACATTTCAACATGCATGTGGATGAAAAGATCGTCTTTGAAATCTACTATGAGCCAGCAGTAAAAGCCACTACCAGGCTGCTCGGTAGAAAATCCTAGATGATTTCACGTCCATACCAGTCAGCTTTGTACTGTAATTTGGTAACGAAACTAGACCATGATACGTCAGAAATACTTTTTGCTAGTTTACGATTACGCAACATACCCTTTGTATTTAAGTTTTCAATACAGATAGTATCGTGATTTTTGATAATATCTGTACTTAGCTTATTTAGAAAATCAGTACGTTGGTTCATTATTTTTTCATATAGTCGAGCGACTTTACGTTTTTGCTTTTGATAATTTTTGGCTTCAAAGAGATTGACACCATTCTTTTTAGCTAACAAAGCACGTCTTGACAACTTACGTTGTTCACGTTTTCGTTTCTTTTCCATTTTTGAAGTGAATTTATTATTGTCAATTTTCCGACCATCAGAAAGAATAGCAAAGTCAGTAATACCTAAATCAATTCCAACTGCAGCATTGGTTTTTGGTAATTCAATAATTTCTTCTTTACACAACAAAGAAATGTAGGAATTACCACTTGAATGGCGAGAGATTGTAGCAGATTTGATCATCCCTTTAGGTTGTCTATGAAGCTTAATTCTGACTAATGACTTCAACTTAGGAATTTTGATAAATTTATTGTCAATCAAAGCTACCGTTCCATTTTGATTATTGGTTGTATAGCTTTGAACAGGATTTTTCTTGCTTTTGAAACGAGGAAATCCAACGGATTTATCACGAAAAAAATTCTTATATGCCTTATCTAAATTGAGTTGTGCATTAGCCAAAGCAAGACTATCAACTTCCTTCAAAAACGGAAAGTCTTTCTTATATTTTGCGGGTGTTGGAAAACTCATTTTTTTAGAAGAATCATTCTTAGTGTCTTCATAAATTTTCATTCGGTCATCAAGCATTAGATTGTAGACCTTACGAACACAACCAAAAGACTTAACAAAGAAGATTTCTTGTTCTTCTGTTGGATAGATTCGAAATTTATATGCTTTTAGTCGTTCCATAAGGTTCACCTACTTTCTATTTATGATTATTCTCTTGATTTTGAATATATCTCTTAATCAGATCGATTGGGGCACCACCAGTTGTCAAAAGACAAAAACTTTTAGACCAAAACATTTCTTTCCAAAGAAACTGTTTGACTCTTGGAAAGTCACGTTTGATCAATCGAGAGCTAGCGCTTTTATAAGCGTTGATAAATTTTGTGAGTTCCGTTTTCGGTTGCGCCTTGAACACAATATGAACATGGTCTTTATCATGATTCCATTCAACTAGCGTAATGTGATAAGATTCTGAAATTCGTATAAAAGTATCTTTAGCGAAATCAGATATTTCATCATCAATAACTTGTCTACGATATTTTGTTACCAATATAAGATGATAATGTAAAAGAAATACTGAATGATTATTTATATCTAAATCCATTGTTATATCAATTCATTTCTTGTATAGACTGATTATAACATAGGACAAAATAAAAAGGCAAAG
>ERZ1643251.568-NODE-568-length-51072-cov-7.456064_pt1 | contig 51072 bp, 40 predicted proteins | sample MGYA00579261_ERZ1643251 | MGnify/ENA primary metagenome ERZ1643251 (study PRJEB29033, sample SAMEA4952267) | chicken gut metagenome | biome: Broiler Chicken; feature: Gastrointestinal Tract; material: Caecum | place: Ireland | collected 2018 | study: Broiler...
GCAGGGACTCCCCCTCAAGTCAGTGGGAGGCCGTAGTGGAAGTCTCATTGTCCCCATGCGGCATAATCGCGCCCTGCATGCCACCGCAGGGTCTGTGGTTCACGTTGATCGCTCCGGCTGCGCCATCGTCGCGCCGCACCACAAGCCGCTCCACCGCATGGTTTCGTACCTGTGACACCCGATATTCAGTTGTCAAGATTCAGAGCAGGAAATGTATTCCTTCAATATCAGGGACATTTTTGAGGGGAAAATTGCATGTGGCATCAAAACTTTTTCAAAATTTTCTCCATTCGGCCAAGTCCTTGTAGAATACTTTGATGAATTGCACGCCAGCTAACGCCTTCAGCCTTGGCAATTTCCTCTTTGCTCATTCCCAGAAGGTAATGAGCATAGATACGTTTGGCTTGCTTGTCCGGAAGCTGAGCAATGGCTGCATGAAGATCTTCTCTGGTCAGCTTTCTCTCATACAGTTCTTCAGGAGAATGAGAAGTGAACAAAATGCTGCGCTCAATGCCTGTCTTATGGTCAAGGGAGTAATACGCCTTATGGCGGCGGATCTTACGTTCATAGCTGGCCTCTGCTCGTTTACAAGCGAATAGCAAGTCGGCTACCTCGGCGTTGACATCAATAGAGGCTTCTTCATTGCTATAGGGATAAAAATCCCGAAGATTGATTCGTACCATATCCATACCTCCGTATCATCATCATCAAAGAACGAAGAAACGGAAGGATATGGTGGAGAGCGACAGCGGCCAATTCGAGTACAAAGAATCACCCGTCAGGCCAGCAGCAGCTGCTTTGCAAAAAGTTTGTCTTAGAGAACAAAAATATAAAACTACGCACGGCATGCCTCCAAATGACGCCGTGCGTAACAATGTGTATATTAAACGAAAAGCATGAATAACCAAAGGCATTCTACCGCACGACGACGTTTTTTTTCTTTTACCGTCGCGCGGCTTTTTTATTGAAGTTTTGTTCAAGCAGTTTTATATCTTAACCCGGGAAACAGAATATGCTGTGGCGGTTACTCCTTCTGCATCAAAAACAGCCTTTATTCTATAGGTTTCTCCGCTAGTGCCATAATCCGAATAGTCTTTTGAAGCCCCCCATACTGCCGTGTTCGAGGCCGCAAAAACAGGTGCTGGAAGGTCTCTATCATCAATCCATGAAGACCCATCTTTGCGTTGGAGCGTGACAGAAACCGTGATTTTGGGATAATCCCTTGTTGTTAGTGCAGTAAAATCTGCATACATTGAAGCTGAAAGCGCCACCTCGGTGCTTGAAAACGCAGAATTTGCGTGAGTGCCCGCAAGTGCAACGGAGGATATCATGCTAACCGCAAGCAAAACGACGCAAAGAAATATGCTATTTTTTTTATTCATTATTCTCTTCTCCTTTTATAGATGCTACTATCCCTATTAACTGTTCACGAGATACTGGCCCGAACAGAGTGTAGCATGTAGAGCCATGTGACCAAGAGCATACGTTGTTATCAAGGTTTTCTGCACAATACACCTCTTTGCCATCGACAAGAATAATATCGCCTTGTTCGTTCTGCTCGATCCAGTTTTGCGCACTTTCAATATCAGTATAGTATTTGATGCTAAATAGAAGAATATTCTCATGGGCATTGTTTTTGTACGCAGCTGAAAAGGTTTTATTTGAAGAAGTAAGTATAACGGAATAGTATTCAAGAGACCAATCTTGAGGAAGGACAGAAACCATTTCCGGTTCAAAACCAAGTATTTCTTTTACTTCTTCAAAATCAATCGTTTGAATACTTTGTGTAGCGAGAACTGCATCTGCTACACTGCTTGAAAGTGCATCCAAGTTAGTTTCTTCGCCAGAAACAACATATTGTTGCTCATTGCCCGTTGAGATTCCATACAGCCATTCTCGATGTAAAAGAATATCCGCAGCAATGATCAAAATAAGCATAGCACTGATTGAAATCGCAATACGCAGTGCAACTCTCGAGGTACGCGTCACTTTCTTACTCCCCAACTTTTCCAGCAATGTTTGCTGATACGCCTCCTTTTGGCTTATATAGGGCTTGCCAGTATACATTTCGTATAATATCTTCTCGCAAGCCAAGACAAACTGGGAATCACGGTCAGATGGGTTCTTTTGGTATTCTCTCGAAATAGCATAGGTCAGCCTTCTGACAACTTCTTCTTTAGTCAATGTACCATTTTTAATGGCAGCTTTGATAGCTTGCAATTTGTAATCGGCGTTGCCGTTACTGCTATCCATTGAGCAACCTCCTTCGCTATACTCATTTATTCATATGGAGAAAAGACGCATCTATTAGTAATAAAATGATTAAATCTCTAAAAAGAGAATCTTTTAATCTCTTGCGAATACGATAGATCGTGCTTTTGATAGAGCTGAACGATTTTCCAGTGTATTTAGATATATGGTCCAAATTTTGGCCTTGAAGAAAGTACAGATTAAATATTTCTTTTTCGTTATTGCGCAGTAACATACAAATTCGCGACAGAATTTCTTGATACGCTTCATCCTCTTCCAATTGGCGAAAAGAATCGTTTGGATCATACAGTTCTGTAACTCTATCTATGTCCATGGAATAAGCATGCCTTTTCTTTCTGCCATAGTAGGTCTTTAGCATATTGTTCATATGGTTGATACAGTTACGAAAAAGCCACCCCTCAACGTCGGGATGGTCTACGAGTATAATATGTTTTTTAATAGCTGTGTAAAATACATCCTGAACACATTCTTCGACAAGCGGAAACAGTTCTGGACGATAACCAGCCATACGCATACAAAAAAGGGTTAGCCGATCAAAGTAGTCTTCATAAAGCTTAGATATAAATTGGTTACGCTCTATTTCGGACACTGCAAAATCGCCTCCGTTCTTTGGTATAACAGCATTTATCGGTTAAGCAACTCATCAACAAAATGTTTTGTCATACTTTGAAGAAGGGGCCTATCCTTAAGCGGACACCTGCGATAACTGGCCAACAGCTTTTCCTCCTCCGAGGGGGAATCATTTTGGAAATCTCCAAATAGAATATCAGCGGATATATGGAGGACTGAAATCAAGCGAGACAGCACATCATATGATGGATTGCACTTGCCACGCTCAATGTTTGAAATATACTTTTTACTCAGATTTGCAGCGTCAGCAAGTGCATCCTGCGTCAGTCTACGTTCTTCACGAGCGCAACGCAAAGTGTGCCCTAATTGCGTCAAATTGCCAGGTGGCATGATCGTTCACCTCATATATATTCTATCGTTCTCTACTTCCTTTATAAATCCACAATAATACATATCGGAAGGAACGATAAAATACTTATGAAACTTTTTCTGACAAAAATTCATTACTTGGTGCGCTTTTGTTAATTGCCAATAAATGTGTATTATAAATGGTCATATCGTTTTAATGATTAACAAAAGAATGCTTCCTCCCTTTATGGTTCAACGAATAGAACATGAAAGGAGGAGCATAGTTGAATGACAATCTAGAAGAAAGAGTAAAGAAAATTCTTTCCATGCGTCGGAAACTTGAGGCGCAGCTTCTGTTTTATCAGATTGATGCGGACTACAAACAAAAGGATTATATGCAAAATCAAGAGGTTGCTAAACTTAAGTGTCAGATAAAAGGTATAAATGGCATGCTTCTACTAGTTTCAGAAGAAGAACGAATGATTCTGAGTCTGCATTTGGTAAAGGGTATGAAATGGGAATCTGTTATTAGTGAGTATGAAAAACGCTGGCCTTATGATAAAGGGACAGATAAACGCTCATACATATATCGTCAGCAGACTGCGTTGAAAAAGATATCCTCATATATAACACAATACGCTAAGAAGATAGATTTTTCTTGGATGGATGATCTGTTCTTTCAATAAGGAGTAATTGCTTGTCAATTTTTGTCTAAATTTTCACTTTTTTTGCACTGCTTTTTCACTCCCCACACTCCTTTTCTATACGATATAATATGCATGGTCGAACATGCTAAATATCGAACAAACAGAAAGGAACATATTTATGGAAACATCATTGAGTACAATTATCAAAGTCGCACTAGAACAGGGAATATGGGCTGCTCTCTATATTTACTTGTTTTTTCGCATGTTAAAGGAAAATGCAGAGCGAGAAAAAGAATATCAGGCAATTATCGGAAACCTGAGTGGAAATATCCAAGAAGGTATTGGACGCATTCAAGAAAAACTGGATGATATTGAAGCCGTTTTACCATATAGCGGGAATCTCACTTCGGCATCTCCATCAAGCGAGGTTAAGTAACTGCTATTCAGCATGTTTGCCATGTTGCTACTCTGTAGAAGGAGGCAATTATGTTCACAAAGCAGGATGCAGCACGAATGTTTGTTGGGCGGAGAGAAATCGAGGCGAAGATAAAGATGCTGCAAGCCCAATATCACAAACAGGAAGATAAAATGCCTGATAATATCAAGAAACAGATTGAAGATTACGAGCGTAAACTTTTGGAAATTGATGGATTGTTTTCTCTTTTCTCAGAAAACGAAGCATTTGTAATAAAACATCATCTTGTTGAAGGATTAGATTGGGGACAGGTAAGTTTAAAGTATGTGGCTTTGTGGGGTGCTGCTTCTGAAAAAACAATTCGCTCGTTTCAGCTCTGGCAAACAAAGGCGTTAAGCAAAGTTGCATATGTACTTAACAATAATAAGCTTGGACCTTTCAGAGCACAGCAGTAACTGTGCTCTCAGACAATGCTGGTGCTGATCCAGCATCTGTTTGGCATCCGTTCTTTGCGGCAGACTATGCGGGATGCGGAAGTGGATGTGGCATATCAATGGTTTCTAGGGAACACTCTGTCGCAGCATCTGCCGCACTTTGCAACAATCAGCTACGCATTCCAGAATTGATTCACAGTTGAAGTAGTCGAAGACGTGTTCCGGTAGATTCCGGAAAAAGTTGCCCGTGCAGGATACCTGTCGCCGGAAGTTGTGTTTGTGGATGGAACGCATGTCAAAGCGAATGCGAACCTGAGAAAGCAAGTGAAAAAAGGCTATACCGGTAACAGCGAAACGTTATCAGAAGCAACTGGATGAGGAAATTGAAGCGGATCACGCAGCACACGAGAAAAACCACTTAAGAAAGATGACGATAATGATCAGCCTGCTACCCTAGGGAGGTAAAAAATAGTAGCAGAGTCCACCACTGCCCCGGAAAGCAAAGTGTTCCACAAAGGAGAGCGCAGCAGCAACTGTGCTCTCTTTTTCATACATATATTTAGAAACAAACTATATCTGTATTTATCAGGAATAGATTTCATAAATTATGTGACTTTTATGAATAGCTTTTTACTTTCTTAAGTGAGAAGGATCGTAGTATGCTTACTACAGTAAAGGCTTGCTGGCCAGCAAACTGAAACTAAACAATTAACAAGGAGCGATCATATGTCAACTTACAATTTTTTACCTAACGGCAGCTTTGAAGACGATACCAATTGGACACTATATAACGAAGCGGCATACGATACAGAGCATAAAGTTAGCGGTTCTCGTTGCCTTGCATGTAGCCATAATAATTTCTCCGGACAACAATTGCAAGCAATTGGTTATAGCGATCGCGTTATTGCCGGTAGAACTTATACTTTGCGGTTTCACCAAACAGTGTCCGCTAGCCACAGGATTGGCGTATACATTATCATAAAGATATGCGACTCATATGGTTATATTACAAGCACAAAGACACTCCAATTCTCTAAGCAAGTAACAGGATACGTGCAAGCCGACATCGAGGTTCCAGCTGGTTCCGAGTTGTATTACCATCTCAATGTCAACATTTACACCTCCGCATCGGGAACGGGTGAAACTGAGAACATCTGGATAGACGATATGCAATTACAAGGAGATTCAGAATGGTTTGGTCCTGGAGATAGAGGCGATGGAGAAAATCTCCTAGTCAATGGCGGATTTGAAAACAATATGGGATGGTATCGTACCAGTCATGCTGTCTATGATAGTAACAACGCCTACTCCGGAAATAGATGCCTTGCATTTCCCCAAAATACAGATGTGGCTACAAATGCACACTATGCGTATCAAACGGTTAAAATTGTTCCGGGCGCTACCTATACTTTGTCTTATATGGCAAAGACAAACGAGAATAAACGAGTGTCAATTTCTTATATGTATAGAAGTGCCACAAATGTTCCCACTTGGAAATCTTATTTCTCAAGATCAGATGCTTATCCTTTTTATGCGTTTAACAGTTTCACTTTCACAGTTCCTTCGGATGCCGCTTCAGATTTGCTATATATCTATATTTACGAAGCAGATAGCACTGATAATGCCGCTACTCCTGCATATGTGGATGATATTCAACTGAGAGGGACTGTCCCAAGTGTCCCGATCTACGCAAAAACAAATGCATCAACAGTTAACGTTCGCAACGCTCCAAGTACAACTACTGGTGAACTTACGCCATTTCCGTGGCCACAGAATCGTTTGGCAGTTGTAAAGTCTTCGGAAGATAGTGAGTGGTATGAAACTGTGTATCGTGGAGAGCCTGCTTATGTCATGAAGGAATTCATGTCAACTGAATGGCTTCCAACGCTTCATGATAGTATTGTGTTGCGAATGAGCGCGATCGCCGACTATGAGATCGGTCGTAATCATTCAAAATGGTTCGATGGCTATGTCGATAGTGAAAATGGTCAGATTATCAGCATAGATTACTGTCATGCATTTGTTGATTGGCTAGCAATGCATGCTGGTCTTCCAAAGAAACGTGTTCCTAACACCAGAAATTGTAATGAAGCTGTTATTAAGTGGATTACATCTTTGGGGGGCGTTGGCTCGGCCTTTTGGTTTAAGTCCGCTGAACAAAAAACTCGTTTTCGTACCAACAATCTTTCTGCAGTAGGTGAATTGATTGGAAACGAGCTTACTGACGCCGAATTACAATTCAAACTATAAAGGGTGATTTTGTATACTTTAGATGGACCAGCACTGGCGGTGAGCCAACACCTGAAAGTATTAGTGTTAGTCATGTGGGATGGTTAGGTGCATGGAGTATGGGCAATATCTTTACTTATGAGGGAAATACAACAGATGCATACGGTAATGAAGGTGTAGTTGCTTACAAAAGCCATCCCATCAATGACGTTCAAATTGTTGGCTACGCTCGCCCCAACTATTCCGTTTGACTGCAGTAATCAAAAAAAGAATGGCTCCATGCTTTTATAAGCCCAAAAAGCCATAAACTACAACCCGTCGACAAAGGGGGCTGCTTCCTCTTGTAAGCAGCCTCTCAGACTGTAAAAAAGCGCACAGCTTGCTATTGTTATTATTTCATAAATTATGCTTACTTGTCGATGATATTTTCACTCCCATTCTCTTCTCATTTGTTCTAACCTATAGTAGGTGAACGGAAGGGATGGCCAACCAACCAACTACCCAATACTTATAAGGAGATGTTTTCATGCCTACAAATGTTATCCCGAATGGTAGTTTTGAAACCGATGAGAATTGGAACTTCTATGGAAGCGGTACAACGCCGCATTATGTGACGGATGTGCATTACGACGGCCAGCGAAGCCTGCGTTGTACTCAAGTCACTACAGGTGAGACTCTTCAAACTTATGCATTCTTCACAGTACCCACCGGAAAAACCTATCGCTTTTCGTTTTATGCACAGTTCGAAGAAGCAAACAATATTACTCTAAGGTTTTTTATCGCGCCACGTATGGGAGGCAATAGTTATTGCAACTACACTTTGCCTGATGCAGAAACCTTTACTGGCATAAAATCCTTTAATGTAGATATTCCTGCCTCAACGAGCGATACCGTTGAGGTGATGCTGACCATTGCTACCAAGTGGCTTTCTGGTGCCACGCTTAAAAAAGTTTGGATTGACGCTCTGGAAATGGTAGAAATGCTCCCTTACGAGAAGTGGGCGCAGGGTTACATTTCGATTCCGCAGACCAAAATTCGAAAAGAACCAAACACTACTTCTGGCTATTGGATCAAATTTGAGCAGGGGACTCCCCTTGGCATTAAATCTTTGTCTACGACTAACGACTGGTATTTGACAACTTATGGGCAAAATCCCACTGAAGCCGCATACGTTATGGCAAGCAATGTAAATAATATTGATGCCAGTAAACCATGGTATGATCGTGTTGTTGAAATTGCTGAATTCTATGAGGGTAAAAACAAATCGGATTTGGCCTTAACTGGTGAGTGGTGTCAATCTTTTGTGAACGTATGCGTAGCTCAGGCAGGACTTGCTGATTACAATCCTTGGGTCAGTGAAAGCAACTGTGGAGATGCTTGGGGGATGATTAGCCATGTGGCTACTCCTAGCAAGGGTTGCCTTGTGTATACCAAAAATCGGCCGGAGGATACGGCTTCTCATGTTGCTTTGATTATTTCTAATGTGGCTGAAAATGGCGATTTTGATGTAATCGAAGGTAACTACGAAGGCTCATCCGTAGTAAACATACGTCCAACTCCTATGAATGTGAGCGACACAAATATCGTAGGCTTTGGTTGTCCGTTTGACGAGGCGTAACTAAACAACTTAAGATCAGGAGCGTCTCGAGAAGCAAACGAGACGCTCCTTGTTTTACTATAATGATTATTTGCTTGTAATGATAATATACATTATTATTCAACAAGGAACAATTTGAACACACTCTTTGTAAATTATGTGGAAGGCATTTACATCATCTACCCTAATTGCTATAATAAATATTATGACGCATAAAAGCAATCTGTAGTTAAAACGTTAATCTTAAATCCCCGTTCTTCGATACTTACGATATTGGCGTAAACGAAAGGAGCAGTCTATCTTATGAAAGAAAAGATAAAAATGATACTTTTTTTGCTGTTAGGAATTAGCGGCCTTATTTCAGTCTTTTTTTCATCTGAGATTGCTGTCAGTCAACAGTCAAACATTAAAACCAATATTAGTACCACGCAGGTTGCTTGTGCCACAGATTTTTTTCAGCAAGAAATCAATGATTTATTCCCCAACTATACGCTGTACTATTATGAGCGTCTTAACTATGGAACATCAACTTTAGCAAGTTACTATCGGATATTGGATAATACGCTAAGGATAAAACATGTTGACTTTGACGAGAATGGCGAGATAATCTCCGAGGTGGATATTATACCTCTTCCGCTTTCAGAAAACATAATTCATGCTTTGGAGACAGAGCCATTTGAAAAAGTATTAAACATCAACGGGCTTTACAGAACGCTCTATGTAGAAGACTTGCTGGACATGAAGCAGATTCCAGTTTACGAAAGAGTTGTGCAAGTTGGTTTGCATCAAGATGCTATGGCTTTTCTTGTGGAAGATGATAAAGGAGATCGCCAAGTGCAGCTGGTTTCCTTGATGCCAACAGGTGAATACAAAGTTTGTGCAGCTACATCAATATTACCTGCCGGAGCAGAACTTGACTTGTTTCATAGCAGCGATGGTGAAATTTATATTAATTGGAACAGTGGACGGTCCGAAGCGTGTTACTCAAGGAGCGCTAATAACGATTGGCGCTGGTCTTGGGCAAGATTTCCTTCTGAAGATGGCTCGTTTTCCTACTCGTCTGTTTTTTGTGGCGTATCCATGTACGGGGCATGGACAGAAGGCAATCTAGATTATCTGTTGATTGGTTCAATGGAGGAATTTTCTCTTGATGGTGCTGATCTATCAAAACTGCCTTCGTCGGAGGCAGAATTGAGAAAAGGGTTAAACAGGCGGGGATGGGCTGTTGTAAATTGCCCAGCATCTGAAGAATGCTTACAACTGCTTGAGGCGCCTGATGCACATGCAAAAGTATTAGGAGAATTTTTCAATGGAACACCGCTACAAATAAAAGGCCAAAAAGGAGAATGGACAGAGGTCTCAGTTGGTTTGGATGGAATAGTCGGCTGGATGTTGACAAGCCATCTGGCGTTCGGTATCGAGATGGATCAAGTCGAACCTTTATTTCCCCAAAAAATGTATGTCGAAATTCTTGAAAAAAAACAGCCTGCTTATCTTTCACTGGAATCGGATGTTGTTCGGAAACTGGACGGTTATATTCATATTGTTGGTGTAGTAAATAGCAACTTCTATATTCTTCTAACGAGTAATGGCCAAACAGGATATGTGCCTTTTGAGTGGATGTGGGCAGGTAATGGTTAAAATAAATAACAATGCTCTATCAATGTACAAACCGCGGCAACAATTTGCTCAAATCCACTTCGTCTACAGCGGTATAGACCGCCTTCAAATCGACCAAAAGGGCCTTCATGTCTTTGTAGGACACATATTTGCTGGAATTGCGCAGTTGGTGGATAATGCAGTTCTGGATTTCAGTCTATGGAAAGGTGGCGTGGATGGTCGCATCAAATCCCGCCAAATTGTCAGTACAGGCCATGAAAATACCCGCACGCCCCTACCTCACATATCCAACGATCGATACCTTTGCGTCTCCAATGCTAATTTGTGCCCATCCATTTTTGTCAAATTCCGAAATAGTCACATTTGTTCCAGAATAGAACTCGCCTAAAACTTCTGATGAGATATTTGGTTCTGAAAAAACCGTGATTAAGATTTCTTCATTTCCTTCTGAAGAGACTAAACATGCCGATGTTTGGCCTTTTGCATATGCATCTTGAAAGAGTATTCTTAATGACACTATCCCGATTACTAAAAGCACATTGCATATTTTCCTCATGATGATCTCCTTCCTTTTATACTACGAGTTTATATTGCTAGTACAATTTAACTTTTATCGACTATTGCATATGTCTTGGCAACCATCCACTTTTAATGCGTTATAAGGTTATCATTTGCTATGTCAATGATATAAAGACATAGTTTGCTCGGTCTTTCACATATTATGCTTAATTTGCGTCAGTCGTTTCACTTTTAGGGAAATATCGAAATAATTATAATATAACATAGCAAGAAGATGATCGGCCGATAAACTACTTGCAAGAATCAATCATGAAAGGTGGCTATCATGTGTCTTACTATTATAATGCAGTGACTCTTCGTACTACTGCAATTTATGACTCTACTAGTGCAGCAAATCAAGTGGGTTCTTACTCCAGTAATTCAGATGTAAGCGTTGAAACCTGCGGATCCCAACGTTTTTTCAAAACCAATCTTGGATATATTCTAGCGAAACAAGTCTATATCCCCAATGGTTCCTCGTCTGCAGTTATTCAAGGCGATAGTACCGATGACTACTCCAATCTTCGAGAGATTCCCGATTCGTCTAGCTCTCGGCTTGCAAAATTGTATCCCGGGGAAGAAGTTACTGTCCTTGATGAAACTTCTAATAATTATTCTCGTGTAAGTACTACGTTTGGTACTGGGTGGGTACTTAGCAGTTCCCTTTATTACGGTTAAACAATTTCACAAAAGATTCTGCACAGAGAGGCTGGCATCTTCCCGACAGCCTCTCTGTGCGGTCACCCCTTGCCTCCAGCGGTTACGTCTAGCAATTCCATGACATCGCCCTCTTTCGCATCAATACACACCTCATAGGATTCAGGCGTGCCGTTGTTGAACGCAATATACCAGAAAGGCGTATCGACCGGGTCTTTGTTGAAGTATCCTTCAGCCGTCACAAACTCGGCCTGCGTGATGTTCAGATCAGCGCCATCCGCTGCCGGACAGGTCCGAAGGATGGCTTCTCGCGCAATGTGCGACGCGTCTCCGCGCGACAAATACGGACCGTACCGGCCAGCAGGATGCCGCAGATCACCAAACCCTACAAGCTGCGGCGAAGCGCCAAATCTCACAATGAAGTAAAACGTCAGCGTTGAATTAAAGCTGTCGCCCACCAGAGTGTATGTTCCGTCCTTGCATCCAATGACGTCTCCCGCACACCAGATATCGCCCGGAAATAGCCGGTCACATACGGCGTTGATCGCATCGGATTCCTCTTTGGACAAGGAGGAAAGGCCGGATGCTAAGGATACGTCGTCAAGCGAAGCGGCAGGATAACGGTCGCAGAGCAATTGAATGACCCTGCCCGAATCGTCAAACAGAAGGGAAACGCAATCGGCGTCCCCTGTGGTGATATCGCAACGCCAAAGATCATCCTGCCTGATGACGGAGAAGCAGTCCTTTTCCGTGCACAGTGCTACATCAGGGTCAGAACAGAAGCCCAGCGCAAAGCTCCTTGCCTGGGCTTCTGTCAGAAGCGCCTTTGTCCCGGCAAGTGATTGCGTAGGGATACACAACATGTATAATGCAATGACCAAGAACAGCGGCCAATCCCGCAACCGTTTCAAGCCCATCCCTCCTTTTTTGCTTTAAGCCAATTGGATTTTATCCTCGTCCATCCCAAAACCATTTTTGAGGCGCAATCGCCGTCTCTCCCAGAGAAGATAAAATAACATAGTACTCATCGCCAATCGTCCCAATTATCCAAATATCTCCCAAGGAAGAAATCTCGGTATTTGGAGAAAGAAAGCCATTCGTTGAAACAGGATCATATTCGTCCAGCAGAACTTTTTGCGGAAAACGGCAAGATACTTTATCCATATCATCACCAAATGCGAGTTGACTCTTATTCATCCATCCAGTAAGATTCCCATCCAGGCCAATCATGACTTGGCACCATTCGTTTGATGAGCGAAGGATCTGAACGGGTGTGCCTGTGAATATTTCTCCAACGATTGTTGAATTGGAATTTTGACTTTCATAAAGAGTGCTTTGCACCGATTCGTTTATAGAATTAACCACTGCCCAATGTTCGCGGTTTAAGGCACAGCAAAGTTCGTCTTGATTGCTTGGCAATGCATCCAGACAAGCCTCAAGTAGACCGCTATTCATAAAACTGCCAATCGCAATACCGTCCGTTGTACCGGGATTCACCGCTTCATCACAAACACCAAAGAAAAAGACAGAAAAATCGAAATACTGATCTTTCCGAACTTGAACCCAATTTAAATACCAGTTTCCATCGCTGTGTAGAGTATACATGGCGCAATTATCCTGGTCATTCCACTCTAAGAAGATTCCGCCATCCCCAGAGTTGTAAACGTTGAGCCACAAATCATCGGGCATCTCCGGAGAGGGAGAAACCATATATTCTCCGTCTGTTTCAGTGACAATCTCAATATAACGAATCCCCTTTGTATCCTCTGTCAAAAGGATTAAAGCTTGTGACTGTAGGACGGCGGCAAGAATGTTGTTGGTAACTGGAACGACATCTGTATTAAGCGCGTCTTCGACTTTAAAGAGGGAATCCCCGCTTTGAATCGAAAGCAACGAGTCAAAATTATCGTCATTTATTCTTTCGAGCAGCATATGCGATAACGGAACGGGGATTAAGTCGCTAACAATCGGTTGTTCCAAATGCGGGAAAAATATGGCTCTTTTTACATACAATTTTCCGTTATCAATGCGGCTATAGCATGCATATACCTCATCTTCTGGGTTATATGAGCCGAAGGACCGAAGCGTATACTCAGGAAAAGCCGCAGCTGCATCTTCTTTCGTTATATAATTGATGGAACTTGATTTTCCAATCGCGATATTAGGAATAAGGTGGAGAACAAACAAAACCAATAGTAAGGAACCAATTAGCTTTTTTCTCATTTTTTATTCCTCCTATCCATGCACAATATAAACGCATTACTGCTCCTAAAAATTCCATTTTACTCTTTAAAATTATTGGGAAATGGTAGTTAATTTTACAGGTTACTAAAACCAATAGGACGATGTCAAAGTATGCCATTTCCGTTTAGAGAGCACACATGTTAGTTTGCTATAAATAGCTTTTCTTAAAACAACAAGGAGCTGGTGAACCAGCTCCTCAGACCGTTGACAAACCCAAGTCAACGGTCATTTTTCATAAGGAAAAACGAACAAGCATGTCGAATATATAAATATAGGAGCAGAAAGAGAAAAGAGCGGGAAACACAAAAGAAAGAGTCAGGAGAGAGCGGCATGCTGAACAAATTCCACGAAAAGCAACAGGGAATGGAACTGATCATTCTGGAACAGCTGGTACCGCAGGAGCATCTGCTGCGAAAGATCGACCGGAGCATCGACTTCTCATTCATCCGCAGGCTGTGCGCGCCGCTGTATAGCGCCAACCTGGGCCGTCCGGCGATTGAGCCGGAGGTGCTGTTCCGTATGCTGTTTGTGGGGTATCTCTACGGCATCCGTTCGGAGCGGCGGCTGGAGGAAGAGATTAACTATAACATGGCATATAAATGGTTTTGCGGGCTGAGTCTGACAGAGAAGGCGCCGGACGCCACAACGCTGAGCGTGAACCGCAAGCGCCGTTTCCGGGATAACGACATTCCCGAGCAGATCTTCAATGAGATTCTGCGCCAGGCCATGGAAAAGGGATTGGTGGGCGGAACAATTCTGTATACGGATTCGACCCACGTCAAGGCCAAAGCCAACAAACACAAAAAGATGACGGTCGTGGTGGAGCGGACGCCCAAAGCGTATCTGGAAGAGCTGGACGAGGCCATCGAGCGGGACCGCAAGGAGCTGGGCAAGAAGCCCTTTGACAAGAAGGATGACGATGATCCGCCCCCGACACGAGAGGTCCAGCAGAGCAAAAGCGACCCGGAAAGCGGGCAGCTGCACAAGGAAGGCAAGCCGGACGGCTTTCATTACAGCGAGCACCGGACCGTGGACAGCAAGCACAACATTGTGGTGAATGTACGGATCATTCCGGCCAATGTCAACGACGTAGAACCCATAGCAGAGATACTAAAGGATATTGATAAGCGGCTGGGGAAGCAGCCGAAGTACATGGGACTGGATGCGGGATACCACAACGCGCCGGTATGCCACCAGCTTGCGGCAGCCGGGATACAGCCGGTAGTAGGGTATCGGAGGCATACGCACAAGGGGGACTATTTCGGGAAATACCGTTTCACCTATGATCCAGTCAAAAACGTTTACCTGTGTCCGCAAGGGCACGAGCTGACATGGCGCACGACCAACCGGGAAGGCTATCGGGAGTACTGGAGCGAGCCCAAAACATGCAGGGACTGCCCCAAACGGGCGAAATGCTTCTCGGCCAAATCCAGCAGAAGGCAGGTGACGCGCCATGTATGGCAGGATGCATTGGAACAGGCGGACGCGTTTGGGAAGACAAGCAGTGGGAAACGCATCTACGCCTGGCGCAAGGAAACCATTGAACGATCCTTCGCAGAAGCCAAAGAATTGCATGGCCTGCGCTATGCCCGCATGCTCGGAAGACGCAACATGTACGAGCAGTCCTTCCTCACCGCCGCCGTACAAAACATGAAACGCATCGCCAGGGCGTTTCGTTCTCTTTTTTCCGTCTTGCCTTATGCGTTTAGGGGCTGCTTCCAAAAGAAAGCAGTCCCTTTGTCGGCGGTCTGAACAACAAGGAGCTGGTGAACCAGCTCCTTGTTGTTGGAGCTTTATATTCTTTAGACAAAGAGTTCCTTCTCACATATATATAATAGGGGCAAATCCTAGAATGTATTTTTCCTGTCCGCGAACCATATCGGTTTGTGCGGTATAGTCATCAATAGTAATTCGTCTGACGGAAAGAGATGTAGGATTATATTTGTGATACAATGTGGCGATCGGATATCTTCACAATTCGTTTATAGTATAATGAATTCTAGCTATTTCCTAAATATGCTAACTTTTCGTGATTTCGATGTGCCTTTTCACTTTTAAGCACGGATCTTTTTTGTTAAAATTTAATCAGCGCAAAGGAGATGGCCATCGAATTCGTGCAGATAATTAAGAAAGGTGGATTAACTACATGGCTCATCCTACTACTATGCTCGAAGCTTTTGGTACGGCCAACATCGGCTATAACAATGTTACGCAGGGTAATTGCGTGAGAAATGTCCAACTGTGCGTGATTGATTTCCGCTGGCCCAAACCGTCTATTGAAGACTTTGTTGATGGATATTGGGGGCCCAACACCATGCAGGGCGTTAAGGATTTCCAGTCCTCTAACGGCATGTCGCCTGTTGATGGTATTGTCGGCGACGATACTAAGGCTGCACTTTGGGAGCAGTACGGAGATTACCTTAAGGAAGTTGGTTACGTGGTTTAATGTGCAACTGTGCGGATACTTCCTGCACAATAAAGCCGCTTGCTCTATCAGAGTGATTTATACTGCATAACAAATAAAATCGGGGAATGTTGCGGACGCCATCTGCAACATTCCCTCTTATATATCAAAACTAAAATAATAGTTTGTTCATAATGATGCTTAATAAAACATCTCGTATTTTGTGTTCTCAACATGTTCGTACTTGTCTATGACTGTTCCCGTTTGCGCATCAATGATCACAAAGTAACCAATGCTATCCCCGTAACGTGTGTTTTCCGAAAAAAGCGTAGAGAAATAAACTTTCCATAAAGGTTGTTCTGCAGCAGTTACATCGAAGAAAAATCGCGTTCCTGCACGAACAAGATACTCTTCATCTGCCCCAATACTCAACACAGCATTTCTGGCAACTTTCTCAGCTCTTTCTTGGTCAATACTATCCTCATCCGGCAAGCCATAGCTGCAACGTGTAGCATAGTAATAGACACCTCTGTAGTTTGGATATTCTTCCATATATTCAGGCATTTGAGAAAAAAAGCGATCCGAAAAGGCAGCCTTTTCTTCTAAAGACCAAGAACTAAAGGGCTGATAGGGTAACTGTGGAAAGGGCGATGGCTGGATTTCATAATAGGCAATATTTCGATTATAGCTTGAATCCATAACCTCGCCTTCATTAGTTATGTAGCACGAAAATGTGGGGACCATTTTTTCCTCGCCATCAACGATACGAAGTTCTCTAAAATCAACAACATAGTGGCAAGGCATTTCTGCAAGTTGCTTCCGATGAACACCGTATCGAATAGATATTTCGAGGTTATCCTCACTTCCAATCAATCCAGCATCTTGTAAAGTTGTTTTTGCAATATCAAGCGCTTCTTCGGGCTGGATGACTGTTAAGGATGGAATTCTATAATGGTAAGTATCCCAGATTTCATTAGGTAGATACTTTTCAATCCAAATCGTCTGCTGTGCTCTTTGATCAAGCGTCCATCCAAACTCGTCTCCCCATATTTCCCGTAGAAGATAATGAATGGATATGGCTTCAGGATGCCCTTCTACATAAAAACGCCTTGAAAGATAGGCATCAATGAGCGTTTCCTCTTTTGAAGCATACAAATCAAGAATCTGTGCTTTATCCTCACTCGATGAAATTGGCAATAGAATTTCCAGCCAATTCAGTTTGTCGTTTAAGATCCACTCCGAATAATTCCCCCTGCTTCCAAAAAGAGCATAGCTTTGCTCTATGGCTTGATTCTTAAAGTTATCAGCATATGCTGACGAAAAACAACATACAAAAAGCAAAGTCACCAATGCTAGCAAATTGAGCATTTGCTTTTTCATCCACATAATCCCCTTTCCTTGTTCTCATGTAAACTATTATCTTTTTTTCGCAGAAAAGTTTTCCGCTGGCCTTTGCATCTAACATTACTTGATACTGTACATTTGCTTAGGTAGGCTTTTCGCTGGTTACAAAGCATACATACCATTTTCGTTGGTTGCCAATATCTTGCATGAGAGTGGCTGAGCATTCGTATCTGTCCAAAAAAGCATTTGAAAGATCGAACTTGTTGTATAGCGACGAGATACTTGAATGGCCGTTTCTTTCGATAGATCGCGCTCCGTTGGAAGCGTATATCTTGGAAAGAAAGCAGACCGTCGATAGAGCGTGTCAAAACAAACACCAAGTCCTCCATTGACCAAAGTTTATGCAGTAACTGCCGCTGAAGTTCCTACTGATCATACAGCTCAAGGTAATTTGTTTTGACGATTGAAAGGAATGTTCCTGTAAATGTATCTATGGTGGTCAGCAAATTGAGCTCTGTTTCATTTTACACAATGTAGATGGCAACCCATTCATAAGTATTGTCTTCTTCGCTGTATACCAAATTTGCTTTGGTCTCTCGTAGTGGAAGCTGAGAAAAATCATATCTCTCATTGGAAGCAGCAGCGTTGGCTTTGATGATTGCATCTTCCATTGTGATGGAGCCGTTCACGTCTCCCTGATGGGTTTGGTAATTTGTGCCTTTGTTGTATTTGAGATATAACCGCCCATCAAGAAAACGACGGCAACGTAGATAGGCACCAAAGCCCGAGAAATCCTTTTCACCGGGTTCACCTCCTTCAAAATTGGGAATTCCTTCAATACAACGAAAAGCAAATGGGAAATATTGCAGCATGCATGTATTTTGGGATATCATCCGCGTTAAACCGCTGAAAGAAAACTGTTCTTGGGGTCAAACATATTGTAGCAAGCAGGGCAGTCCTTATAAGGAACTGCAAAAATCAGCCGATTCTGCCTGACGCAAAACCGGCTGATTGCTGATTGGGGCATCCCCAAACCCCTGATAGGCACATTGTGCCTGCTACGCGCCTGTTAGCGCTTTTTGTCAGGCTTTCGACACGCTCTCTTCCCGTTCTATAAACCAGTACGGCTCGTCGTGGAACAGCACGGCGATGCTGCCCTCCACCTCGCAGACATAGCGGATTCCCTGCCCGCCCGCCTTGCGCGACGCGGCCTGACGCACATCCAGTACCCGGTCGATGCGAAAGGCCGGTCCGTCCTCCTCCCGGAACAGCAATGGCCGGATGCGTCCGTCCAGCTCAAAATCAGCCCGGACTTTCACATAGCGCTTGCACGGGTTTTCCGGCCTTCGGTCCTTTGCCTCCATAACGTCTTTTCCTCCTTACCCCGCGTAAAACGGCACGGGATGCACCGTATGCTCTTCTTTCGGGTTGATCTGCGCGTATTGCCCGTCGGTGAGCACTACCGCCCGGCGCACGATCTGATGCCCGAAGCGGCGACGCAGCCCGTCGATGGCGCTTTCCAGCCGCTCGGTTTTGATGCGCTGCGCCTCGTCGCCCAAAAAGTCGAGCTGTACGGGCGCATCGTCCGGGGTCAGCGCCGAGCAGCTCAGCCCCACGCTTCGGTAGGGAAAATTCAGCGCGAATCGCCTGTCAAAAAGCCGCATGGCCGCCTGCGCAATTTCTCCGGTCAGGCTGGTGGCCCGCGGCAGCGTCTGCTGGCAGGAGCGGGTTACAAGCTCGGCGTTTCGCGCGCTGATGCTGACGCACCGGGCCCGCAGCCCTTCCTGCCGCATCCGCGCCGCCACGGATTCGGCCAGCAGATAGTAAAGGCATCGTGCATCGGCCATGGTTTCAAGGTCGTGCGGCGGGGTGGTGCTGTTGCCTATGGACTGGATGGCCATTCGCTCATCCGCCGGCATTACGGGCGAGCGGTCCAGCCCCGCGGCGTATGCCTTGAGCATCAGCCCCGGCTTTCCAAGCCGGCTGCGCAGGCATTCCGCGTCAAACCGCGCCAGATCGCCGATGGTGCGCACGTTCATGTCCGCCAGCTTGCGCCGCGTCGCCGGACCGACGAACAGCAGATCACCCACGGGCAGCGGCCAGACCATGTCCCGGAAGGAATCCTGCGAAATGACCGTGACCGCGTCCGGCTTTTTCATGTCGCTGCCCAGCTTGGCAAAAACCTTGTTGAACGATACCCCCACCGACACCGTGATGCCCAGCTCGTGCTTTACCCGCAGCCGAATCTCATGGCCGATCCGCTCCCCGTCCCGAATCGTCAGGCCGGGGTTGCTAAGATCGATCCACGCCTCGTCCAGCCCGAAGGATTCCACACGATCGGAGTATTCCTCATAGAGCCTGCGCATACGCCTGCTGAAACGGATGTAGAGCGCGTAATCCGGCGGCACACAGATCAGGTCCGGGCACTTCTGCCGCGCCTGCCAGATGGCTTCCCCGGTCTGTACGCCGAACTGCTTTGCGATCTGGTTTTTGGTCAGCACAATGCCATGGCGTTCCTCTACGCTGCCGCACACCGCCACGGGGCTATGGCGGATGGACGGCGTGTACAGGCATTCGACGCTGGCGTAGAACGCGTTGGCGTCGCAATGCAGAATGACCCGTTCCATGCCTGTCCCTCCCGCTGTCATTAGCCTTCTGTCTTTATTATACGAACATATGTTCTCTTGTCAAGCCGGAAATATGTTTCGGCAAATTCTACCTGCCCTCCCACTCCACCTCCTTCCCCTTTCCTTCCTTTGCATCCCCCTGCAAAATCAGCGAAAGATTCTTCCGATGCACCATCAATTCCCGCATCTCCTCCCTAGCCGCGCGATACTCCACATACGCCGCCTTTTTCTCGCCAAGCAGCTGCGCATACTGCGCATTAAGACTCTTGACGGAGGGGAGCTTCTGAACGCCCAGCGCGTCAAAGGCTTGTTTGGCAGCCCGGTGCAGCGCGATCTCGTCCTCATGCTCGAGGCGGTATTTCGCCGAGTAACCGGACTTGCGGTAGGCCGCGTAGACCTCGCGCGTTCTGGCGTAGTTGACGATATGCCGTTTCAGCACGGCGGTTTCGGCCAGATGCTTTTCCGCTGCCTGAATCTGTCCGGATAGAGCATGGCAGCGCGCCGCCGCTTTGTCCGCGCGGGCCGACAGGACCGAAGCGTCCATCAGATTATGCTCCTGCAAATAAGCGACGGTCCGCGCCATCTGCTTGAGGTTGAAAGTCGTCGCCCAGCGGCGGTAGCCCTCACCCCTGCCGGAGCGCAGCCTGGCCTGAATGTCGATGAGCAACTGATTCCGAGGACGGTTCGCGGCGCGTCCCTTCCAGGGCACATGCACCTTTTCTCCCGCGATCACAGCACGCAGTTCGGCCTCCGAATACCCTTTGCCCAGCGACTCCAGCCAGATACTCTGCTTCTGTCCCGCGCCACGGAAAGTGATCTGCCGGCCCTGTCCGACGGCATAGCCTGCGCCGGAGACGAGCGACAGCAGCGCGTCAAAGTCCGCGGGCTTTTGTACCAGCGCCGCGTCAATGGCCGCGCGCAGCAGGTCGCGCCGGGAGGGCCGGGCACGGTCGCCCAACCAGCTCTTGTAGCTGTTGCCGCCACGTTTGGGATTTTCGATCACGGAAAGCCCGTGTTCCAGACAGATCAGGTCGCTCAGCCGCGCAACCGCTTTGCCGGAGCCGAGGAAATCCCGGAATTTTCCCCGGCAGTCCATCGAGGTGGAGTTGAAGATGATGTGGTTGTGAATATGGGCCGTATCGCAATGGGTGGCCACGAAAAAGGCGTGGCGTTCCTTGAGAAAACGCTTCGCCAGCTCGTACCCGATGCGGTTGGCTTCCTCCGGCGTCACTTCGCCCGGCTTGAAGGACTGCCGGATCTGGTAAGCGATCACGTCGTTTTTCGGCTCCCGGCCCGTAAATTGCCGGTACTGCCGCTTGGCAAAGAGAAACTCCGCGTCGGCGGTCCTGGGATCGCAGCCAAAGGCGGAGATCAGCTCGCCGCCCATTGTCTTGCCGGGGTTTTTGGCATAGTCCGTTCGGTCTTTCAGGCATTGGGCAATCGTGCGGCCCTTGTTTAGGTGCATGGCTATGATGCGCGTTACCGCCATGTTTCGCTCCGCTTGCTCCGGTACTTCCGGCAGGCCACGATCTGCGCCCGGAAGCTCTGCTTGCAGTCATGCCGGCAGTTGCGGCACAGGTCGTTGTAGGTGATCCGGTTTCGGCGGTTGAGAAAGAAGTCCCATTCCTCCCGCCGCTTCCTGCTCATTCTCGGCATCGCGTTCCTCCTTTTTTTCTGTATGGTTTCGGGATGATTTTGGCGGATTTTTTTCGTTTGCAGGCCCCTTGGGAAAGATGGATGGATGGTGGGTCGTCCGATGGACTTTTTCTCTTTTTGCAGGGTTTCGGGGCGTTTTTCGCCCTTTTTTTCACTCACGCAAAAAAGAGGCGGCCCGCAGGCCGCCCCTACCGAATCCCCGCCAGCCTGGTCAGAAGCGCGTTGGCCATGGTCCATAACCGCTCCTGCTGTTCCATCACTTCCCGCAGGTCCACCTCATAGACGCGCCCGGTTTCGTTCATGCGCTTAGCCATCTGGTTAAGGCAGCCCGCGCAGCGGCGAAGCAGCGAGATCATCTCTTTCAGCTCCGGCAGCTCCAGATGGACAATCAGGCCGTCAATGGCCATCTTGCGCAGGTAGGCGCTCAGGTTCGCCGTGCCCGCCTGCGCCATTCTGCGCCGGATCAGCTCGTTTTCATGGGGCGTGACCCAGAACATGAGGTTGATGCGCCTCACTTCGCCCGCGTTCCCTGGGCTATCGGACCTCCTCACGGCTTCGCTCCTTTCTCTCCGGCTCCCGTGTGCCTTGCGCTGCGTCCGGCACCGCCGCCTCCGTCGCTTCCGGCTCGCCGCCCTCCGGCATGACCTCCGGTCCGCCCTTGCCAATGTCCAGCAGCGTGTCCAGCTCGATCAGCCGCGCGCTTTTCTCCCGCAGTTCGTCCTCCTGCGCAAAGGGTTTTGCGATCTCCTCTTTGGCCGCCTCCTGCTCCTTTTGCAGCGTTGCGATCTGGTCCTGGACCGTTTTCAGCCGGCTTTCCATGGAGCCGAGCGTGTTGTCGATGCGCTGGATGTTCCCGCGCGGGTCGCTGCCCAGCGTCGTGAAATGCGCCATGCGGCCCCGGAGCGTCAGGATGTACTCCCGTCCGAAAGCGCCGAGTTCCAGACTCATTTCAAATCCCCGATAATGCCCGATCCGCATGCTTTTCATATCCACCACGGTCTTGACCGCTTCCAGAATCGCCTTGCCCGCTTCTTCCTTGTCCGAAAATGTGTGTCCCAGCACCTCCATGCCCACAAATCCCTCCGAGGGCAGGGGATGGCTGTTTCGCGTTTCCAGATCAGCTTCAAAGCCTCCGACCTGCGCCCGGCACTTTTCAACCTCGACAGGGAAGTATTTCAGCAACCGGTCCTCCATCTGAAACCGCTGGCTCTGGTGGTTGGCCTTGAGCAGCCGGAGCCGGGCCACCTCGATATCCAGGTCCATCTTTTCCTTAATCAGCGGATTGCCCGCACACAGCGCCTTGATCTCCGCGTAGGACAGCGCCGTCTCGTCCACGTCCTCGCAGCTTCTGACGGGGAATTTGGAGGTCATGATCTGTGAAATAAATTTCTGCTTGTTCTCAATGGTCTGCCACAGGTAGGCGTCGAAGGTGTTTTCCGTCACATAGCGGTAGATGTGCACCGTGTCGTTTCGGTTTCCCTGGCGCACGATGCGGCCCTTGCGCTGCTCCAGGTCGCCGGGCCGCCAGGGGCAGTCCAGATCGTGAAGCGCGGCCAGCCGGTCCTGCACGTTGGTTCCGGCCCCCATCTTCTGGGTGCTGCCCATCAGCACCCGTACCTGACCGGCACGCACTTTGGCGAACAGCTCCTTCTTTTTGACCTCGGTGTTCGCGTCATGGATGAAGGCGATTTCTTCTTCTGGAACGCCTGCCGCGATCAGCTTCCGGCGGATGTCCTCATAGACGGTAAAGCCCTCGCCGCCCGGCGTGGAGAGGTCCGAAAAGACGAGCTGGGTCAGCTTGCCGCTTTCGCCCTCCCGCCAGATGCGCAGGATGTTTTCCACGCACTGGTTGACCTTGCTGCGCTCGTCGTCTGGCAGGAGCGGATTGAGGATGCGCTGGTCCAGCCCCAGCTTCCGGCCGTCCGAGGTGATCTTGAGCATGTTGTCCTCCTTGGGGTTGACCACCCCGGCATGCACTTCCGCCGCCCGTTTGGACAGCGCCTCAACCATATCCTTCTGCATTTCCGTGGGCTTGGCCACCACGTTGTGATACACCGCCTCCGGGGTGGGCAGGTGCAGCTGGTCGGCGGTCTTGATGTCCGCTGCCTCCCTGAACATGGCCATCAGCTCCGGTAGGTTGAAGAACCTGGCAAAGCGCGTGCGTGCGCGGTAGCCCGTACCCTCCGGGGCCAGCTCAATGGCCGTGACCGTTTCCCCAAAGGTGGAGGCCCAGCAATCGAAGTGGGAAAAGCCTCTGGAGGCGAGCAGGTCGTGCTGGAGATAGCGCATCATGGTATACAGCTCCGTCATGGAGTTGGACACGGGAGTACCCGTGGCAAACACGATGCCGCGGCCGCCGGTCAGCTCGTCCATATAGCGGCACTTGAGATACATGTCGCTGGACTTCTGCGCGTCCGTGGTGGAGAGACCCGCCACGTTGCGCATCTTCGTGTACAGAAAAAGATTCTTGTAGTTATGCGCCTCGTCCACATACAGCCGGTCCACGCCGAGCTGCTCGAAGGTGACAACATCGTCCTTGCGCGTGGCGGAAGTGAGCTTTTGCAGCTTGGTTTCCAGCTGCTTTTTCATGCGCTCCAGCTGCTTGATGGTGAACCGCTCGGCATGGGAGGCTCTGAGCTTCTCAACGCCCTCTTCGATCTCGTCGATCTGCTCCTGAAGCAGACGCTCCTGGCGCTCCTGGCTGATGGGGATCTTCTCAAACTGCGAGTGGCCGATAATAATGGCGTCATAGTCGCCGGTGGCGATGCGGGCGCAGAACTTCTTGCGGTTTTTGGTTTCAAAGTCCTTTTTGGAGGCGACCAGCAGGTTGGCCGAGGGGTATAGGCGCAGGAACTCCGAGGCCCATTGCTCGGTCAGGTGGTTGGGCACGGCGAAGAGGGCCTTGCTGCAGAGGCCCAGCCGTTTGGATTCCATGCAGGCGGCCACCATCTCGAACGTCTTACCTGCCCCCACCTCGTGGGCCAGCAGGCAGTTGCCGCCGTAAAGGATGTGGGCGATGGCGTCCCGCTGATGCCTGCGCAGGGTGATCTCCGGGTTCATGCCGCTGAAACGGATGTGGGACCCGTCGTACTCACGGGGTCGGGTGGCGTTGAACAGCTCGTTGTAGCGGGCGCACAACTCCTGCCGCCGGGTCGGGTCCTGCCAGAGCCAATCGTGGAAAGCATCCTTGACAGCCTGCTGCTTCTGCTGGGCGAGGGTGGTTTCCTTTGAATTGAGGACGCGCTTTTCCTTGCCGTCCGCATCCCGCACGGTGTCGTAGATGCGCACGTCGCGCAGGTTGAGCGAATCCTCCAGAATCCTGTATGCGCTGGCGCGGCCGGTGCCGTAGGTGGTATAGGCCGCCACGTTGTGCGCGGGGACGCTGCTCTTGTTCTCGATTCGCCATTCGGCGGTCGCGGAGGAATAGGCGACCCGGAGCCGGTAGCGCGCCTGGATGGGTGGCTGGAGCAGTTCCAGCATGAACTGCTGGATGTAGCGCGGCGGAATCCAGGTCGCCCCCAGCCGGACCTCGATCTCGGAAGCATCCAGGTCTTTGGGCATGGCCTTTTCCAGCGCGGTTACGTTGATCTGGAAGGCTTCGTCTTTTTCGGCGGCCAGTCTGGCAGAGGCGAGCTTGGAGCGGATGTTGCCGGAGAGGTATTCGTCCGCGGTGACATAGCACGGCTCGTCTCCCGCGGATTCCGGCAGACGGTAGATCGCCCCCTGAAGCTGGGACGCCAGCTCGTCCCGCGTTTGGCCGGTAAGCTGCTCCATATACGCCATGTCCACACCCGCCTTTTCCGCGATGGACAGGGCCAGCGCTTCGCTTGCGCTGTCCACATGGTCCACGGCCTGCGCGGGGCGGATGGTGCGCCGGGTGAACATATCGGCCTTGCGCCGGAGGTTTCCGTCCTCGTCGAGGATTTCCAGCGAGCACAGCAGGTAGTAGGAGGAATCGTCCGAAAACGCCTGCGCGTTTCCCCGGCTGTTGAGCAGGCCGTACTTTGCGGTGTAGGCGTCATAGCGCCGGTTCAGCTCGGCCTGCTGGTCCCGAATGGCGCTGTCCGGCGTGGCGGGGTCCATCTGCAGGGCGATGAGCTCCTGCACACAGTCCCGCAGGGACACCATGCCCCTGACGCGGGCTTCGGCGGCGGCGCTGAGGTCGGGCCGCACCATGAGGCTGTTTTCCCGGTAATACACCTGCCCGTCCACCACGGTATAGGTGTAGTTTTTTACATTCGGGTCGGCGGGAATGGCGGCGCGGATGGCCTCGCCCGTGCCCAGCTCCGGCGGCTCGGCTTCCAGGTAGCTTCCTTGAAGGCGCTCTACGGCCTCATGAAGCTGGCTGGCCAGGTCTGCGCCTTCCAGCGGCAGGCAGGCGGTTTCCTTGCGGCTGCCATACATGCTGTCATCCCATGCCATGCGGCCCAGGATCATTTCGGGATGCTCTGCAAAGTAGCTGTTAACGGGGATGCCGTCCCCGGTCTGCCCCAGGTGGACCCAATCCGGCTCAAGGGTGATGGGTCTGTCCCGCTTTTGCAGAAAAAGAATGTCGGAGGTGACTTCCGTGTTGGCGTTTCGGGCAAAGGCGTTGTTGGGAAGACGGATAGCGCCGAGCAGCTCGGCACGCTGGGCGATAAAGCGGCGCACATCGGGGCTTTGCTTGTCCATGGTTCCCTTGGAGGTCACAAAGGCGATGATGCCGCCGGGCCGTACCTGGTCGATGGCTTTGGCGAAGAAGTAGTCGTGAATGTTGAAACGAAGATGATTGTAGGCTTTGTCGTTGACCTGATAATTTCCGAAGGGGACGTTGCCCACGGCCAGGTCGAAGAAATCGCGCCGGTCGGTGGTTTCAAACCCCGCCACGGTGATGTCCGCTTTGGGGTAGAGCTGCCGGGCGATGCGGCCGGTGAGGCTGTCCAGCTCCACGCCATACAGGCGGCTGCCCGCCATGCTCTCCGGCAGCAGGCCGAAGAAGTTGCCCACACCCATAGCCGGTTCCAGAATGTTCCCGGTGCGAAAGCCCATCTGTTCCACAGCGTCATAGATGGCGCGGATCACCGTAGGGCTGGTGTAATGAGCGTTGAGGGTGGAAGCGCGGGCAGACGCATACTCTGTCTCGGACAGCAGCGCCTTGAGCTCCGCGTACTCCCTGCGCCAGTCCTCGTTCTGCGCGTCAAACGCCTGCGGGATGCCGCCCCAACCCACATAGCGGGAGAGGGTCTCCTGCTCCTGAGGCGTAGCGGGACGGCCTTCCGCCTCCAGTGCCCGAAGGATACGGATGGCCGCGACATTCCAGCCATACCGCGTCTTTGCCCCGCCCACGCCCAAATCGTCATCCGTGATGCGGAAATTCTGCGCAGAAGAAAGGGCAGTCTGGGGATATCGCTCCATGAGCCGCGCAAAGCTCTCCCTGCTTTCGGCGCGGATGATGGGATAGGCCAGGGACGGATCGCGGAGCCTGATGGTAAAGGTTCCGACCTCCTCGATCAAGAAGGGCTTTCCGTCCTCCAGACGGACCGTATCGCCCACGGCATAGGGAAACGGGGCTACACCGGTCCCATCTGGGGCCTCCTCCGGGGAAGCGGATGCCTGCTCCGCATCAGCCATGACCTGCTGAATAAACGGGTCGCTTTCCGCCCTCTCCGGGTCCGCCACCTGTCCGCCTACGATGCCGCGTCTTTCCAGCGCCTCGCGGATAGCGGTGGGGTCCACATCGTCGAAGTTGTCCTGTTCGACCTGGGTGAAGAAGCGCTCCTCCGTGATAAGCTGGGCGATCCGGCGCTGCACCGCGGGCCAGGGCAGATTTGTTCCTTCCGGACTTTCCGGTCGGATCGCAAACGGGGTGCTTCCGTCGCCGCCGTCAAACTCATTGGCCAGCCATGCGGCGGCGTCATTCTCCCGCCCATGTTCTTTCATGTAGCGGACAACGGCATGTTTGCTCTCGATCTTGCCATTCCAGTCCTGGATAGCCCGGTCAATGTCATCGTCCGAGATCGGGTGCAGCAGCTCATGGAGCTTGGGATAGGTCTCGTCGATGATTTCCCGGTGCAGGCGCTGACGGAACTCCGGCACATCGGAATAGGCGCGGAGCAACCCCATATTGCCGGCCCCCAGGACAGCACGGTGGATAGCGGCATGGCCCTCGATCACAGCGTTCTCGTAGTCGCTGTGGCCGCAGGCATTGCGGTATGCGGTGTCTTGGGTGACGGCCTCCCGCACAATGGACTTGTATTGCTCATGCAGTTCCCGGACCGTAGCGGCTTGCATGGCTTCTTCGTCCCGGAGTACCCGGAATCCGTCCGCGCCGTACTCCGCTTCACGGGCGTTGATGTCCTGTTCAGCCTCATGGCCGGTAGAAAGAACCGAATACTCCCGGCGCTGGGCGCTGCCCTCCGATGCGGCGGAAACCGTCACATCATGTCTGGCCCGGAGCTGTTCCAGGTACTGATCCAGCCGGTTTGCCGGAAACCCGCACATCTCCACGCGCCCACCCGCAGGGATGGCACGGGAGGCGAGTTGCAGTCCCAGCTCCGGCGCGGCTTCTCTGGCATCCTCGCCATACAGCTCAAAGAAGTCGCCCATCTGATACAGGACCAGATCATCCGGGTGGCGTTCCTTGACGCCGTTGTATTCCCACACAGCCGGGTCCGGCTGCGGGACTTGCGGGGCATCTTTTTCGGCCTGGACCTTTTCCGCCTGGATTCGGTCATACTCTGCCTGCTCCTGCTCAGTCAGATAAAGGCCCTGCCGGATCAGTCCGGCGATTCGTCCGGCGACTTTCTGCCAGGTAAGACGCACCTCAGGGCAATCCCTTTTTTGATACCGTATCCCCTTTCCGCTATGCGATTCGTCGCTTCCATCCGCATTGGACAGCGCGTGCGAACGTCCGCCCGTACCGTACTCCTGTTTGAGAAAATCCACTCGTTCCCTGTCGGAGTAGGGCTGCTGAAAAAAGGCAAAGATGCGTCCCTTGCTGCCAGATACGAGACTTCCTCCCGCCAGATTTGCGTCGATTTCATCTTCGGTGATGAACTGCCGGACAGGCGGGATTTCCGCCATTTCAGAAGAAAAGGCCCTGCGGGGAAGGTCAAGGTCTTCAAGGGCTTCCTGTATTTCATCCAGCCGGTGAAAGTGAAACCGAAGCAGATCGCCGCTTTGCTGCTGATCCGACAGAAACTGCCGGTACTCGCTATTAAGCCGTGCGCGAAACGCAGGGTCCGTCAGCTTTTCAGCAAGCCATTCGGTCCCCTCTTGGAAACCGCCTTCCATGTCTTTGGCGAGGCTGGGTAGATACCCGGCGTCTATGGCTTTCTCGCTGAAATCCTGCCGCAGGTACCACAGCTTTTCGGCAAGCCGGAAGCGTTCATATCCTTCGGCCCCGGCCAGCTCCACATTGGCGGCGAAGCGTCCCTCCTCCAGAAGCTGTCCGATGCGGCTTGCGGCTTCCTGCCATGAAACGAGCCTCGCGGAAGGGGCATGCCGGGCGGAGCGGCCGCGTGAGATACGAATGCCGGTCTCGTCGTACCATACGGCAAAGGTTCCTGCATCGGTGACGATACCGTTTCCTCCATGCAGGAGGCTTCTCAGGAAATCCCCGGTTACAGGCTTCTGCTTCTCAAAGACAGCGACGATCCGTTCCCGGTGATGGGCCGTGTTCCCGCCCACCCGGAGTACCTCGTCCACCACTTCCTGGGGAATGGAAAGAGCGGAGGGCAAATCGCTCTCCGCTCTTTCCGTACCGGGCTGGGCCGCAAGGCCCTCCAGAAAACTTAGCTGTACACCAGCTCCCTGAGGATGATTTCCTCGGCCTGCGCCTTGCAGGCGTTCATCAGGCCGACCCATCGCATCGGGTCGCTGGCTTTCAATGCTTCCGTCGCGCCCGCGTCCTTCATCAGCCCCGGCATCAGCAGTTCCAGACGGCTCTGTGCCGCCGCGTCGGTCTCCAGCAGGTGCTCCTGCAATGTCCCGCTTAGCAGCAGGCTGTTCCACAGCATCGTCCGATGCGTTTGCAGGTACGTCCTGCGCATCCGTCCGTACCTGCCCAGGGGCCGCTCCTCCGTTTCGTTCAGCTTCAGGTCGGGAATCAGGGTCTCTCCGCTCTGCCGGTAGGTAATCATGGCTAAGGCTCCTTTCGTGGTTTCGGATGCTGATTTCAATGGTCCGCAGGACCTCCCCGCTCATCTCGCTGACCGCCGTGCCCAGCGCGGCGGCTGCCTCCGGGGTGTTCCATTCCATCACGGGGATGAAGTCCTCGCGGATGAAGCGTCCCTCGTTTGCCAGTCCGCACCGGGAACGCAGCGCGTATTCCAGGCTGACGGATGCGGCTCTGCGGAAGGAAGCTCCTATCGCACCTTCATCGTACCCCTCCAGAAACGAACCGTCAACGATGTCGAAGATCTCCTGCTTGCGGTCCACCCAGCAAGCGCCCGCAAGCTGTGAAGAGATGGCGCGCAGCTGCCGCTCCAACCCCTCGCGGGCGGGCACGTCGTAGCCGTTTTCCAGCGAAAGCGAAACCGCCTGCGCGTTTTCCTCCGAAAGTTTCCAGAGGTTCAAGCTGCGCGACTGCGAAAGCTCGCCGGTGTCCGCCACGTCAAAGACGTAGCGCAGCCGGGGCGCGTCCCCGGAGGTATCCAGCAGCGCAATGCCCTTCGCGCCCCTGCGCACATAGCGGCGCATGGTATTTTTCCAGACCTCGTAACCCGCGCAGGCCGTGGCCTGCGGACGCTGGGCAAAGATGAGAAGCTGTTCGTGATAGGGGTATTTGTACAGGCGGGCGGCGGTTTGAAGATACGCCATCCACGCCGTGTGACTGCCGGTAATGCGCCGGGCCGTATCCTGCGCTAGCTGCACAAGGCTGTCCGTCCTGTTGTCGGGCATGCGTTCACCTTCCTTTCAGGCAGAGGCCGGACGGATCGAGGTCGAGCCGGTCAAAGTCCTCGTCGGTCATGGCCTGGAGCTTGCGGATGACGCCCACCGTCGTGCGGCGCAGCCCGGTTTCCTCCCCGGACAGATACCCAAGCATGTTGCCCAGCTCCTCCATCAGTCCCAGGCGGGTGCCGGGGTTGTAGAGGATCATGAGATTCATTTCCGTCGTATTGAACATGTCATCGCTCCTGTTCTGCTTTTGCCGGTTTGCGTTCGGTCTGCGCGGGGAGCGGCTCCCTGAGCCGCTTGAGCAGCGGCGGCCGGCGCTGAAGCGCCTGCTGCTTTTGAAATTCCGAAAGGGAGATCGCTTTTCCATCCAGATGATCGATTGCATCCCTGTCCAGCGTGATGCGCCCGTCGGGCGAAAGGGTCAGAGGTTCATTGAAAAGAAGCGTGCCGCAAAAATTGACGCGCGCCTGATTTTCCAGCGTGACAGGCACGCCCCACTCCTCCCCATACCGCAGGTCATACGCATAAATTTCCTGGGGCAGCAGGCTCCTGTCCACGCGCCAGTCCGCCAGCAGCGCGGGCTTTCCCCGAAAGGAGACCAGCTCAAAGGGCTGCTCCGCCAGCTCCGCCGCACGGCTTGCCTCCTCCATAGCCCTGTCAGGGGCAGGCAGGAAGGCCGGAAGCTCCGCAAAGCCGAAGCTGTCCACATAATGAAAGCTGACGCCGCTCTTTCCCTTGAGGCCGACCACATCGCTGACGGACAGGCTATGGCCGGTGAAATCGCGTGGAGGGTCGAGGTTGAACCGCTCGTACAGCGATTCGAGCAACGCTTCCCGCGACAGATCGGGGCGTGACGGCAGGGCGCCGGTGTAGACGAGATCGTAGTTGGTACGGTCCACCGCCAGCCCCGCCGCCCGCAGATGCTCAAACGGTTCAAAGCGCAGATTGCGGGTCGCCTCTTCGCGTGTGAGCTGGTAGATGGCATATGCGCCAAAGGGAGCCCGGAGAAAACGGCGCTCCTGGAACGCCTGCTTGTCCGTCTGCCTGGGCAGGGGCTCCTCCGGCGCGCAGGCGATGCCGCCCCGCTCCATATGCCCGGCAAACTCGCAGATGTGGTACACCCGCCCGGCCACCTCCGTGTGGTACTCGTCCACATACCGGCACCGGCTTACCTTGCTTTTGCCATCCGGGAAGATCATCCGGAGGTTCCCTCCGTCGGGAAGGGTAAACAGCGTCCGGTAATTGGTGTCAATAAAGCGAATGGTCTTTTCCTGGCTCACTTTTGTTTCCTCCCTTCCGCAAATTCCAGACGATATTTTACAAACGGCGTCCCCGTGTCCTCAAGCACGACGTCCGCCTCATAGGTGCGCCCCGTTCTGGGGGAAAACAGCCCTTTCAGGCTCACCCGCCCCTCCTTGAGCAGCGCGGCCGCGACGGAGGCTGTCAGTTCCTTGCGCATGGCGGCGAAAAAGCGGTCCTTCTTCCACAGCGCGAAGCCGCAGCCACGCGCGGTGCAGACGAAACCCTTTGCGTTTTCCACGACCGAAGCGCCGCAGCGCGGGCATACGCCCACGGCCCGGCGGTTGTCGGCAAACAGCATGCGCACGTCCCGAACGGGATGCTCGGAGGAGGCGAGCTCCCGTACCATGTCCGTGATGTCTGTGAGGAAAGCCTCCCCGCCCAGCGCGCCCTGCTCCACCTCCCGCAGCTTCTGTTCCCACGCGGCGGTCAGGGCCGGGGACTGAATCGCCTCCGGCAGCACGGTAATCAGGGAAATCCCCTTGTCCGTCGGGACGAGGCAGATGCGCCTGCGGAACGCCCTTCGCTCCGCAAGACCGGATTTTAGCAGTTTTTCAATGATGGCGGCGCGGGTGGCTGGGGTGCCCAGGCCGCGGCGTTCCGCATCCTTTGGGGTATTCTCTTTGCCCGCGTTCTCCATGGCCGACAAAAGGGTATCTTCCGAATACCGTTCGGGCGGCGTGGTCTTCCCTTCCCTGACGGAAGCCGTCACGGGGAGGAAGGTCATGCGCTCGTTCAGGGGCGGCAGGCCGTCCGCCGCCTCCTCGCGCTCCCGGCTTTTGAGCGTGGCGCGGAAAGCGGCGTCCAGCGCCTTCCATCCCGGATGCACCGTCCTTCTTCCTTTGGCGGTAAAGGAGACACCCTCACATTCCAGCCGGGCGGTTGTCTCCAGCATCACGCACGCCTCCCCGGCGGCACAGAGCAGGCGCGCCGCCACCAGCGTCAGCACGCTCCTTTCGCCGGCGGGCAGGGCGTCCAGCGGGTGGTCCCGGAGAGCCGCCGTGGGAAGCAGGGCGTGGTGGTCGCTGACCTTTCCGGCAAGCTGCCGGGGATGGCAGGGCAGGGAAAGCCCCGCGGCAAATGGAAGCGTCGCCGCCGCATAAGCAGCCAACTCACGCGCTTTCTCCGTCATGCCCTGCGGCAGATACCGGCTGTCCGTTCGCGGGTAGGTCAGCAGCTGCTTTTCATACAGGGATTGCGCGTAGTCCAGCGTCTGCTGCGCGGTGTAGCCGAGCAGACGGTTGGCGTCGCGCTGGAGCGCGGTCAGGTCGTAGAGCCTGGGCGGCTGTTCCCTGCGTTCGCTGGTTTCCACCGATACGACCCTTGCTTCCTTGCCGCCGCACAGGGCGGCGATGCGCTCCGCCTCCGCGCGATCCTCCGTGCGCTCGCTTTCGGCCGGGAAGGAGCCGCAGTCCAGCCGCACATGATAATAGGCGGACGGCTGAAACGCGGCGATATCCGCCTCGCGCTCCACCAGCATGGCCAGCGTGGGAGTCATCACGCGCCCGACGTTGAGCGTCCGTCCATAGAGCAGGGAAAAGTGGCGGGTGGCGTTGATGCCCACCAGCCAGTCCGCTTGCGCCCGGCACAGGGCGGCCCGCCCCAGCGCGTCATAGTGCGCGGCCGGCTTCATCTGCCGCAGCCCCTCGCGGATGGCGTCTTCCTCCATGGAGGAAATCCAGAGCCGCAGGACGGGCTGATCGCAGCCCGCCAGATCATAGACGAGGCGGAAGATGAGCTCGCCCTCGCGCCCCGCGTCGCAGGCGTTGACGACCTCGAAAACGTCGGCGCGGCGCATGAGGCGTTTGAGCGTTTCAAACTGCCGGGCGCTCTTTTCAATGACCTCGTACTTCCAGGGCCCTGGGACGATGGGCAGGTCCTCCTGCCGCCATCTGGCGTAGCGCGCATCGTAACCCTCCGGCGCGGCCAGTTCCACCAGATGCCCGGCACACCAGCTCACCAGGACATCCGCTCCCTCCAGATAGCCGGGCTTCTTCTCCCGGATGTTCAGCACCGCGGCAATGGCCTGGGCAACGCTGGGTTTTTCCGCAATAATCAACCGTTTCATGAGTTTCCTCCTTCATCTGCATAAGAAAAAGCAGCCCTTGGAGGACTGCTTCAGACTGTCAAAAAAACCTTTCGGGCGGTAGCCGGGCCGTCATTCGCTCCGCTTCTCCGTCTCCGGCAAAGCCGCCGTTTCTTCCATGACATCTTCGATCAGGCGGTGAAAGTCCAGCGCGTTTTGCGGGGTAATGACGGGTCTGCCGGTACGCGCTTCCAGCGCCTGCCGCGCAATGCCTGCGACCTCGCCGCCCTTGCGGGCGACCTGCTGGTTTTCCGCAAAGGTTTCCGGCGCTTCGGCCTGGGAAATATCCTTTGTGGATGCTTCCGCCAGCATGTTGAGCACAATTTCCGTGGTGCTCATGTTGTCGCGCAGGTTTTCCTTTTTGAGTCCCTTGAACCGCTTGTACTGCCGGGTGTTCATTCCCGACCATGCGCGGGTGATCTCTTCGGTGAGGATGGCATACTCGACGCCTTTTTTTACGCCGCGCGCCTGCCACTCATCCGTCAGCTCTCTGCGCACCTGAATGGCCTGTAGGCGCTGGTTGATCCATTCGCGGGAATATCCCTTGCGCAGATAGGTTTCCAGCGCGCGCTCAATGCTCAGCTCCGGGTCGATGGTTTCCTCGATGCGTTCCCGGCCCACCTGCGCCAGCCACAGCTTGAAGGGCTCGGCCTTGGGCGAGGGAATGGACTGGATGATGCGCAAAAGCTGCCCGGTATCGGCTGCGTCGGTCAGACGCATTTTGCCGTCTGCCGCCGGCATTTTCAACTGGTGACAATTTGTCACCAGTTCGCTGCCTTCTTCATGTAGACGCTGCTTGAGCTTATTCCAATATTTGCGCCCCGTCTGATAATCCGGGCTGTCCGTAAGCGCGCCTACCACATCCACGATGGAGAAATACCATTCCTGGCGCTCCTCATCCCACAGGCTGCGAATGGTTCTTTGCTCAAAGCGTTTGATGATGCCGTCGGTTTCGTTGGGCATGTTTTCTCACCGCTTCTTCCTTTGAATTGGCTTCATTATACCGTATTTGCTCCCACCCGGCAACCGGGAGGAAGGAGGACGGCCAGCAGAGCCGTCCTCCCGAAAGCTGTCACCGCCGCTTCCTGCGCCTGTACCCATAGGCACCGATGAGTACCAACCCGCCCGCCGTCATCCCCACGCCTGCCCACATCAGGGGCGTGAAGGGCAGGTCCACTCCGGTCTGGATGTCGGGAGTGTCCGCGGGAACGTTGACGACCTCCAGCGACGTGTCGGGATTGACGTACTGCCCGTCCACGGTCAGCTCCGCGACCGTTCCGGCGGGAAGATAGCCGGGCAGAGGCTTCGTCTCCACCACGGTGTAGCGCCCGTAAGGAATCCTTTCAAACGAGGCCAGCCCGTTTTCATCCGTCTCGGCGGTCATGATCTGGTTTCCGTCCGCATCGACCAGCGCAAACTGTACGCCCGCAAGTACCCTGCCGCCTGTGTCGGTCTTGCGCAGGGAAAAGCGCGTCCAATCATCCCGAATCTCCGTATCGCCGCTCACCTGGCCCTGTGCATCCACCACAAAGATGCATACAGCCTCGTTGAGCGCGTAGCCGTCCGGCGCGAGCACTTCACGGAAGGCATACTGTCCGGGCATGAGGAGAATGTCCGGCAGCTCGCCGTTTTCATCCGTGCGCGCGCGATAGATGATCTCATCCCGGCTGTTTCGTACCTCGATGAGCGCGCCGGGCACCGGGGCCGCGCCGGTGATGTCGGTCTTGGTGATCGTGACGGGTGTGCAGATCAGCTCGTTATGCACCGTCAGACCGGCGCGGATGACGGCGTCTTCTTGCGCTTTCTCAGGCAGGATTGAAACGGGGAACGTCCCGGCAGACAATTTCCATCCTTCCGGCGCTTGCAGCTCCTTCACATAGTACTCCCCGTGCGGGTATTGCCCGGCAAATACCAGCCGCCCGTCCGTATCCGTCGCGCCGGAGGCCACCAGCGTACCGGCAGGGAGAACGCCGCCGTCATAGGGAATGTCGGAGGCATTGTACAGACCGAATACAAAGCCCTCACCGGGGACGGTCGTTACGCTTCGGATGATCATCCCATCATCCTGCGGAACGCTTTGCAGGGTTTCGGCTTCTTTCTGAATCGTGATTTCGGCAGGATAATAGTCATTGCCGACCTCCACCGTGAGATTCACGATGGCTGTCTGATTGTCTGCACTGGTCAATGCCACCTCATGCGGCGTGTCATCCAGCGCATACCCTTCGGGCGCGTGAATTTCCACCAGCATATACCGTCCCAGCGGCAGCAGCCCGGAGGCTGCCGGCCCATTCGAGGCGGTGGTGAGGGTTTCCACCAGCTCGCCCTGTTCAAACCAGACCGTTCCGTCCCCGCCGGTGACGGTTTCCGCCGCCCGAAGCTCAAACACCGCCCCCGCCAGATACCTTTCTTCGTATACGGGGCGGTGCGCCTCGTTCCCGTAAGCATCCGCCGTCACCTCGAACCCGGTGAGCCGCGGCCCCTTCTTTTCAAGCAGAATCCGCCCCTTGACCGGCTCGTTGGGGACTTCCACGTCGATCTGGTACGTTTCTCCGGGCGAGTCGCCGTCCTGCCCTACGAACACCGGCAGCGCCTCCTCGCGGATGAGATAGCCTTTCGGGGCTGTGACTTCCTCAACGAAGTACAGGCCCCAGGTGAGCGTTTCGGGCAATGTCACACTGCCGGTTTCGTCGGTTACAAAGGTGTCGGTCTCCTGCCGGGTGGGATAGGAGACGGTTTGGGTAACAAACTCTCCCGTCTCGTCTCTGAGCTTGAAGGAGACGCCGGAAAGCGTGACGGTCTTTCCTGTTTCGCTGTCCGTCTTCATCAGGCGCAGGCGGTAGCGGATGGGCCGGTCGGAGAGCGTCAGGGGCGGTGGGTTGAGGATGTCCTCGGTCCCGTCGATCTCAAAGAGGATCGGGCCCTTGAGCTCATAACCCGGCGCGCCCTTTATCTGCTCCAGCACATAGACGCCGTAGGGCAGGGCCTTGGTTTTCGCGTAGCCGTTTTCATCCGTCACCAGCCGGTCGCGCTCCAACGCGTGGGCGTTTTCGTAAGACCCGGCCTTGCGAAGATACACGAGAAACTCCGCGCCCGCCTCCGGCGTCTCCACGCGGTCCGGGTCGGGATCGTCGCTCATGCCTCCGAGCAATTTGACAATGGCCTGCGCGCCATAGCGGATTTCATTGGTGACAACACCTTCATAGATGACAACGGCTTCGTGCGACTGTTTTGCCGCGGATCGCGCATCCACTATGATAGAATCCACGGCAGCCTGATACCCCACAGGCGGCGCAAGCTCCACAATCTCATACACGCCCGGCCAGAGCGCATCCGTGGTTACGGAAGCATCCTGACCCGCCGTGGTCAGGGAATCAACGACCACAGCGCCCTTTTCATAGATCACGTTGCCCTGCCGGTCGGTGATGTCCTGCGCCGCGAGCACGCGGAAGACCGCGCCCGTCAGCTCGCCGTCGCCGCGCGTACCGGGCGCATCCGCGGGCTTCCCGGTGTATTCGTCCGCATCGCGCTTGTACAGCTTCAGCCGGACCCGCACCGGCTGGTTGGTCACGGACAGGTCGGTGGTTTCATCCGGCTTTACCACCGCGTCCAGCGCGATCTCCTCAAACACATACCCTGCCGTTTCTCCGTGTTCCCGAACGATGTAGCGCCCCTTGCGCAGCGGTTCGGATACGGCCACGCCGTTTTCGTCCGTTACCATGCTGCCGGCCAGCGCCGAGCCGTACTCGTCGTTTTCGTAAATATCAAAGCGTACACCCTCGATGGGGTTGCCGTTCAGGCGGTCGGTCTTGGTGATGCGGATATACCCCTTTGTTGGCTCGTTCTCCACTTCAATCTCGCAGGTCCTGCCACTGTCCCGAATCTCGACTTCGGTTTCAAAGCCAACGTCCACATAGTGCTGTGGCACGGTGGTTTCCTCGATGCGGTATCGTCCCCAGGGAAGCCAGCCGGTTTCGGCAACGCCGCTTGCATCCGTGACGATGACCACGCTGTCGCCCACGCCGGTTGCGCCTGCGGGAGCCGACAAACGGGTGACGGTGAACTCCGCTCCGGCCAGCGCCTCCCGTGTCAGGCTGTCCCGCTTCACGACGCGGATCTTGCCCGTGATCTCCGCGTTGGCAAAGCTCGCATGGGCCGTGCCGCCCGCCGTGACGGTGACGCTCTGCTCGCCCGGAACGGATACGAGGTACCCTTCCGGGGCGCTCTTTTCCCGGATGGTGTACACGCCCGGCTGGAGGTTCTCAAAGCGCGCCACGCCGTCCGCGCCGGTGGTCTGCGTTGCAATGACGGCGTCTCCGCTGACCAGCTCAAACACCGCGCCCGCCAGCGGCGCGCCGGTGGAAGCGGACGTCTTGGTGACGGCTGCCGCGCCCAGGGGCATATCGAAGGTGACGGTCACGGACTGGAGCTTGTAGGGCGCGCCGTACTGCGGGATGAGCACCTTCTGGATGGCCACATCCGGCACGCCCACCAGAAAGCTCGCCTCCTCCTCGTCGGACGAAACCGATTCGGCCACAAAGCTGAGGTGGGTCCCCGGCGCGGTGATGGATACCGTATCCCCGCTGTTGAGGTAGTAGTAGGATTCATCCTGCCCGGCGGTGTTTCCGGTCAAAACCCCATAGGACCGGCTGACGCGAATGAGGTCCGCGTCCGTGGTAAGGGTGACGGTGCCGGTCAGGGAACCGCCCGAAAAGCGGGTGGACTGGTTGCTCACGGAGATGGCCCCCGTCATGGACGCGCGGGCGATACCGTTGGCCGCAAGCCAGCGCGCGTATTCCAGATACACGCCGGGAGCCTGTCCGCTGGCGCGGTAGAAGTTGTCCATGTTCCAATAATCACGGACGTATTGCGGCCCTTCCAGCTCGCGGATGACCTGCCGGATGGCGAACTGTCCGGCAACGCGCGACCAGGTTTCATTGTCCGGGTCATCATCGTCGATGACCATGAACGGGTAGGTATGACGAAGCACCCAGCCGATGGCGTGCAGGGTGCTTTCGTGATAGATGATGGAGGAATAGCCGGGATTGGTACGGTACGAATCCATGTCCACGATAACATACGGGCCGGTAGGCTGCTGGCCGCCGCCGGAGATGTTCTCACCGGGCCCAGGTAGCGTGTGCTCAAGGCAATACACCGTGTATCCGTCCAGGTAATGCGGGGTCGCATACACCGTACCATGGCCGGGGGCCTTGGCGATCTGCAAATACGCGCTGTCCCTGCCGGAGCTGCCATGCAGCCCGCCCTGCCCCACATACAGCGACGGCACCGGCGCGTTGATGGTCTTGAGCGAAAAGCCGGGCATGGGGCTGGCGGACATTCGCATCATCCGGGAGGAAGGGCTTACGGGCAGGGCGTAATCCGTCACGGTGAGGTCCGCCGCGCCGGTGGCGCAGGTTTCCTGCGCAAGCACCCAGAGCGTTCCTTGCTCCGTCCACTTGAGCGTACCGTCGGCAAAATCGTCGCCGTACAGGTAGCGCACCCGGTACCACCAGCGGCCGAGGGCATCCTGGAGGGTTTCTTCTACCTGCACGGTTGCGTCACGGGTAAAATACCCAAGCCACAGGTCGCCGGAGTCGTTCTCCGGGAAAGAAGTGTCCACATCCGAAAATACATTGGTTTGAGTGCTCACCTGTACAAACGCATCGGGCTGCGCGGGCGGGGTTTCGGTGGCTTCCGGCTCTGCGGAGGGGGTCACAGTCTCCGCTGCACCCGGCTCAGGAACGGGTTCCTGCGCGGGCACATATCCCGGCACAACAAAGACAAGGCGTTCATCCGCCGTCAGGGCCGACGGGCGTTCACCGGCCAGCGCGGCAACCTCCTGATCGGACAGCGCAGCTTCGGGCAGCGCGTCCACGGCGGTATAGGCTGTGATGAGCTCATAGCTTTCGTTAAGCAGCCAGACCTCGGCAAACCCTTCTTCGGGCGCAAGGCGATGGACCAGCAGCACCGCCGTTTCCTGCGCCATGCAATAGGCTGGTTCGGCGAGGTCCTGCGCGGCATACAGAGGAATAGCCGCAGCCAGCACATAGGCGTAACCGCGCTGGGCCATGGCGTCTTGCAGGGAGAGCGGCAGGGGGACCACATCTGTGGGAGCTGGTTCTTCTGTTTGAGGTGCAGAAGCCGGTTCCTCTATCGAATTGGGCGGTGCTTCGGTCGGGGCTTGTGCAGGAGGCTGCGTTGGTTCCTGCGTTGGAAGTGCCGTTTCTGCCGGTGGAGCCTCGGTTGACTCCGGCATAGGTTCCTCTGTAGGAAGTGCAGGTGCTTCCGTAGGCTCCACTTCTTGCGCCGCTTCCTCTGCCGGCGTTGCAGCCGGCTCCTGCACGGTTTCCTGCGACTCCAGCGTTTCTTCTGCCGGTATCGCCGCTTCTTGCGGCACCGGCACGTCTGTCTGCACCGCCGCTTCGCTCCTGCCCGGCGAAGGGCACAGCAGGAGACAGGCCAGAAGCAGCGCGGCCAGTCTTGTGCGTGGTTTATGATTCATCTTTCATTCCTCCTTCAGTATTCCCGGACGGCCATGACCACCAACCGCCCGTCGGGGTCGCTATAGCTTCGGTCACAGGTGATGAGCGTCAGAATTTCATCCTCCGCGCCGGGTTCGATGCCCGTATCGTACAGCGCTTGCGCCCGCGCCCGACGGACAAAGGCAAGAAAGTCCTCATCCTCGGCAAAGCGGGCTGTGGCGGGGTCCCACTCGCCACTTCGCAGGTTGACGGCGGCAAAGACGCGGTAGGCCGCGCTGTGATACAGGGAATCCAGATAGATCACGGCGTGAGCGGCGCAGAACTCCGGGTCCTTATACGAAAGCAGCGGCGAAAACATGGCTTCGCCGCTGCTGCGGATATGGTGGCCGTAGATGCCGATATTGCGTCCGGGCGTTTCGTAGTCCGTCCCATCGAGGGAAAAAAGCGTGCCCAGATAGCTCTTACGGCCTGAAAACGTGTGGTTCAGGTAATAATCCGGATCGCCGGTGCGCACAACGGGATAGTCGATGGGCGTTCCGGGGATGGACAACCATGCGATAAAATCGTCGTTCTGCGCCTGACACGCCGCAAGGTCCGCTCCGGTGAACCGGTCAGGGGGCGCGGCGGATGGCTGGACCCGGCAATCAAGCGGGTTCCCTTCGGCATCCGCATCGGGCGGCCGGGAAGGCGCTTCGGCGGGAAGGCTTGCCGCTTCCCGAAGCTGCGCATATTCCTCCACATCCCTGCGAATCTCCCGGTCCATCTGCAAAACGGGCATCAGGATAGCCCCCATGCCCGCCAACAGCAGCAGCGCCGCGGCTAACGGCAGAATGGAAAAACGGCGTCGGGTTCTGGACAATCAATCACTCCTTTTTGTTTGCACAAAAAAACGCCCTGAACGGGCGCAGGCAAGGCAAATTGGTTATTGTTGTTTTCGCTGGAGCAGACTATCCCGCAAAGCGGAAAACGTATTCTCCATGGGTGCGATGCAGCCCGCACGCACATTCTCATCCGCTTCCTCCAGCATGCGAAGAAGCTCCAGCTCCGCGCATGTGCGCTCGTCGGATGTTTGAACAGTATCCATCGGCAGCGCCTCCTTTTGTATGATTATATCATGGGATGCCGCCTGCTTCAATGCCACGTCATTCGCTCTGTTCCTCGTCCTCCTCATCGTCAAGCGCATAATCATATGCCGGTTTGCGGTTCTTGCCGGACTTTTTCAGCCTGACATACGCCAGCGCACCGCCGCCCGCGACGGCCAGCAGCCCGGCCAGCCCCAGCAGGGGCGCTGCTCCCGCGTCCTTTGGCTCCTGCCCGGAAACCGGTTGCGGCGTGGCTGGGGCCGTAGGCTCCGGCGTGACGTAGACGATCTCCGGCTCGATCAGGCTTTCGTCCACGATGTCCAGCAGGTCCCGGCTGTCCACGAGGTTGAGGAAGTAGGTTTCATACTGTTCCCCGTCCTCGTCCAGCGGCTTGTCGTAGTCGATCACCATGTAGAACACATCGCCGCCGCGCGTCTCGATGGCAATAAACTGCTTGTTGGTGTAGCGGTCGTAGAGCAGATCGCGGGTAAAGGCGTTGCCCGCCTGGGAAAAGGGCATCCCCGATGTGCCGGTCACCGGCAGGAGTGTGGGCAGAACCGCCGCCGTCACGGTTGGGGCCACGGTCGGAAGGGGTGTTGCCGTCGGTTTGGGCGTAGCGCGGCTCCCACCGGACCCGCTGCCGGAGCTGCTGCCGGAGGACCCCGGCTTTCGCGTGGGCACGGCGGTCGGTGCGGCGGTAGGGGCTGCGGTCGCGGGTGTGTCGTGAAAGAACGGGTTGGCCACCGCGATGGCCTTGCTCACGTTGCCCACCCGGTCCACCGCCTGCACCAGCAGCTGCTCATAGGCGTCCGCGTATTGCTTGAGATGGATGCTCAGCGTGCCGCCCGACAGCTCCGTGTAGGACGTGCCGTTGACCTGTACCGCGGCCACGCCGGACTGCGCGTCGGCGGCTTCGATATGCAGGTATTCGCCCTTGACGCTCGCCTTGAGGGTGGGACGGGTGTTGTCGATGCAGTTGACCGGCAGGCTCTTGCGGTGCGCCTCGCCATAGGGGTCGGTCACGATGACTTCTACCTCGCTGTTTTCCAGCAGGTCGATCCAGACATGGCCGGAGGGCAGCGGCCCGTCAATGAGCGTCTTTCCGCCCACGCTGATGCGCACGGCGGTCCAGCCCGTGCCACCCAGGTCCCGGACCGTGATCTCCATCACGGCGCGGTTGAGATACCAGCCGGAAGGAGCCTCCATCTCAATTTCATAGCTTGCCGCAGGAGCCGCGGTGGGCTCCTGCGTGGGCTGGGCGGACGGCTCGACGGTCGGTTCCTGCGAGGGTTGCGCGGACGGCTCGGCGGTCGGCTCCTGCGAGGGGTGCGCGGACGGCTCGGCGGTCGGTTCCTGCGAGGGTTCCACAGACGGCTCTGTAGCCGTCTCTTGCGTAGGAGCCGGTTCACCCTCTGTCTGCTTAACAGGCTCCATCACCAGGTCCGCCATGGCGTCCTCCAGATCGCCGATCAAAGCCGGGTCCTCCAGAATCACGTCGCCTTCCGCCATAGCCGCAAAGGAACAGGCCGCCGTCAGAAGCACCGGCAGCAGAAGAAGCAGCGCCATCAGGCGAATGAATACCTGCTGTTTCCTCATTCGTTTTCCCCCTTCCAGTCCGGGAAGGTAGCCGCGTAGGCGGGCTGCTGGTACGGCGGTTCTTCGTGGGCCGGAGCGGTATTTTCCACCGGCTGACGGTGCTGCTGCTGCATCCTGCGCACCAGCGCCGTCAGCTCCTCCAGCGTCACGTTCTCGCTGCGCATCAGGGCGCGAATCTCCATGCTTTCGTTTTCCATGATGCGCTGATCCAGCGCCCGCACCCGCTTTTGCAGGTCCGCAATCTTCTCCAGGTGCCGCGCGCGTTCCTCGCGGTATTTTTCCAGCTTGCTTTTCTCCATGTTTTCTCCTTTCTTTACTCGTACAGTCTGCCGTAGCCATAGAAGTGATTTTGCCAGTAGGAATCCGTGAGGTCCGCATACCCGATGGGCGAGCCGCAGTGCAGCATGTGATTCCCACCCACATACAGCCCCACATGGGTGATGCCCTCCTCCCCGGAAATGGTCCCTTCAAAGAAGATCAGGTCGCCGGGCCGCGCTTCCTGGGGCGCGATGGGCGTGCAGCGCCCGTACAGGCTGGTCGCGCCCAGCCGGCCCACGTCCCTGACGCCGCTGGCCGCAAAAACGTAGCTGATGAACCCGGAGCAGTCAAAGCTGGTTTCCGGGCTGTCGCCGCCCCATACATAGGGATAGCCGATGTACTTTTCCGCCTCCTCCATCAGCCGGCGAAAGGTTTCATCCTCCATAACATCCGCCGGGATGTCGTATTCGCCCGGCTCGCGCAGCGTGGAAGCGTAGGGGTTGCCCCGGAACAGGTCCTCGCGCATGCCCAGCACGGAGATGTACATGGCATAGCGCCCCACCCCCTCGCGGGACAGTACGTAGAAGGGCAGGTGGGAGAGGTTGAAGTTGTCCAGCGTAACATTGCAAATACGGTAGGTGTAGGGCACGTCCTCCTCCACCTGATAGGGGACCCAGGTTACGTTCCCTGTCTCCGCGTCCTCCTCCCTGCGGTAGCGCGTGACCCATTCCCGGCGGTAGCGGGTTTCCTCCTCAATATCTTCGGTCAGGATGTACTGCTTTTCAAACAGCCGGTCCATGTAGCCATATGCGTCATCGACGGTCCATTCCCCGTTCGCGTGCGCGGAGATCAGCGCCATGAGCGCATGGGGGTCGTGCCAGATATCGTCCGCTTCGATGCGGTATTCGTCAAAGCCGGGATGATAGGAGGCGTAATGGTTCAGCTCATTTTGCAGTTCCTTCTCCAAATTCGCGTAGTACCGCTCCGCCGCCAGCAGGTCCTCGTCCCCGGCGGGGTAGGCGGCGATCACGAGGGACTGCATCGCGCTTTGCACCAGCGGGGCACAGGAGGACAGGCCGTTCATCACAAAGGCGAGAAGAGCCACCAGAGCACCGCCCAGAAGATACGTTTTCCGGCTGCGCGCGACCAGGGCTTTCACTCCTCGCTTCGCGCGGGCGACTGCGCCGCCGGCCTGCGCCGCGCTCCGCGCCGTTTCGCCCGCCGCCTGTCCCGTCATGTACGTCCGGCGGATGGCCCGCTTCTGCCGCCAGCGGGAAAGCGGGTTGCTGGAGGGCGGAGCCTGCGGGCGGATGGCTTGCGCAGCCTGCTCCGTGTGGCGGGATGCGCTCAGCCTTGCCCTCCGGGCGCTTCGGACAACCAGCCCCATGCCTCTTTCCGCGCCCTGCTCCGTCTCATGCGCCGCCTGTACGCCGGTGTTGTCATCCTCCACGCGGCGAATCTGCCGGTGGACTTCCTCTCCGGCCTGGGGCAGCGCCTCATGGATGAGCCGGGAGGAAATCTGGCGCGGTTTCTCCGTTTGCAGGCGAGCCCCGGCGGCCCGCGCGATCTCCATGCGCCTGCGCTTAGTGGGACGGCCCGCGCCGGGCTTTGACGCGGCGGCCTCCATCCGGCGCGCGGGGGCCTCCTGTCCGGCGGGCGGCTGTTCATCCTCCGCAAACTTCAGGCGGCTTTCCTCCATCCGCGTCCTCCTTTCCGCTCTGCTGCCGGATCATGCTCTGAAACGCCCTTTCCGTCTCCCGGTCGGCCTGCGCCGCCAGACGCGCCACGCCCAGAAACAACCAGCTCAAAAGGCCCCATCCCAGGAGAATCGCCAGCCATACCGCTGCTTTCATGCCTTCGCCTCCTTTCGTACCTCGTCTGGTTTGGTGGTGAGCAGGCGGTAGAGCTCGGTGTCCCTGGGGAAATGATCCACAAAGGGCAGAATCACGTTGCCGTAGAACAGCAGTCCCTCGCCTTCCCCCGAATGGGTGACATAGGAGAGCTGATGCGGCGAAATGCCGAGCCTGGATGCGAGAATTTCCCGGTCCCCGGCGGCCTGATTGAGCATGTAGATAAAGTCGGAGTTCTCAAAGATGTTCTCCACCTCGCGGGAAGAAAGCAGGTCCTTGACGTTCTGGGTGATCCCTGTTGGCACACCGCCCCATTTCCTGAAACGCTTCCAAATCTCGACGCTGTATGCCGCGGTCTGTTCCTCCTTGAGCAGGAGGTGGAACTCGTCCAGATAACACCAGGTGGCCTTGCCAGCGGAGCGGTTGGCCGTTACGCGGCCCCAGATCTGGTCCTGAACGATATGCATGCCCAGCTGCTTGAGCTGCTTGCCCAGCTCCTTGATGTCATAGCAGACAAGGCGGTTGGTGATGTCCACGTTGGTCTGGCCGTTAAAGACGCTGAGTGACCCGGACACGTAGATTTCCAGCGCCGTGGCAATGTTTTGCGCCTCGGCTTCCCGCTGGCTGCGAAGGGCGTTGTACAGATCGCCCAGCACGGGCATGTTTTCGGGGCGTGGGTCCGCCAGATACCGGCGGTACACCATGCGCACGGCGCGGTCGATCACGGTCTTTTCGATGGGCATCAGGCCGTTTCGCCCGCCCACGATCAGCTCGCACAGGCCGAGAATGAAATCCGATTTGAGCGAGATCGGGTTGGCATCTTCGGAGTAGTTGAGGTTGATGTCCATGGGATTGATGCGGTGGGGGCTGGAGGGTGAAATCCGGATGACCTGTCCATGCAGCGCCTCCACCAGCGGCGCATATTCAGCCTCCGGGTCGCAGATGAGGATATCGTCGTCTGTCAGCAGGTAGCAGTTGGTGATCTCACGCTTGGCGCTGAACGATTTGCCGCTGCCCGGCGTACCCAGAATCAGGCCGTTGGGGTTCTTGAGCTGCTTGCGGTCGGCCATGATCATGTTGTTGGACAGGGCGTTGAGGCCGTAATACATCGGCTCGCCCGTGGTCTGGAACAGCTCCTGCGTGGTGAAGGGCACGAAGATGGCCGTGGAGCTGGTGGTCAGCGCGCGCTGAATTTCCAGCTCGTTTACGCCCAGCGGCAGCGAGGCCGCCCGCGCCTTCTCCTGCTGGAAGTCCAGGCGGGTCAGCTGGCAGTTGTATTTCTGCGCCACGCCCTGCGCCTGAAAGACCATGTTCTCAAGCGCCTGCCGGTTCGCACCGGTGTTGAGCACCAGAAACGTGACCAGAAACATGCGCTCGTTTCGGCTTTGCAGATCCTCCAGCAGCTTTTTGGCCTCCGCGCCGTAGGTGGCCAGGTCGCTGGGCAGGATGTCCATGTCGTATCCGGCGCGCACCGCCCGCTTCTGCTCCTCCATCTTGGTCTTGTCCAGATCGGTGATCTTTCGCTTGATCTGCTTGATGGCCGCGTTCTGGTCGATGGACTGGATGTGCATGGTGACGATGAGGCTTGCGTCGATGTCCAGAAAATCGGCCAGCATGCGGTCGTTGAGCTCCGGCGCGAGAATTTGAAGAACGCTTACCGCCCCCAGCGTGCCGCCCATGCGAAAGCGGCGGCTTTCGCCAAAGGCGAAGGACGATGGAGCCACGAAATCCTTGGTGGACAGCCCGGAGGGCGCAAGCCACTCCCATTCGAAGCGGAACGGCTCCTGCGTATCGGTGTGGAAGATGCGGTGCAGAAGATGCAGCCGTTTCCTGCCGTCAAGCAGAGACGCGGCGACGCCCATGCGCTTGAAGTTGGCCAGAACGTCCAGCTCGATTCGGTCAAGGCGCGCTCTGGCCGTCTTGAGGCTGTCCGCCCGGATGCCGAAGGTCAGGTACTTGACCCTTTCGATGCCGTTGCTGCCTCTGGCAAGCTGATTGCTGAGAATCTGCGCGTATTCGCTCCTGATCCTTTCCGCCCCATCCCTGCGAACGGGGATATGGATGCAGTTTTCAAAGCGGTCCGCGTCGGCGTTCCTGTTCAGAAAGGAAAACTGGAGATGGATGGAGCTGTCGAAGTAGTTGAGGAAATCGCACCAGCCCTCGAAGATGGCGCTTTTGGCGTCATTGTGCGAAAGCTGGTAGTTGATGTCCTGAAACTGAAGCGTCTTTGTGTACCAGCCACGCGCCAGACAGATGCCGTCCGGCCAGATGCGGTCATACGGGATGGTCTCTTGCGCGCTGCCCGGCTGCCGGCCGTTGGGGCGGTTTTTCCGGATGACGGCTTTGATATGCTCCTTTTCCTCGCGGGTGAGCTTGCGGGCGCTGAGCTTTTGCACCTCCTTGTCGATAACTTCCTGGCGCATCAGCGCACCGTAGACGTTATTGGTCCGGTAGGGCCGGGCTTTCGGGCGGCGAACGAGCGTGTCCACTACGTCGCGCAGCACCTTTTCAAGCGGCCTGCCGTTGTTTTCGTACAGGCCCAGCAGGAGAAACGGGAGCATCGCGAGCATCATGCAGATGGCCGCGGGGCTTGCGCCCAGCCCCGGCCGGAGCCAAAAGAAAAGCGGCACGCCGATCAGCGCGCCGCCACCGAAGCAGACGATCTGCCGCTTGGTGAGGTTGAAGATTACCTTGGTCTTGACTCGTGTCAGGTCCTTGGGAACGGAAACGTAGGCCAATGAATCCCTCCTTTGATTGGGTCCTGGGGTAGAAAAAAGCGCCTCGTGAAAGGCGCTGGAAAGCTTGAAACCATCAATGTGTCTTTGTCTCTAACAAAAGGGCTTGATAATTCCGCTTGTTGTAAAGAATTCGATCTACCAGTACCGCGTCTTGAAAAACGTGATAGAAAGCAAGATAACGACCACAGACTAAGAATCGTTCATCCGTCTCAATTCCTGTACCATATGTCAGACGTTTCCCCAGCAGGGGTTGCTGGCAAAGCAGGCGCAGCCGCTTTGCGATTTCTTCCAGAGTATGCGCAGCAGCGTCGGGATTCATCAATTCCTGTGCTATATAATCCCTGATTTCCTCAAGATCGTTTGCCGCTTCAGGAGCATAACGCAGCTTATGCATGAGGAATCCCCAGCCTTGATTCTACTTCATCAGCATCAATCCAGCCCTGTTCTTCACCAGACCTGCGTCCCTTGGCTATTTCATTCATCAATTCAAGGGTCGTCTGCATTTTCTCATAATCGTGCATGTCCATAACAGCATACCGGCCATGTCCGTTTTTGGTAAGAAACACAGGCGAACCCACAGTTACCTCACGAAGCAGTTCGCCGTAATTACGCAGCTCGGAAATCGGTTTGATATTTGGCATAAGGATAACCTCCTCTCTCTATGAAGTATAATGCACATCGTTGTAAAATTCAACTGCTAATTTGCAGCAACGGGCTAATGCGCCCCGAAGATTCCCTTGGCGACGCTGCCGGACTTAAACAGCGTGAAGCACAGGAGCACCGTGTAGCCAATGCAGGTCCAGATGGCGGATGCCACATCCCCGTCCGTGGCGATAGAACGCACCAGCACCGCATAGATCGCCACACACACGATGATCAGGAACGCCTGAAAGCCCAGCGCAAACAGTGACCGCAGGTAATTCTGTCCCATCTGCCCCCATTCCCGGTTCATCATGGTAGCCATGGGCAGCGGCGCAAGGGACGTGACGGTGTAGATCTCCACCATGCGGCCGTAGATTACCACAAAGATGCAGATGGTCAGCGCGTTCATCGTGACCCCTACGAACAGGCTCTGGAACCAAAGCCCCAGCAGCGGCCCGATCTCCATTTCCATCAGCCGCGCCTCCAGATTTGCAACGACTTCGCTCAGCTCCAGCGACGTGTCCGACGAGATCACACCCGCCGCCGCGTTGACCACGCCCTGCGCCAGATCAAACACGCCCATGACGATATCCCAGGTGTTGGTCACGATCATGACGGCGCAGAACGTTTTGAACATCCATTTGAAGAACACCCAGGTTTCGAAGTCATGCATGTTGTTCTTTTCCATCACCAGCTGCAAAAGCTCCATCGTCATCACGATGGCGAGGATCACGCCCGCGATGGGCAGAATCACCTGATCGGACAGGCTGCGGATCATGCTGTACACGCCGCCGTTCCATGCCTGCGGTGTCGTGCCGACCTGTCCGGCAATTCCGGCCACCTGGGTGTTTACCTGATCGAACAACCCCTGAAGGTTTCCCATGATGCCGCCTACCAGAATCTCCTTGAGCCAATCCGTGATCCTGTTCCAGATAAAGTCCAACCGTTTCCTCCTTTCTGACGGCCTCCCGCGTTATACGGGAGGCCGCCGGGATGGTCTTTGGATCAGCCGAACAGGCCCTTGAGCAGCGGAATCAGCATGGTGCCGATGAGAGCCATTCCACCGCCCGCCATGAGCTGCTTGATGCCCTGCGACTTCGCGCCGGGGTTGTCATTCCCGTATCCTTCCAGCAAGTTGATGCCGCCCCACACGCCCAGACCGCCGCCGAGCGCGATCACCAGCGTCTGCAGCACGTCAATCGTGGAACTGAAAAATGTCATGGCATTCCTCCTTTGTTTTTCACATAAAGAAAAGCCGCTCCGATATGGGCGGCTCAATGCGTCCCGCTTCGCAGGCAGGGCGCGCGGATGTCGTAGAACGCGTCTGGCTCTATGACGGCTCTTCCTCCTCTCTTTCATCCGTTTCAAAAGTCACGAAGGTGTCGCCCGGCTTAACCGTCAGGCGGGTAGACAAAAACGCCTCGATGTTAAAGGCGTTTTTGGGGTCCGCATCAGCGGTGTATGGGTAATTGGGGTGCCTGGTAATATCGTACTTGTCCGACAGGAACGGCCGCACACCGCGCAGCTGGAGGATGCATTTGTTGCCGCTCATCGTGGCAAGCTCGTCCACGGCCATGAGCTCCTTGCCCAGCTTTTGATAGTTGAGCGAGTGGGAAACCTCGCGGCCCCGGCTTTCGCCGGTATTGTAGGTGTCGATGGTTTCACGCCCCAGCGTCTCTGCCAGCTCTTTGAGTGTGGTACGCTCCTTGCCGCCCAGGAACAGCATGCTGTCGCAGTTGCCCACGATGGTGTCGGCGTTGTCCTTGTAAAGCGCCTTGAGCTGGGACTGCGCTTGCAGCACCAGGCATGCGGAGATCTCGCGGCTTCGGATGGTGGCAATGAGCTTTTCCAGTCGGGGAATCTGCCCGATGTTGGCGCACTCGTCGATCAGGCAGCGCACATGGACGGGCAGCCTGCCGCCGTACACATCATCGGCTTTCTCACACAGGAGGTTGAACAGCTGGGTATAGCACATGGAGATCAGGAAGTTGAACGAATCGTCCGTGTCGCTCATGATGAGAAACAGCGCGGTCTTTCGGTCGCCCAGCGTGTCCAGCTCCAGCTCGTCATATGCCGTCAGCTCCCGTAGCTCCTGGATGTCGAATACCGCCAACCGCGCGCCGCAGGAAATCAAAATGCTTTTTGCGGTTTTGCCCGAAACGAGTTGTCAAGGACTTTTTAATCAAATTCACAAAAAAGCCACAAAAAAAGTGCCAGGAAGCACTTTCATGCTCCTGACACTCAGGCAGGCGGGTCACTTGCGGCCACTTAATAGCTCATCGCAAAGATACGCATATTCCGGCAACTGGTCGATATAGGGTTTCCAGCGCCGCTTAATCTCGGCCAGTTCCAGCGGGTCGGCGTCCTCAAAGTCATGGTCGTTTCCGGTCATTCCGAAAACATCCAGTGCAATATCATTCAAGCACTCATAACAAAGAGCAGTTGCGGACTCTATCCTGTTGCCGGTGTCAACATAAACCGGGTCAAGGGATATTGCCAGCCACACATAGCCGACCTTGTCCGACCAAACCAAATCATAAGCGG
>ERZ1643251.569-NODE-569-length-51012-cov-17.708715_pt1 | contig 51012 bp, 46 predicted proteins | sample MGYA00579261_ERZ1643251 | MGnify/ENA primary metagenome ERZ1643251 (study PRJEB29033, sample SAMEA4952267) | chicken gut metagenome | biome: Broiler Chicken; feature: Gastrointestinal Tract; material: Caecum | place: Ireland | collected 2018 | study: Broiler...
TTGTTTCTGGTACGTTGGAAATGTCCAATGTTGATTTGTCTGAGGAATTTACAGAAATGATTGTTGGTCAGCGTTCATTCCAGGCCAATTCACGCATTATTACAACATCGGATGAGATTTTACAAGAGCTTGTAAACTTAAAACGTTAGGGGGGAGAAGGACTTAAGTGAGAGATTTTTCTTGCTTAAGCCCCTTTCTATGATTGAATTAAATAAATTGAACGGAAAAACCTTTCTGGTAAACCCGTTGCTGATTGAGCAAATGCAAAGCAATCCGGATACAACGATTACATTAAGCAACGGAAAAATATTTGTTGTAACCAATCCGATTGAAGAAGTAAATGATAAAATTATAAATTTTTATCGATCCATACAAATTCTCGGACGCAAGGAATTGGTAATAAAGGAGTCTGATTATGAAGAATAAAATTGTGATCATCTCAGTTGTGTTGATCTTAACCATTGCCATTGTTGCAGTTGGTGTTGTCTTTATGTTTAAAATGATGGGAGACGCAAAAGTGGTTGTTGCCACAGAGCCTCCGATTGAAGATTTGGTCTTACAATCTGTTGATATTCCGGAAATTATGACGAATTTAAAAAATGATAGTTATATAAAAATTGCTTTTAAATTACAAACAGATGGTGTTAAAGCTGCAGAAGAATTGACACAAAGAATTTACCAGTTTAATGATATTGTTATTAAGGAAGCGCTGCAATATTCTGCTGAGGATCTGCAAAACAAGGAACAATTATTGCAATTTCAAGATGCCTTGCTTTCTCAAATCAATGCTTATATGCAAAATGGAAAGGTAACCAAAGTTTTTATTACCTCAAAAATTATTCAATAATCGCATACATTTCGCCTCAAATATTGGAGGTGGTTAAAATATGGCTGATGTTTTGTCACAAAGTGAAATTGATGCTTTGTTAAATGCAGTTGCAATGGGGGAAATGTCTGCAGATGAGCTAAAAAAAGATGAAGAAAAGTCAAAGCTCAGAAATTATGATTTTAAACGTGCATTGAGAATTTCTAAAGATCAAATCAGAAGTTTGGTGCGTATCCATGAGAATTTTGCTCGCATTTTAACAAACTTTTTTTCTGCTCAATTACGTATTTATACACAAGTAAATGTTGCTTCCGTTGATCAACTGCCGTATGAAGAATTTATACGTTCCATACCAAGCATGACAATTTTAAACGTATTTGATATTCCAGAATTGGATGGTAAAATGATTATGGAGGTTAATCCGACAATTGCTTTTGTTATGTTGGATCGTTTATTGGGCGGAAGTGGAGATATTTATAATAAAAAAGGTGATTTAACAGAAATAGAAACCAAAATTTTGTCCAATTTTTTTGAGAGCTCCATAGATTGTTTAGCCGAAGCTTGGGAGTCTGTTGAAGAGATTAATCCTCTTTTACAGGAATTGGAAGTCAATCCTCAATTTTTACAGCTTGTTTCTCCAAATGAAACAGTGATTGTCATTACATTAACTTTACAAATTGGCGATTATAGCGATAAAATTAATTTATGTTTTCCGCATGTTCTGTTGGAGAAAGTTATGTCTAAATTATCTGTACATTATTGGATTCAAGATAAGTCGGATCATGAAGAAGAGGAAAATGTTCTTGCATTAAAAAAGAATATTCGGCATACATATTTATCCATTAGTGCGGAATTGGGAAGAACTGAGATTTCTGTATCAGAATTTTTGGCTTTAGAGATTGGAGATGTAATCCAGTTGGAACAAAGATTAGATGCCCCCCTATTAGTGAAAGTTGGAGAAGAGTCCAAGTTTTACGGGCAAATTGGTCAAATCAATAAAAAAATGGCAGTTCAAATTTTAGAAGAAATAAAGGGGGAAGATGAATATGATGGATGATTTGCTTTCTCAAGAAGAAATTGAAGCTTTGTTATCTGGTGCAAATAACAACAATGATAATACGGCAGCAAATAATGAAAATAATAATGTTGATATTGATCAGATATTATCAAAAGAAGAACAAGATACACTCGGTGAAATTGGTAATATAACATTTAGTTCATCTGCCACCGCTCTTTCAAAATTGTTAAATCAAAAAGTTGAAATTACTACACCATCAATTTCTTACATAAAAAGAGAAGTTTTATTGAATGAATTTGAAGAGCCTTTTGTGGCAATTCAAGTGAGTTATACGGAGGCACTTGAGGGTGCAAATTTGCTGATTATGGAAGTAGAGGATGCTTCGATCATTGCAGATTTAATGATGGGTGGAGATGGCTCAAATAAAAAGAGTGAACTAAATGAAATTGAGTTAAGTGCAGTCCAAGAGGCGATGAACCAAATGATGGGCTCAGCTGCGACCTCACTTAGTACAATGATTAATGCAAAAGTTGATATTACTCCGCCTGTTGTAAAGGTATTAGACTTTGACTCTAATGATAATACTGAGTTGGTTCCAGTCGTTGATTCTTTTATTCGTGTTTCTTTTCAATTAAGTGTAGGTGATTTAATTGACAGTTATATTATGCAGCTGATTACACCTGATTTTGCCAATACATTATTGTCACAACTTCCTGAGTTTAAGGTTCAAGAGGATTTACCAAAGGCACAATCTGAAGAGCCTTCCCCGGAACCTGCACCGGTTGTGCCACCGATGCCGGAACCTGCACCGGTTCAACAGCAGATGCCTCAGCAACAACCGATGTATCAACAACCAATGTATCAACAACCAATGTATCAACAACCAATGTATCAACAGCCACCTGTGCAACCTCAGGCACCTCCTGTAAATGTACAGCCAGCTACTTTTGCAACTTTTCAGCCTGAACCGTTGGGACAGGCGGAAACACGCAATTTGAATATGTTGATGGATATTTCTCTGAATGTTACGGTTGAGTTGGGGAGAACAAGAAAAACAATAAAAGAAATTCTTGAATTTGGACATGGTTCTATTATTGAATTGGATCGATTAGCGGGTGAACCCATTGATATTTTAATTAATAATCGACCGATTGCTAAAGCAGAGGTCGTTGTCATAGAGGAGAATTTTGGTGTTCGTATTATTGAAATTTTAAGTCCGTCAGATCGGATCAATCAATTAAAATAAAAAGTTAAAAAGGAGTTTTTAGATTATGGCACATCGTATTTTAATCGTTGATGATGCATCTTTTATGAGAATGATGATTAAAGATATTTTGGTAAAAAATGGTTATGAAGTCGTGGGGGAAGCTGCTGATGGTGCGCAAGCTGTTACAATGTATAAAGAGCTAAAACCTGACTTGGTAACGATGGACATCACCATGCCCGAGATGGATGGCATTACTGCTTTGAAGAACATTAAAGCTGAGAATCCCAATGCGGTTGTGATTATGTGTTCTGCAATGGGGCAGCAAGCAATGGTTATTGATGCAATTCAGGCAGGTGCGAAAGATTTTATTGTTAAGCCGTTTCAGGCAGACCGTGTATTGGAAGCCATTTCTAAAAATTTATCATAAGCAGAGGTGTTAAGATGAGAAGAGTAAATTTTAGAGTGATATTGGTTTGTATCACTTTTTTCTCTCTCACTTTGAACCTATTTTCATTTGAAGTAAGTGCAGAAAATTCGGATAACGTTTTTGATGCGATTGAAAAGGGTAAAACACTTGAGCCGGGAAATTCAGAGTCAGATACATTAAACCCGAACAATCCAGAGACTGATACTACGCAGCTTAATACTGGAAGTGCAGTCCCAGAAATTGATATATGGGATTATATAAAAGTATTGTTTATGCTTTTAATCGTTGTAGGTCTTTTATATTTTCTCTTACGATTTTTAAATAAAAAATCAAATATGATAAGTGGAAAAGATTTGATTCAAAACTTAGGAGGAATTTCTTTAGGTGCAAACAAAAATGTTCAATTATTAAAGATTGGCGATAAGATTTTTCTTGTTGGTGTTGGAGAAAATGTTAGTCTTTTAAAAGAAATCACAAATAAAGATGACGTTGAGTCACTTGTACTACAATATAATGAAAAGATGAATCAAGCTTTTGTGACAGAGACATGGATTACAAAATTATTCCGTTTGAAAAAATTGAATAAGAATCAAGTTTCAGAACCTGTAGATCGTGATTTTAAAGAAATTTTTGAGAAACAAATGCTTGATTTAAGTGGACAAAAGAAAGAAATTTTTGAATTATTAGGGAAGAAAAAAGAGGATCATAAATGATGAACGAATTTTTACAATCTTTTAATGGTGCAGATCCTACTACAGTATCTACATCTGTAAAATTATTTTTAATGTTAACAGTGCTAGCTGTTGCACCAGGGATATTAATATTGATGACTTCTTTTACTAGAATTATTATTGTTCTTTCTTTTGTTCGTACTTCTTTGGCAACGCAACAAATGCCACCAAATCAAGTGTTGCTCGCGTTGGCGATGTTTATGACTTTTTTTATTATGGCACCAACGTTTCAAGAGATCAATCAAACTGCTTTATCACCACTTTTTAATAATGAGATTACATTAGAAGAATCATATGAAAAAGCACAGATTCCGATTAAAGAATTTATGGCAAAAAATACTAGACCTCAAGATTTATCATTATTTTTATCTTATTCAAATTCTAAGAACCCGGAAACGATACAAGATATCCCATTAACAGCATTGGTACCAGCATTTGCAATCAGTGAAATGAAAACGGCTTTTCAGATTGGATTTATGATTTTTCTTCCTTTTTTGGTTATCGATATGGTTGTTGCAAGTATTCTAATGTCTATGGGGATGATGATGCTTCCTCCGGTTATGATTTCACTTCCTTTTAAAATTTTACTATTTGTACTTGTAGACGGATGGTATCTCGTTGTGAAATCTCTCCTGCAGAGTGTGAATGTTTAGAAAGGATAGATTCATATGACAGCAGAAATAGTATTGGATCAAGCTTCTAAAGGGATTTATACAATTCTTTTAGTAGCTGCTCCTGTAATGATTTTAGCGTTGGTAATCGGTTTAATTGTTTCGATCTTTCAAGCAACAACACAAATACAAGAACAGACATTGGCTTTTGTTCCAAAAATTGTTGGGGTGTTTATTGGATTAATTTTTCTAGGTCCTTGGATGTTAAACCAACTTGTGAAATTTGGAACTGAAATTTTATCAAATTTACCGAGATTTATAGGATAAATACATGGATTATTTATTTATCTATACAATGGGTTTTTCTCTTGTGTTGATTCGATTATCTGCCTTTTTTTTAACTGTACCTTTATTTTCGTATCGCACCATACCAAGTATGTTAAAGATTGGCATAGCTACATTTTTTGCTATAATTATTTCAATTCAAATGGATTTTTCTTATTTGGAGAATACAGAAGCATTTTTTTATTTGGCGATAAGAGAAACATTGATTGGATTGTCTATTGGTTTGGTTGCTTTTATTATTATTACTGCGATCCAGGTCGCTGGTGGTTTTATTGATTTTCAAATGGGTTTTGCCATTGCGAATGTGATTGATCCGCAAACAGGTACACAAAGCCCGTTAATTGGACAGTATTTATATATATTTGCTTTATTGGTATTATTGATTTTGGATGGACATCATTTGATTTTAGATGGGATTTTTTACAGTTATGAGTTTATTCCATTGGAAAAAATGGTCTTAAATACCAATTTTGCCTCACTTGCAGATTTTGTTGCAAGAGTATTTGGGCAGATGTTTATTATCGCATTTCAAATGGCGGTTCCTTTGGTTGGATGTTTGTTTTTGGTGGATCTATCTTTGGGAATTATGGCAAGAACCGTACCACAGTTAAATGTATTTGTCGTTGGTTTACCTTTAAAAATATTGGTAAGCTTTATCGTATTAATTTTAACAATGGGTTCTTTTTATATTGTTTTAAAGAAGTTATTTTATTTTATGTTTCAAGTTATGCGTTCTTTAATGGAAATTATCGGAGGAGTATAGGATGCTTTTTATTCAACTGGATTTGCAGTTTTTTAGCGGTGAAAAAACTGAAAAAGCAACACCTCGTAGACGGCAGGAATCGCGTAAAAAAGGTCAAGTATTAAAGAGTATGGATTTGAATACTGCGGTTATGCTCCTTCTTTCTTTTGGTTTTTTGAAACTTTATGGTCCAACAATTCTTAGTCAAGCACATTCATTGTTTTATACGTTTTTTACACAATATATTTTAGTTGTTCCTGAAATTAACAATTTACGTGATGTTGTTTTTTATGTTTTATCAGTTTTTGTTGTTATACTTTTACCAGTTATGGCTGTCTGTTTTGTTGCAGCCGCCGCAATCAATTATGCGCAAGTTGGGATTTTATTTACAACCGAGCCGCTTCAAATGAAACTTTCAAAAATCGACCCAATTCAAGGTTTTAAACGGATTTATTCGCTTCGTGCATTGGTTGAATTTATAAAATCTATTTTAAAAATTTTATTTGTAGGAGCAGTTACTTTTTCTTTTTTATATTTTAATTTGCAAGAAATCCTAATATTGTCACAAGTTCCAATTGTGGAATCGCTGGAAGTGATTTTTAATTTAATGATCAATATTGGTCTTGTTGGTGGTCTTGTTTTAATTATTTTATCCGTTTTTGATTATATGTATCAAAAATATGATTATGAAAAACAACTGCGGATGTCTAAACAAGACATTAAGGATGAATATAAGAAAACAGAGGGTGACCCTTTAGTAAAGTCGAGAATTAAGCAAAAGCAAAGAGAGATGGCAATGCGTCGGATGATGGCAGAAATTCCAAATGCCGATGTTGTAATTACCAATCCAACTCACTATGCAGTTGCTTTAAAATATGATGATAGTAAAGCTGATGCGCCAATTGTAGTGGCTAAAGGTGTTGATTATGTTGCAATGAAAATTCGTCAGATTGCACAGGCAAACGGAGTTCATACAATAGAGAACCGTCCATTGGCTCGTGCGCTTCATGATCAAACCGAGTTAAATCAGCCTATACCTGAAGAATTTTTTAAGGCGGTAGCAGAAATTTTGGCGTATGTATACCGTTTGAAAAATAAAGTCACAGCGAGATAAAAGAAATTTTGTTATAGGATAGAGGAGATGCAGTTGTGCGTGTTCGTGAATTAAGTGTTTTAATCATGGTAATTCTAATCATTGCCATGATGGTAATTCCTTTACCACATTTTTTGCTTAGTATTTTAATTCTATTGAATATTACTTTAGCTTTGCTGGTTCTTTTAATGACGATGACTATGAAAGAGCCTTTGGAATTCGCGATTTTTCCAACGCTATTGTTAATCTTAACATTGTATCGCTTGGCTTTAAATATTTCGACTACACGTGCGATTTTGACAACGGGTAGTGGAGGTAGCGTTGTTGAAACTTTTGGTACATTTGTTGTTGGAGGCAATGTTCTCGTTGGATTGGTCATATTTTTTATTCTGGTGATTATTCAATTTTTGGTCATTACAAAAGGTGCAGAGCGTGTTTCTGAAGTAGCTGCACGTTTTACTTTGGATGCCATGCCAGGAAAGCAAATGGCAATTGATGCCGATTTAAATGCAGGATTAATTTCTGAAGCACAAGCAAGAGAACGACGTGAAAAAATTCAGCGTGAGTCTGATTTTTATGGTTCAATGGATGGTGGAAGTAAGTTTGTAAAAGGAGATGCCATTGCTGGTATTATAATCGTTATCATTAACTTGATTATGGGAATTATTATCGGTGTTGTCCAAATGGGTTTACCAATTGGTGAGGCAGCCGTACAATTCAGTTTAATGACTGTAGGAGATGGATTGGTGAGTCAAATCCCAGCTTTGCTGCTTTCCACAGCTACAGGTATTGTTGTAACACGTGCAAATTCCGATGGTAATTTGGGTACAGATGTCACTGGACAGCTTTTTTCCTACCCCAAATTATTATATTTAGCAGGCACTGTAATTTTGCTTTTGGGTATCACACCGATTGGATTTACTTTAACATTACCCATCGCTTTAGCTTTATTTGCAGGTGGATACTTTTTAAGTCGAGAACCGCAAAAAACAGAAGATGTAATTGAAGAAGAGGAAATGGAAACACGTACGAATGAGATGCGTAGTCCAGAAAGTATTGTTCAGTTGTTAAGCGTGGATCCGATTGAATTTGAATTCGGTTATGGTTTAATTCCTTTAGCTGATGCAAGTCAAGGTGGAGATATGCTGGATCGTGTAGTTATGATTCGTAAACAACTGGCAATTGAATTGGGGATGGTTATTCCAGTTGTCCGAATTCGTGACAATATTCAATTGCAGCCCAATGAGTATGTATTGAAAATAAAGGGGAATGAAGTAGCAAACGGTGAATTATTCTTGGATCATTATTTGGCAATGAGTCCTGGCATAGATGATAATAGTATTGAAGGAATAGATACAATAGAGCCTTCATTTGGTTTGCCAGCAAAATGGATTACAGAATCTGTTCGGGAACAAGCCGAATATTTGGGCTATACAGTTGTAGATCCGCCATCGGTTGTTTCAACGCATCTAACCGAAACGATTCGAAATCATGCATTTGAATTATTAGGTCGTCAAGAAACGAAGCAACTTGTTGATCATTTAAGCGAATCTTACCCAATTCTTGTTGAAGAAATTACACCATCACCATTGTCAATCGGTGAGATTCAAAAAGTTTTAAGTAAATTACTAAAAGAACGTGTGTCCATTCGCAATTTGCCTGTAATTTTTGAAACATTAGCTGACTATGGAAAAGTTACAACAGATACAGATTTGTTAACCGAATATGTCCGACAGGCTTTGGCAAGACAGATTACAAGTCAATATGCAGTTGAAGGTGTTTTAAAGGTTGTTACTCTGTCTGGAGCAAATGAAAAGGCAATTGCTGATGCGATTGAACAGACTGAGCATGGAACGTATTTATCTTTATCACCCGATGCATCACAGCAAATGATTAATTCAGTCGGGCATGAGCTTGAACAGGCTTCTATACAGGGCATTTCACCAGTTCTCTTATGTTCACCAGCCGTTCGCATGTATTTAAAGCAATTGATTGAACGGTTCTTCCCGATGATAGCTGTGCTTTCATATAATGAACTTGATTCAAATATAGAAGTTCAAAGTATTGGGGTTGTTAAATAATGAAAATAAAAAAAATATCTGCACCTACAATGGCTGAGGCCATGCAAATTGTAAAGCAAGAAATGGGCGAGGATGCTGTTATTTTAAATTCAAAAACTGTTGAGAGTGGTGGAGTATTCGGTCTTTTCAAACGTAAACTTGTTGAGGTCATTGCGGCTTTAGATGAACCAAAAGTGAAAGAGGGGTCTATTCATACAGATCATATTGAGAAACAAGCCTTAAATGAGTTAAGTACGTATTGGAGAGATTCGGATGCCCCAAAAGTTGATGACGTAAAAAGGAGTAGGATGGTTCAAACAGCCAAGCCTATAATATCAGAACCGAAAAAAGAGCAATGGATTACAAAAAAGGAACTTTCAGATCAATTAATGAATCAGGAATTGGATGAACCATTGATCGAAAAAATATTAAAAAACTATGAACATGTAAGTATTGAAAATAAAGAAGATGTATATGACTTACTGTCTTTTAATTTGAAAAATATTTTTAGAGATATCGATTTTGGTGGGATTTCTTTTACAAAAAAATTTGTTAATGTCCTTGGTCCAACTGGGGTAGGGAAAACAACTACTTTGGCCAAATTAGCAGCAAAATGTGTTTTAGATGAAGAGAAAAAGGTTGCTTTTATTACGACTGATACGTATCGAATTGCTGCAATTGAACAGTTGAAAACATATGCACAAATTTTAAGTGTTCCGCTTGAAGTCTGCTACAATGCGCAAGACTTTATTGCAGCAAAAAATAAATTTTCAGATTATGATGTTGTTTTTATTGACTCCGCGGGAAGGAATTTCTTAGATCAGGAAAATGTCTTAAATTTAACTAAAATTATTAATTATGATGATGATGTTGAGGTTTTTCTTGTGTTTGCTTTGACTGGAAAATATTTGGATATGAAAAAGATCTATAAACAATTTTCCAAGTTGCCCATTTACCGTTTTATTTTTACAAAAATAGATGAAACGCATTCTTATGGTGCGATGTTTAATTTAATGGATGAGTTTAAAGTTGGAACCGCTTATATAACAAATGGACAGAATGTACCTGATGATTTTGTAGATGCAGACTTGTTTTATTTAATTAATTTGTTTATTGAGGGCTGTAAGTATGAAAGATCAAGCTGAAAACTTACGTAATCATACAGAGATGCATCATGCAAAATTTATTGCCATTATGAGCGGGAAAGGTGGCGTGGGAAAATCAATCTTTTCCTTAAATTATGCACTGTCGATTTCAAAAAGCGGATTTAAAGTACTCCTTATTGATTTTGATATTGGTATGGGGAATATTGACGTATTAATGGGACAAAGTGCTTCACATTCTATTGTGGATGTACTTATAAATAATATTTCGTTGGCAACCGTAACCGAACAAGGTCCGTTTCAATTAGATTATATCGGTGGTGGTTCCGCTTTAAATCAATCAATTCAATTTGATCGGTTTACTTTTGAAAAATTTCAAAAAGAATTTGATCATGTTCAAAAGAAATATGATTTGGTTATTTTTGATATGGGTGCAGGTATTAACCTACAGTATATTGATGTTTTGCTATCAATGGATGAGATTTTTATTGTTACAACTTATGAACCTACATCCATAATGGATGCATATTCTATGGTGAAATTTTTACTTTTAAAAAATCATGAAATGTATATTAATGTTATTATGAATCGTTCTACAGGTCATAACAATTCAAAGGAGTTTCAAAAGCGGTTAAAGAATACCGTTCAGCAATTTTTAAAAAAGGAAATTCAGGTACTGGGCTCGATTCCTGATGATAAATATGTCGTAAAAAGTGTGCTGGAACAAGAACCTTTGGTCATTAAATACCCGACTGCTGCTGCTAGCATAGCCATTCATAAAATAGCGAGTCGTCAATTTGGTTTGACTTATGTACCACGTAAGCTTTCATTTCTTGAAAGATTTAAGAAACGTTTATTAAATTAAGGTTATAAATTTGATGTTATTGTTATAAATTGAAAAAATGTAATGTTTACGTTTGATTTTATGTTAAAATTTATGCGTAGGGGTATTTACCGTAGTTAAAAATAAAGGCATTCTTGAGAAGAGGAGATGAGATAATAATGGATGTTAATCAGTATTTGGAATTATTTTTAGAAGAAAGCAGAGAGCATTTACAAAATATCAATGAGCAACTATTACTTTTTGAAAAAAATACAGATGATTTAGGAATTATAAATGAAATTTTTCGTTCTGCGCATACATTAAAAGGTATGGCAGCTTCTATGAGTTTTGAAGATTTGACCAATCTCACACATAAAATGGAAAATGTTTTGGATGCAATCCGAAATCAAAAAGTAAAGGCTGATACATCTTTGATTGATGTAATTTTGGAAGCAGTAGATCATATGGAAGAAATGATTACAGATATTTCTACTGGTGGTCAAGGTTCATGTGATGTATCAGATGTTGTAGATAAACTTTTGAAAATTGAAGCTGGTGAAAGTCCAGCTTCAATTTCAAATTCAAAGCCTCTAGAGACCTCTGCTTCTCCAAAAAACGATGCGGTAAAATTATTAGATGAAAGTCCATTTGAGGATTATGAAGGTGAAGTAATTAAACAAGGTTTACAGCAAGGAAATAGTCTCTATCAAATTCAAGTTAAATTGGTCAGCTCTTGTGTACTCAAGGCAGTTCGTGTTTATATGATTTTTGAAGCCATTGAGGAACATGGTGAAGTGATTAAATCACTCCCTCCGGCTCAAGATTTAGAAGAAGAAAAATTTGATACAGAATTTACATTGTATCTTTTAACTAAATCTGGTAAAGATGCACTTTTAGAAAGATTAAATAAAATCTCTGAAATCGAAGAGATAAAAATTACAAAAATTGACTTAATTGCAGATAAAAAATCTGAAAAGGTTGTTGTAGAGGCTGCTGCGGAGGCAGTGGCGGTAAGTGCACCGCCAGAAATGCCTGTTCAAGAAGTAAAAACAGTTGAGCAATCGTCACCACTTTCGACTGCCCAATCAACACCACCTAAGTCCAAAGAGGCAACTGAAAAAGCCATTTCGAAACCACCTGCTTCTAAAACAATTCGTGTGAATATTGATCGTTTGGATATACTTATGAACCTATTTGAAGAACTTGTTGTCGATCGTGGTAGATTGGAACAAATAGCTAACGAGCTAAATCATGTGGAATTAAATGAAACGGTTGAAAGAATGTCTCGTACAACAGGTGATTTACAAAATATTATTTTAAATATGCGAATGGTACCAATTGAGACTGTATTTAATCGTTTTCCTAGAATGGTAAGACAGTTGGCCAAAGATTTAGGAAAAAAAATCGAATTGAAATTGGTAGGTGCCGAAACGGAATTGGATCGCACAGTTATAGATGAAATTGGAGATCCATTGGTACATTTATTAAGAAATGCAGCAGACCATGGTTTGGAATCACCAGAAGAACGTCAAAAAATCGGAAAGAATCCAATTGGAACGATTACACTTCGTGCTTATCATAGTGGTAACCATGTTTTTATTGAGGTAGAAGATGATGGACATGGTTTAAGTCGTGAAAAAATCTTAAAGAAAGCGGTTTCTAATGGTGTTTTAAGCGAGAAAAACGCAGCTGGATTAACAGATAAGCAAGTTTATCAGTTGATTTTTGCCTCTGGATTTTCTACTGCTGAAAAAGTTTCAGATGTTTCTGGTCGTGGTGTTGGTTTAGATGTTGTGACCAATACGATTAATTCATTGGGTGGCTCAATTTCTATTGATTCAGAGTTGGGAAAAGGTTCTATTTTCTCAGTACAGTTACCACTCACTTTGTCCATTATTTCTGTAATGCTGGTGGAACTGGGTTCTGGAAGATTTGCAATACCATTATCTTCTGTTATTGAAACCGCAATTATTAAGCGAACAGATATGCTGAATGCACACAGTCAGAAAGTTATTGATTTTCGTGGGAAAATTGTTCCTCTGTTGTTCTTAAAGGATATTTTTGAAATCGAGGATACAAAAGAAAATAAAGATTTTTATTCTGTCATTCTTGTTCGCAAAGGTGAGAAGATTGCTGGTTTGGTTGTTGATTCTTTTATTGGACAACAAGAAATCGTATTAAAATCATTAGGGGATTATTTACAAAATATTTTTGCGATTTCTGGTTCGACCATATTGGGCGATGGAGAAGTTGCTTTAATTATTGACTGTAATGCATTGATAAAATAATGGTACCACACATAAAGGAGGGGTTAGTTATGAACGAATTTGAAGAAATGGATTTTGAGAAAAAAAAATATATTGTTTTTCAACTACATGATGAAGAATTTGCAATTCCGGTTAGTCAAGTACAAGGTTTAGAAAAATTATTAAAAATTACTCGCGTTCCTGGAGCAGCACCAGAGGTAAAGGGTGTGATTAATTTACGTGGTGTGATTACACCAGTTATTGATTTGAAAATTTGTCTGGATTTACCAGTATCAGAATTTACAGAGTCTACACGTATTATTCTTGTTAATGTTAATAATTCTGAAGTGGGATTGTTGGTTGATGATGCAAGTGATGTGTTGGATATTGATATGAAAAATATCGAGCCTTCACCTGATGTGATAGGTGGAAAAGAAGTTGCATATGTAGATGGAGTTTATTCTATAGATAAACGTTTACTGCTTTTGTTGAATTTAAATAGAGCATTGAATGTAGATCCTGTCCAATAGGAGTGTTTTTTATGGTATTTGATCATATTACACAATTTCATCTGGACGCTTTAAAAGAGATTGGAAATATAGGTGCTGGGCATGCAGCAACTGCTCTTTCTGAAATATTAAATAAAAAGATAACCATATCGATTCCGAATGTGCGTTTAGAAACAATCAATCAAATTATAAATGAAATAGAGGGTCCTGAGTCTATCGTGTATTCGGTTTGCCAATATTTTTCTGGAGATATCAATGGTTGTATTTTTATTGTTTTTCATAAATTGGCTGCAAACCATTTTCTACGTTCTTTATTTAATATTGCGGACTTTGATATTTCTAATCCGAAGTACCAAAGTGATGGAAAATCTGCATTAAGTGAGTTTGGTAATATTTTATCAGGAAATTATTTGGCTTCGTTTTCTGATATGGTAGGTTTACGTTTTTCTTTGTCTGCCCCGATTGTTATTATGGATATGATATCAACAATTATTACAGAAGGTTTGTTAATGGCTTCTGTAGAAAGTGATTATGGATTGATTATAGATACCATTTTACATGGTGAAAAGTCTCAAGTTGATTCAGAAATTCTGTTTTTACCGACGCATAAAAGTTTTCATACAATTTTTTCTGCATTAGGATTAAACTTGTGAGGTGATTATGTGTCTGAAAAAAGAATTGGCATTGCGGAATTAGATACTGTAACACCTCCAGATTCTATAAAAACAATTGGTCTTGGATCTTGCGTAGGGATTGTTTTATATGACCATGTGAAAAAAATTGGAGGAATGGCGCATATTATGTTACCAGAATCCAATATTCATATATCAGATGGAATAAAAGTAGCAAAATTTGCGGATACCGCTATACCTTATTTGTATAAAAAGTTGTTGGCAAAGGGAGCTACTGCCAAAAATATATATGCTAAAATTGCAGGTGGTGCGGAGATGTTCACAGTTTTAGGACAAAACACAGGTTTACGTGTCGGACCACGAAATGTTGAAATGACAAAAAAAATATTGAAAGATTTAAACATCCCGCTTGTTGCTGAAAGTGTAGGCGGTTCGTGTGGGAGAACCATCGAATTTTTTCCGGAGTCTGGTGTACTTAAGGTTCGGATGGTAACAAAAGGAGATGAAGAAATATAATGAAAACAAATCGTTGGCTTTTCCCTATTTTTGCCGGCACACTTGGTTTTCTTATTTCGTTTTTTATGAGTTACAATGTGAATGCAGTTCTGACATCATTTGTGCGTGGAATCATTTCTTTTATTGTGTTTTTTCTGCTATTTGAGTTGGTTCGTTTTATTTTCTTTTATAGTTTTTCAGATTTAATAAAAGAAAACTTAGATGAAGCAGATGATAATATAACAGCAGATGAATCTGAAACGGAAAAAAATGAAGTAGCTGTTGAGGAAGATAAGAATTTCAACGCAGCAGATAATTCAAAACAAATTGCTTCAGAAATGACGGAAAAAGATTACAATGATGTTGCTCAGTTTGTAAAGACAGAACTCGCAAAGTCCGAAAAAGAATCTTTCACCGTTAATTAACGGAACCAGTGTGAGGTGTAACATATGAATGAGCTAGCAACAGTGGATGAAAAAAAGATCTGGGAATTATGGAAAAAAGAAAAAGATGATGCGGCTGGAAATTATTTGGTAAAAAAATATATTCCACTGGTTAAATTTCATACACAAAGAATGTTGATTGGTCTACCCAAAAATGTTCGACAAGAGGATATTTATTCACAAGGGCTTTTTGGGTTGTTTGATGCAATTGAGAAATTTGATATGGATCGTGAGCTTGTATTTGAAACTTATGCTTCTTTTAGAATTAAGGGTGCAATTATTGATTACTTAAGGAAAGAGGATTGGCTAAGTAGAACATCGAGAGAAAAAATAAAAAAAATTGAGAGGGTTGCTACGCAATTAGAGCAAAAATATCTTCGCCCTGTAACACCAAAAGAAATTTCCGAAGTACTTGAGATGTCTGAAGATGAAGTTGTTCAAGTGATTAATGAGAGCTTCTTTTCTAACATTATTTCAGTAGAAGATTTAGCAAGGGATAGTGAGGACGAGGAATTGCAAGTAAACATTAAGGATGAGAATTTAAAGACACCTGAACAGCAAGCACTTGTCCATGAACAAATGACAGAACTGATGAGAATTATTAAAGAAGATTTAAATGAAAGGGAACAGATTATTCTTCAGTTTCTGTATAAAGAAGAACTAACTTTAACAGAAATCTCTTCTATATTGGGTATAAGTACTTCCAGAGTTTCTCAAATTCATTCGAAATGTCTTCTTAGGTTAAGAAAAATTCTATTAAGTAAATGAAATGAGGGAAATCATATGTATCGAATTTTCGACATCATATTGTCTAAGGATAATATGCAGGCAACTATAAGTCCCAAAGAACTCGATTTTGACAGTATGACAGTTGAGATGAAATCACAGATTGAACAATTATATACAAAATCTACTATGGAAGATTTGGTTTCTTTTTTAAAGAATAAAAATATTGTATATGGTTTAAAGCAAGACGTTTTGGAAAAAATAAGTCGTGATTTCAAAGCAGTAATTGCTCCGGTTGTAGTTGCGGAAGGAACAGTGCCGATTCCTGGTGAGGACGGATATTTAATTTATGAGCATGAGGATGTAGAGCATTCGCATGATTTATCTAATTCAGATAATATAGATTTTCGGGAAAAACTCGTAATTCAAAATGTAAAAAGTGGTGATTTATTAGCAGTTTATTATCCGCCAACCAAAGGGATTGATGGTACAAATGTTTTAGGAGAAACTGTATGGCATAAAAAAGGAAAACGGTTGGCAGTAAAAGTTGGAAAACATGCTAAAATGGTGGGAAATTATATTTATGCAGCTATTGATGGACAAGTAAAGAGGATTAGAAACGGTGTTGATGTTAATCCTGTTTTTACAGTCAATGGCGATTTAGATATGAGTGTTGGAAATATTGATTTTGTTGGAAATGTTGAAATTAGAGGAGGCGTTGGAAAAGGTTTTGTAATAAAGGCTGGTGGAGATGTACTTGTCAATGGTTTGGTCGATAATTCATCAATTATTGCAAAAGGTGATATAAAAATTCGAGGTGGAATTTTAGGTGATCAATCCATAAGCATTGAGGCTGGAGGCAATTTATATGCACATTATTTAAACGGTGCAAATATTACAGTCAATGGTGATGTTATAATTGAAAATTCAATTATTCAAAGCAATTGCCGATGTTTTGGAAAAATTACTTGTGAAAAAGGAAGTATTTACGGTGGGAAAATTTCCTGTATTGAAGGCTTGGTGATTCAAAATGTGGGAAATGATCTTTTTGTAAAAACCGATGTATTTATTGGAGTAGATCAAGAAATTATTATTCGAATTTCTAGGTTACGAAAAATGCATACAGAAAAGAAAGAGGAATTAAAACGTTCGGAAGAAATTATTAAGAAGCTTTTACGCTTTAAACGAGAGCAGCGTGAGTTAAATGATCGAGAAAAACAGTTAATTGGTATGCAAAAAAAATCCTATGAAAATCTTCTAAAGGAAGTTAAGGATATCGAAGAAGAATTGAAAAGTATTGAGGATTTAGAGGCATCTTGTCAAACAGCAGAGCTGGTTTGCAAAGGGGCGATTTTTCCTAATGTAACCATCTCTTTTGGAAAGTATGCAAAAACGATTAAAGTTGAGCATTCACATGTTCGTGTAAAATTAAAAGAAAATGAAATTGTGTTTTTACCTTTTTAGATGGAAAGGTAGGGATAGATAATAATGGGCTTAAAATCGATTGAAATGCAGGTTGCTCTGCCACGTGTTGTTGATGCTGCAAAAATACAAGAACATGAATTAAATCGTGGTACACACACAGCGGAGAATATGGCAGCCTCAGTTGCAAAAGAAGAAGAAAAAGCAAGAAAACAAGTGAGTGAATTGGATAAAAAAGATGAAGCTGAAATTAAAGATCAAGATTCAAAACATTCACATGAAAATAAACAACAAAACAAAGACCAACCTAAATCTAAAGATGAGCATCCAAATGTAATTATGTCTCATCCTTATAAAGGGAAAAGAATTGATTTTAAAAGTTAAGAGGAGAAAAATGGAGATTTTACTGTTTGTGTTCATTGCCATGCAGGTCTTATTAATATTTTGGTTATTTGTGTTATCTTTGAAGGTAAATCGTTTGAAAGAAGATCTTACTGAGAATACACGAATAAAAAGAGAGATGGAGCAATTGTTTGAGTCCTATCTTATGGAAGTACGTGTAGAAAATGAAAATTTGTTGAAGCAACTTCAGCAAATTCCAACTCATTCTTTGAAACGTTCAAATTTGACTTCTTCTGTAAAAAAGGTAAGTTCACAGACAAATATGTCAAAAGAATCCGATGTGAATCAAATGATGCCTCAAATAAAATCAGATGCTTTGATATATGAAAAGCCAGTTGCAAGCCAAAGCAAGAACATAAAGTCAAAAAATTCTTTGACTTCTTCTGATGAATCAGTGAAACTGTCAACAAAAAATATATCAGAGGAAATCCATAAGAAAAAAGAGCAGACTAGAAAGAAAATTCCTGCTTTAACAGTTGGACAGAATCCGATTGATAAAAATGTGGAGAAGGAAGAAATATATGTACAATCTCTAACCGCACAGGCACTTCTTTTGCAAGAACAAGGAATGGAGTTAGATGAAATTGCCAAAAAGTTAAACAAGGGTAGAACAGAATTGGAATTGTTGTTGAAATTTCGTCAATAGTTTATACTTGAGTGTTGCAAGTTCATCTTCCATATGTTATATTGTAAAAGTTGTTAATATACACGTCTATGTATTTGAAGGATGGTGCCAGAAATCTGGTTTTCTTTAAAGTTGAAGTAGGCGGATGAAAAACCAAGGGAGGAAATCAAATGTCAGTTATTTCAATGAAGCAATTGTTGGAGGCAGGGGTACATTTCGGACATCAAACACGCCGTTGGAACCCGAAAATGAAAAAGTATATTTTTACGGAAAGAAATGGAATTTATATTATCGATTTACAAAAAACTGTAAAAAAGGTAGAAGAAGCCTATCATTTTATTCGTGAAATTGCACAGGATGGTGGGACAGTTCTTTTTGTTGGTACAAAAAAACAGGCACAAGATTCTGTAAAGGAAGAAGCAGAACGTTCTGGTAATTATTACGTAAACCAACGTTGGTTGGGCGGTACTTTGACAAATTTCAAAACCATTCAAAAACGTATTCAGCGCTTAAAAAACATTGAGAAAATGGAAGAAGATGGAATTTTTGATGTTTTGCCGAAAAAAGAAGTCATTGCATTGAAAAAAGAACAAGAAAAGCTTGAGAAGTTTTTAGGTGGAATTAAGGAAATGAAAGAACTACCAAGCTGTCTTTTTGTTGTTGATCCAAGAAAGGAACGCATTGCAGTTGCTGAAGCCCAAAAGCTTCATATTCCGATTGTAGGTATTGTAGATACAAACTGTGATCCGGATGAAATTGATTATGTCATTCCGGCAAATGATGATGCGATTCGTGCAGTAAAATTATTAACTTCCAAAATGGCAGATGCAATTTTAGAAGTTAAGCAAAGTGCTGACGATGAAGATGAGCAAATTGCAGAAGTTGTAGAAGAAGCAGCTGAGTAATAAATAAGTAGGTGATAGAAGGCATAATCTTTTATCGCCTTTTTTTAAAAAATAGATCGAATGATCTTTATGTAGATGAAGGAGGATTTCATTTATGGCAGTAACTGCACAAATGGTAAAAGAACTACGTGAAAGAACAGGCGCAGGTATGATGGACTGTAAAAAGGCTTTAACACATACTGATGGTGATATGGAAAAGGCAATTGATTATTTGCGTGAAAATGGTATTGCAAAAGCAGCCAAAAAAGCAGATCGTGTTGCTGCAGAAGGTTTAACTTATATTTTATCAAATGATCAAGCAGCTGTTATTTTGGAAGTAAACTCTGAAACAGATTTTGTTGCGAAAAATGATCATTTCAAAACATTGATTCAAAATTTGGCAAAACATATTTTGACGGAAAAACCGAATACAGTTGAAGCTGCAGCCAAGCAAAAAATGGAGAGTGGTGAAACAGTCGCTGAATATATTAACAATGCGATTTCAACAATTGGTGAAAAAATATCTTTACGTCGTTTCACGCTTGTTGAAAAATCTGCAAACGAAACATTTGGTACTTATTTGCATATGGGTGGACGTATCGGTGTCTTAACTGTACTGGAAGGTGGAACAGAAGAGGTGGCAAAAGATGTTGCTATGCACATTGCTGCAGTAAATCCGAAATATGTTTCCAGAGATCAAGTTCAGGCTGATGAAATTGAGCGCGAGCGTGAGGTTTTAACACAACAGGCTTTAAATGAAGGTAAGCCAGAAAATATTGTTGAGAAAATGGTAACTGGTCGAATCAATAAATTTTATGAGGAAATTTGTTTGATTGAACAGGCATTTGTGAAAAATCCGGATGAAAAAGTTGGACAAGTTGTTTCTAAAGCCGGGGCAACAGTAAAAATGTTTGTGCGTTACGAGGTTGGAGAAGGCATTGAAAAACGTCAAGACAATTTTGCTGAAGAAGTCATGAATCAAGTACGAGGAAATGAATAAGAAAAGAAACTGGCGATAGAATTTTTTATCTCTGTTTCTTTCTGCTAGGGGACACACTGTGTTCCCTTTTTCAAAATATTGAAGTAAAAAATGGACAACCTTTTATTGAAAATACTGGAGGTAAGTATGTTAGAGCCAAAGTATAAGCGTGTCATTTTAAAATTAAGTGGAGAAGCATTAGCTGGGGCACAAGGGTTTGGGATTGCACCTACCATTGTAAACTCAATAGCAGAACAAATTAAAGAAGTTGCAGAATTAGGCGTTGAAGTAGCAGTTGTGGTTGGAGGAGGGAATATTTGGCGCGGAAGAATTGGGAGTGAGCTTGGAATGGATCGAGCAACAGCTGATTATATGGGCATGTTGGCAACCGTTATGAATTCTCTTGCTTTACAAGATAGTTTAGAGTCAAAAGGAATTCATTCAAGAGTTCAGACATCCATTGAGATGCGCCAAGTAGCCGAGTTGTATATCCGCAGAAAAGCCATTCGTCATTTGGAAAAATCAAGAGTTGTTATTTTTGCCGCAGGAACCGGAAATCCGTATTTTTCTACAGATACAACGGCTGCATTACGAGCTGCCGAAATTGAAGCAGATGTCATTTTAATGGCAAAGAATAATGTTGATGGAGTTTATTCCGCAGATCCTAAAGTGAACAAGTCTGCCAAAAAGTATGATCAGCTTTCGTATTTGGAAATTCTAAATGAGGGCTTGGCTGTTATGGATGCAACAGCTTCTTCGCTATGTATGGATAATGACATACCTTTGATCGTATTTTCAATTACAGAGTATGGAAATATTAAAAAAGTAATTCTTGGTGAAAATATTGGAACTGTTGTAAGGGGGAAATAATCATGACTCAATCTGTTATTCAGACAACAAAGGAAAAAATGGATAAGGCAATTGTCGCATATACACGTGAATTGGCCTCAGTACGGGCAGGTCGTGCAAATGCATCTTTGCTTGATAAGATTATGGTGGATTATTATGGTGTCTTTACTCCATTAAACCAATTGTGCGGAATTTCTGTGCCAGAAGCGCGCATGCTTGTTATTCAGCCTTATGATAAATCATCATTGGGGGAAGTTGAAAAAGCGATTCAAAAATCTGATTTGGGATTGAACCCAACAAATGATGGTTCTGTTATTCGTTTGGCCGTTCCCGCTTTAACAGAGGAACGTCGCCGAGAGTTAACAAAAGTTGTGAAAAAGTATGCTGAAGAGGCAAAAATTGTTGTTCGAAATATTCGTCGAGATGGAAATGATGAATTAAAAAAGCTTGAAAAAAATGGTGAGATTACAGAAGATGAATTGCGTAGTCTTACAGAAGAGATTCAGAAAGTAACCGATCAACATGTTGCCAAGATTGACACATTAACAAAAGAAAAAGAAAAAGAGATTATGGAAGTTTAAAGAAAAACTATTCATTTTCTGCTTCTGAAATGCTAAAATCTTAATAGACCTTTGTAGAAATCCCCTTCCTTAGGAAAGGGGATTTTTTAGAAAAGACAAGAAATCGGTCTGCTATTAAATGATGTTGATGGGATATTGAATAAAAAATTTTTGACAGAAAACAAAAAGTTGTCAACTTGCTCATATTCAGTCTTACAAAACCAAAAAATCTTGGATGGTCGCGTATTTCTTGTTTTGGGGGAATGAAAATTGTTCAAACGGTTAAATCAGGTAGCAAAAATTTTTGTGCATAAAAAACAAGATTTGATACAATTGGATGTATCATCTATACCATTGCATGTTGCGATAATTATGGATGGAAATGGGAGATGGGCAAAAAATCGTGGATTGCCTCGAATCGCAGGTCATAAAGAAGGAATGAATGCAGTAAAAAAAGTGACGCGAGCAGCTTCAGAAATTGGAATTAAAGTATTGACTTTATATGCTTTTTCCACAGAAAATTGGAAAAGGCCACAAGAAGAAATTCAATTTTTAATGAAGCTTCCAAGTGATTTTTTTGATACATTTGTCCCAGAATTGATTGAAAAAAATATTCGTGTGATGAGTATTGGTGAAATCGACCCGTTACCTTTGCATACAAAAGAAGCGTTGACTCGTGCTTGTGAACAAACGAAGCAAAATACGGGAATGGTTTTAAATTTTGCTTTGAACTACGGTTCGCAGGATGAGATTTGTAAAGCAGTTCAACAAATTGCACAAGATGTTGAACAAAAAAAACTACATCCGAAAGATATCTCCCGTGATACCATTGAAGATTATTTGATGACACATCATTTACCGGATGTAGATTTGTTGATACGAACCAGCGGTGAAAAAAGAATCAGCAATTTTTTGCTATGGCAAATCGCATATAGTGAATTAATTTTTTCAGAAATTTTATGGCCGGATGTTTCAGAGGAAATTTTTATGGCAATGATTTTAGAATATCAAAATCGTCATAGAAGATTTGGCGGTTTATAGGTAAAGCGAGGGATTTTTTTGAAACAACGAGTCATTACGACTATTATTGCAATCTGCATATTCATGCCAATTGTTTTCTCAGGAGGAACGATTTTTCATATTTTTATGATTGTACTTGGAATCATAGCTTTATTTGAATTTTTTCAAATGAAAAAGTTACAAATTCCTTCCTCCTATGGAATTTTGTCCTTTTTAGTTGTAATTTTTTTGATTGCTCCATATGATTTTTATGAGAGGTTGTCTATTCCTTGTTATAAAGAATTTTTGTTTATTTTATTTGCTTTATGTCTTTTGGCTTGCACTGTAACAACGAAAAATATTTTTGAGTTTGATTCAGCAGGAGCATTGCTTTTATTCGTTCTTTATATTACTCTTGGATTTTCATGCATGGCATTGGTTCGCGAGTTAGGGCTCATTTTATTTTTGTATCCTTTGTTTACTGTATGGGCAACGGATACTGGAGCATATTTGATTGGGCGTAAGTTGGGCAAAAAAAAATTATGGCCACAAATTAGTCCAAATAAAACGGTGGAAGGTTTTATTGGCGGAATTGCTTTTGGACTTTTGATTGGTGTCCTTTTTTATAAGTTGCATTGGATCTCGTTTTCAACAATTTGGTTGTCCGTGCTGATCAGTATAACTGCACAATTTGGCGATCTTGTCCAGTCAGCATTTAAACGTCATTATGGGGTAAAGGACTCTGGGAGTATTTTGCCAGGTCATGGAGGAATTTTAGACCGCTTTGACAGTTTAATTTATGTGATGCCAATTTTCTATTTTATTTTTACATATTTGCAGTAAGTGTTAAGAGGTGAATGATGAAAAAGATTGGATTGCTTGGTGCAACGGGTTCTATTGGTTTACAAACACTGGATGTGATTCGGCAGCATCCGGATCAATTTTCTTTATGCTGTTTTTCTTTTGGAAGGAACAAGGAGACAGCTATAGAAATTATTAAAGAATTTCATCCACAATTGGTTTGTTGTGAAAGAAAAGAAGATGCAGAACAATTAAGAAGCTTATATTTTTCCAATGTACGATTTGTATTTGGAGAAAAAGGACTTATTGAAGTTGCAGTTTATGATGAAATGGATTGCTTAATCACAGCGGTGGTAGGCAGTGTAGGTTTAAGGCCGACTTTAAAAGCTTTGGAAGCAGGAAAAAACATTGGACTAGCCAATAAGGAAACTTTAGTGACAGGTGGACACTTGGTAATGGAGGCTGTCAAAAAGGCAAATGTAAAAATGATACCGGTGGATAGTGAACATTCCGCAATTTTTCAATGTCTAAGGGGAGAACATTCTGATGAAGTCGAAAAGTTAATTTTAACTGCATCGGGTGGAAGCTTTCGAGATTTATCAAGAGAACAATTACAGTATGTCACGGTAGAACAAGCTTTGAACCATCCGAATTGGTCAATGGGTGCTAAAATTACGATCGATTCTGCGACGATGTTAAATAAGGGATTGGAAGTTATTGAAGCACATTGGCTCTTTCATATGCCATATGATAAAATTGAAGTCTTGTTACATCAAGAAAGCGTCATTCATTCATTGGTAGAATTTAAAGATTCAAGTGTTATGGCAAATCTGGGAAATCCAGATATGCGTGTTCCGATTCAACTGGCTCTTTCGTATCCAAACAGAATGTTTTTAAATACACAGCGATTGAATCTATCGGAAATTGCTACTTTGCATTTTTCAGCTGTTGATTATGTGCGTTATCCTATGTTGAAGTATGCGTTTGATGCCGGAAAAACGGGTGGAACGATGCCAACGATTTTGAATGCAGCAAATGAAGTTGCAGTAGAAGCTTTTTTACAACGTAAAATTCCGTTTTTAGAAATTGAAACACTTGTTTATCGAGCATTGGAAGCACATTGTGCCATTTTTGATCCAAGCCTGGAAACGATTGAGGCAGAGGATTTAAAAACGAGAGCACAGGTCTGTCAGTGGATTCATTCAAGAGGTTAAAATGAAAATAAAGGAGACAAATTGATGACCATTATTGCGTTTATTATTATGTTTGGGGTACTCGTATTCTTTCATGAATTGGGTCACCTTTATTTTGCAAAGCGAGCAGGTATTCTTTGCCGTGATTTTGCAATCGGATTTGGTCCAAAGCTTTTTTCTTTTAAAAGAAACGAAACATTGTATACGATTCGCTTATTTCCCATTGGTGGTTATGTAAAAATGGCTGGAGAAGATGGTGAAATAATTTCTATTAAACCAGGACAACGAGTGGGGCTTTTATTGAATGCAAAAAATGAGGTTGAAAAAATTTATACCAAAGGTTTTGCATCAATTCCAAATGTAAAAGTAATTGAAGTGGAGTCTGCCGATTTGGAGAAAAAGTTGGAGATCAGCGGTCGAGATGAAATGGGTGAAATCTCTGTTTATCAGGTATGGGATTGTTGTGAAGTAATGCTTGGTAAAGAAAGTTATCAGATTGCACCTACGCATCGGCAATTTCATGCAAAAAAATTAAGTCAGCGTGCTTTAACCATTTTTGCCGGTCCAGCAATGAATTTTTTGCTTGCTTTTGTCTTATTTACATTTCTTGCGTTGTTTCAAGGGATTCCGTCTGAAAAGCCCATTATGGGACAGCTTACACCAGATGGTGCTGCATTACAAGCCGGTTTGGCAGAAGGAGACAAGATTTTATCCATTAATGGTACATCGGTTCAGAGTTGGGAAAATGTTGTCGGAATAGTTCGTGAAAATCCAGAACAAGTATTGACATTTGAGGTGGAACGTGCAGATGAAACGATGACTTTCCAAGTTACACCGTCTCGTGTGGAAGAGGAAGGAAAATCGGTCGGTAAGATTGGTGCATATCAGCCAAGAGAAAAAAGTCCAGTTCAAGCATTCAAGTATGGGGTTGTTGAGACAGTAGACTGGACAAAGCGAATTTTAGATTCGGTAGGCAAACTGATTACAGGGCAGTTTTCAATTCAGGATTTATCTGGTCCGGTTGGGATTTACAATTATACAGATGAGGTTGTACAATCTGGTTTTTATACATTTATTAATTGGATGGCTTTTTTAAGCATTAATTTGGGAATTATGAACTTGCTTCCTTTGCCAGCATTGGACGGGGGTAGACTGCTCTTTTTTGCCATTGAGGGTATTCGAGGAAAGCCGATCGATCCACAAAAAGAAGGAATGGTTCATTTTATCGGTTTTGCGTTATTGATGCTTTTGATGATTGCTGTTACTTGGAATGATATTAAGAATTTGTTTTTTCAATAAATCATAATTGTAGAAGTGGGAAGGGATAAACTTATGAGACAAAGTCAATTTTTTGCACCGACATTGCGAGAAGTACCTGCAGATGCAGATACAAAAAGTCATCAATTATTGCTTCGGGGTGGATATATTAAACAAAATGCCGCTGGAATTTACAGCTATTTGCCGTTGGCTAAGCGTGTATTAATGAAAATCGAACAGATTGTTCGTGAGGAAATGGATTATGCTGGTGCGGTTGAGTTGTTAATGCCAACGCTTGCACCAGCAGAGATTTGGCAGGAAAGCGGTCGTTGGTATAGTTATGGTGCAGAGCTTATGCGTGTAAAAGATCGGCATCAACGTGATTTTGTGATTGGTCCGACACATGAAGAAATTATTACCGATTTAATTCGAAATGATTTAAACAGCTATAAAAAATTGCCATTAAATGTATATCAAATTCAGACAAAATTTCGCGATGAAAAGCGTCCAAGATTTGGATTATTGCGGGGCAGAGAATTTATTATGAAGGATGCATATTCTTTTCATGCCAATCAGGAAAGCTTAGATGAAACTTATCAAAAAATGTATACGGCATATTCCAATATTTTTACACGTTTAGGGTTGAATTTTCGTGCGGTCATTGCTGATTCAGGTGCGATGGGTGGAAAGGATACCCATGAATTTATGGCTTTATCCGAAATCGGTGAAGATATCATTGTTTATTCAACAGAGTCTGGCTATGCTGCGAATATTGAAATGGCTCCATGTCCAGATATATATGAAAAGACGGGAAAATCATTAGACCAAATGCAAAAGGTAGCAACACCAGAACAAAAGACCATTGAAGCAGTTTCAGCATTTTTACATGTTCCTGTTCAACAATGTTTTAAATCTATGCTATACCAAGTTGATGGAAAGTTTGTTGTGGCGCTTGTTCGTGGAGACCATGAAGTGAACGATATTAAATTGAAAAATTTCTTTGGAGCCTCTGTTGTAGAGTTGGCTGATGAGAGTCAGGCAGTACAGATTTTCTCTGCGAATTTTGGTTCGTTGGGTCCTGTAGGCTTGCAAGAGAAAGAAGTTGAGATTGTTGCTGATTATGCAGTTGCTGCAATAGAAAATGGTTGCTGTGGGGCAAATGAAGATGGTTTTCACTTTATCAATGTAAATATGGGAAGAGATTATCAAGTACATCATATTGCAGATATTCGTTTAATTCAGGAAGGAGATCCTTCTCCAGATGGAAAAGGTGTGGTTGCATTTGCACGGGGGATTGAAATCGGTCATATTTTTAAATTGGGTACACGTTACAGTGAAGCTATGAATGCACGGTTTCTTGATGAGAATGGCAAACAACAGCCAATTATTATGGGTTGCTATGGGATTGGTGTATCTAGACTTATTTCTGCAATTATTGAAGAATATCATGATGAAAAAGGAATTATTTGGCCGAAATCAGTTGCGCCTTACCGTCTTCATATGATTGTAGTAAATATGAAGGATTCTGTACAACGCGAACTGGCTGAAGCTTTGTATCAAAAGGCACAAGCATTAAATATTGAAGTTTTGTACGATGATCGTTCAGAACGTGCTGGTGTCAAATTTGCTGATGCTGATCTTTTTGGTATTCCATATCGAATTATTGTCGGAAAAGGTTCAATAAATGGTGAAGTAGAGTTTAAAACAAGGACGGGCGAAGTGTCTGAGATTTGTTTGGTGGATGAAGTTTTAAATCGTTGTTTGTAATGTCATTTATTTTCAAAAAAGGATTCACTTTTTGTATAGATTTCCGGAGTTGTTTTGGTTCATTAGAGCGATTTTATGTTTTCTGATTTTGTATATAGGAATAACATAAAAAATTTTTTGCGGTTGCTTTGAGAAGGTATCCAGTAACCGTGAATTTTTCATCTTGCTCTTCATTAAACCAATAAAATTCGGGAATTTTTTATTTTTGGTCTCTTTCCTTTAAGAAATTCAGTTATAACGAATAGAGATGATGGATTTGATATACTCAAGGAAGAAACAGATGATCAAACAAGCATATTTATTTTAAAATTAAAATTTTATAAATGGTTTTTATTAACAAGATAAAGAGAAACGAAATATAGGACATGGCTGAATTTGATTTTATGAAGGAATATAACGGAGGTGCAAAGAGTGGCACGACAAGTTGGGGAAGAAAAATTACAAATTCTATTGGAACAAATCGGGATACCCGTCCATTTTGTTTCAGCATTTCAAGATGGGAAAATTGAAGAAGTCGTTGTTTTGAAACATTCAAAGATTTGGCAATTTTACTTTTCATTTCCAAATATTTTGGATATGGAGATATTTATGATATTTGAAGGAAAGCTGAAAGATAGTTTTCAAAGTTTATGTGAGATTGATGCTTTTTATCATTTTGAAACATATACACTGGATCAATTAAAAACTTGGGTACCATTTTTGTTGCAAAAAGCATTTACAAATACGCCGATGTTTCAGTTTGTTTTATCAGAATCCTGCTATCAAATTGGTGAGGCAAACTTAGATATTATTTTAAAAGATGATACACAGATTGCTTGTTTTAGATCTTCTGTTCTTCCTGAGTTAGAGTACATATTCAAAAAGTATGGTCTTGAGAAATTTTCTTTTTCGGTTCGACGAACTGAACAAAAAGAACAAGAATTAACGGATTTTTATATGCAAAGAGATTTAGAAGATAAAGCACATATTGAAAAAGTGATTATGCAACAAAATGATCAGAACAATAATGGAAATAAGAAAACGTCTTCTATGATACAATCTGACTCTCAAATATTGTCAGATGTCGTTTTAATCGGATATGATTTATCACAAGTGGATTCAGATCCGATTCAAAGCATTGTTGAAGAGGAAGCACGAAAGGTGATTCAAGGTTACATTTTTCAATTGGAATCGCGTGAGTTAAAAACAGGGAAAATATTGCTTACATTTAAAATTACAGATTATACAGACTCAATATCCTGTAAAATGTTTTCGCGTGATAAAACAGATGTTGAGATCTTTTCAAACATCAAAAAAGGAATGTGGGTTAAAGTACGCGGAAAAGTTGAAGAAGATTCGTATGCACGCGAGTTGTCTATGTTTGTTCGAGATTTTATGGAGATACAAGCGCCAGAGCGAAAAGATATATATCCTGGTGAGACAAAGCGTGTAGAGTTGCATGCGCATACATTTATGAGTGCCATAGATGGCATGGCAAATGCAAAAGATTATATTGCGCAAGCGGCCAAATGGGGACATCAGGCTTTTGCGGTGACAGATCATTTTGGTGCGCAAAGTTACCCAGAGGCTTATCATGCTGGAAAGCAACATGGCATTAAGATTATTTATGGTGTAGAAGCCAATCTGGTTGATGATCAAGTAAATATTGCTTACAGACCTTCAAAGCGAATTTTAAAAGAAGAAACGTATGTTGTATTTGATATTGAAACCACTGGATTGTCTGCAGTTTATGATCAAATTATTGAAATTGCAGCGGTAAAAATTTATGATGGTGCCGTTATTGACCGATATGAATCTTTTGCCAATCCACATCATTTGCTCAGTGCGACAACGATTGAATTAACAGGGATTACAGATGATATGGTGCAAAATGCAAGAGACATCGATGTTGTTCTAAAAGAATATAAGAAATGGGCTGGAGAGGCAATTCAAGTTGCACATAATGCTTCTTTTGATACTGGTTTTTTAAAGGTACATTATCCAAAAAACAATCTTGGCGAATTTGACAGTGCAGTGATTGACACTTTAGAGTTGGCAAGGGTTTTACATCCTGAATTAAAGAATCATCGGTTAAATACTTTATGTAAAAAGTTTGAAATTGCGTTAACACAGCATCATCGTGCGATTTATGATGCGGAGGCAACTGGGTATTTATTTTTACGATTGTTAAAGGAAGCTGAAGAAAAAGGAATTACAACGCATGAAGAATTGAATTTTGCTTTTGAAAATGCACAGGGTTACAAACGTTCACGTCCAACACATGCAGTTTTGCTGGCACAAAATGAAATGGGATTAAAAAATTTATTTAAGTTGATTTCTATGTCGCATGTCAATTATTTTTATCGTGTGCCTCGAATTCCAAAAAGTCAACTGATGCAACTTCGGGAAGGGCTTTTGGTTGGAAGTGCCTGTTCTGAAGGAGAATTGTTTGAAGCAGTTATGCAAAAAAATCCTGAGGAAGTAGAGCGGATTGCATCCTTTTATGATTATATCGAGGTTCATCCTCCAGCAGTTTACGCTCCATTAATTGAAAAAGAAACTTTGCGCGATGAAAGAGCGGTGCAAGAGATTATTCGGCGCTTGATTGCGCTTGGGAAAAAATTAAATAAACCTGTTGTAGCAACAGGAAACGTGCATTATTTAGAAAAACAAGATGCCATTTATCGAAAAATTTTAATTGCATCACAAAAATCTAATCCACTTAATCGGGTGAAACAGCCAATTGTGCATTTTCGTACAACAGATGAAATGATGGAGGAATTTTCTTTTCTTGGAGAAGAAATCGCAAAAGAAATTGTGATTGATAATACCAATTTTATTGCAGATCAGATTGATGAACTAAAGCCGATTAAAGATGACTTGTACACACCAAAAATCGAAGGAGCTGATAGAGAAATCCGAGAAATGAGCTATAAAATGGCACATGCTATTTATGGGGAATCATTGCCTGAAATCGTCAAGGCACGCCTTGAAAAAGAGCTAAAAAGCATTATTGGACATGGATTTGCTGTAATTTATTTAATCAGTCATAAGCTGGTAAAAAAATCGTTGGATGATGGATATTTAGTTGGATCACGAGGTTCTGTTGGCTCTTCATTGGTTGCAACTATGACAGAAATTACAGAGGTAAATCCATTGCCACCGCATTATGTTTGTCCAAACTGTAAATATTCTCATTTTTTTTTAGAAGGTGAGTATGGTTCTGGATTTGATTTGCCAGATAAAGCTTGTCCGAAGTGTGGAGCCAAAATGAAAAAAGATGGCCAAGATATTCCTTTTGAAACATTTCTTGGATTTAAAGGTGATAAAGTACCAGATATAGATTTGAATTTTTCTGGTGAATATCAGCCACATGCGCATAATTATACAAAAGAATTGTTTGGTGAGGATTATGTGTATCGAGCAGGCACAATTGGTACAGTAGCAGAGAAAACCGCATATGGGTATGTAAAAAGCTATGTAAGTGACTGTAATATTTATGTCAGAAATGCAGAGATTGAACGCCTAGCAGCAGGATGTGTTGGAGCTAAACGGACAACGGGTCAGCATCCTGGAGGAATTATTGTTATCCCGGATTATATGGATGTATATGATTTTACTCCAGTACAATATCCAGCAGATGATCAAAATTCAGAATGGAGAACGACACATTTTGATTTCCATTCGATTCACGATAATATTTTAAAACTTGATATTCTTGGACATGACGATCCGACTGTCATTCGTATGCTTCAGGATCTAAGCGGAATGGATCCTAAAGAGATTCCTGTTGATGATCCAGAAGTTATGAAACTATTTAGTGGTACAGAAAGTTTAGGTGTTACCCCAGAACAAATTATGTGCAAAACTGGAACGCTTGGGATACCTGAATTTGGTACCAAGTTTGTTCGAGGAATGCTGGAAGAAACCAAACCAAAAACTTTTTCAGAACTTGTCCAGATTTCTGGATTATCGCATGGAACGGATGTATGGCTAAATAATGCAAGTGATTTGATTGCAAAGAAAATCTGTGAATTAAAAGATGTGATCGGGTGTCGTGATGATATTATGGTATACTTAATTTATCAAGGTTTGGATCCATCTTTGGCTTTCAAAATTATGGAGTCTGTTCGGAAAGGAAAAGGTGTTCCAGATGAATGGCGCGAGGAAATGATTAAAAACAAAGTACCGAAGTGGTACATAGAATCTTGTGAAAAAATTAAATATATGTTCCCCAAAGCTCATGCCGCCGCATATGTGTTAATGGCAGTTCGAATTGCTTATTTTAAGGTATATCATCCGATTTTATTTTATTGCTCATTTTTTTCAGTTCGTTCTGAGGATTTTGATCTTGAAGTAATGATTCGAGGGAGCAATTCTATTCGGGCAAAGATGAATGAGATTTTCTCTAAAGGCAGGGATGCACTTCCAAAAGAAAAAAGTTTGCTTACGGTATTGGAGTTAGCTTTGGAAATGTGCGAACGTGGTTTTTCTTTTAAAAATATTGATTTATATCGCTCAGATGATAAAAATTTTATTGTAGAAGGAAATCAATTATTACCGCCGTTTCGCGCCATTCCAGGACTGGGAATGGCCGCTGCCGAAAGTCTAGTAAAAGCGCGGGAGCAGGGTGAGTTTTTATCAAAAGAAGATTTATTGCAGCGTTCCAAAATATCCAAAACCATTTTAGAGTACTTAGAGAAAATTGGGTGTTTAGGGGATATGCCTGAGCAAAATCAACTCTCTTTGTTTTGAAATGGGTATCATAATCCTTTTATTTGGGTTATTGTACAATAAATGGTTGAGACTAAATATTGCAAATTACGAGTGAATGTGTTAAACTAGAAATGATATATAATTACTTTTTGAGAAAGAGTGGGGGTGACCCACTCTTTCTTTTATGCAATATACAGAAGCCGGGATCAAAAATGATGTTTTTCAAAAAAGGTTTGTTTTTATCATAAAAAATCAATTATTTTCACAAATTTAAGGGAAATTATGATTATGAAACTTATGGCGATTTGTATGATGAGAAATAGAATCGTATTTCTGTGTGTTTTCGGATTCCTAAAGATTTGCTTTGTTCCAGCTTCTAAAAAGTCAAAAATACCAGATTGAAAAAATTTGAAAAAATGTGGGAGGTCTGTGAAACATATGTCAAAAAGAATTGTTGAAATTGTTCATGAGCATATTTTGCCGATTGTAGAGCCATTGCATGTGGAATTGGTTGATGTAGAGTTTGTTAAGGAAGGTCCAAATTATTTTTTGCGTGTCTATGTTGATCAAGAAAACGGTATTGATTTGGATACATGTGGGATTGTTAGTGAGAAAATCAGCGAAATGCTTGATGTTGTTGATCCAATTGCACAGGAGTATATTTTAGAAGTTTCTTCTCCAGGAGCTGAGCGACCATTAAAGAAAAAAGAAGATTATATCAAATCAATTGGAAAAAATATTTTTGTTACACTGTATGAGCCATTAAACGGTGTAAAGTCTTATGAAGGAATTTTGCTTTCTTTTGAAGAAAATAAAATCACATTACTGGTGACTGAAAAAACAAGAAAAACAGAAACTACGATTCCATATGACAAGATTGCAGCTTGTCGTTTGGCTATTTTATTCGCTTAAAGGAGGAGTCGACAAAGATGAATGCAGAATTCATGGATGCATTGTTATGCCTAGAAAAGGAGAAAGGAATCAGCCGGGATATTATTATTGAAGCCATTGAAACAGCGATGATTTCAGCTTATAAAAAGAATTTTAATCAAGCACAAAACGTTCGGGTTGATTTAAATCCAGATACAGGTGACATTCGTGTATTTGCAAGAAAAGAAGTTGTTGAGGAAGTATACGATAATCGTTTAGAGATTGCTTTAGAGGACGCACTGAAAAAAAATCCACACTATATGCTCGGAGATATATATGAAGAGGAAGTAACCCCGAAAAATTTTGGGCGTGTTGCGGCAACAGCAGCAAAGCAAGTGGTCACACAACGTGTACGAGAGGCTGAGCGTGGTATTATTTATGCAAAATACATTGACCATGAATCAGATATTATGACGGGAATCGTTCAACGTCAAGATCCGCGTTATATTTATGTAAATCTTGGAAATATAGAAGCTATTTTGCCTCCAGCTGAGCAGATGCCAAATGAAAGTTTTCGGCCACATGACCGAATTAAGGTATTTTTAACAAAAGTTGAGAAAACGTCCAAAGGTCCACAGATTTTTGTTTCCCGTACACATCCCGGACTGTTAAAACGATTGTTTGAGCTTGAAGTTCCAGAAATTTATGAAGGGATTGTAGAAATTAAATCGGTTGCTCGTGAGGCGGGAGATCGTTCAAAAATCTCCGTTTATGCTGTTGATCCAAACATTGACCCGGTTGGGACATGCGTAGGTGCAAAAGGTGCACGAGTACAAGCAATTGTCAATGAATTAAAGGGTGAGAAAATTGATGTGGTTGAATGGTCAGAGGATCCGATTATTTTTGTTTCCAATGCGCTTTCACCAGCAGAAGCTTTGAAAGTAGAAATGAATGAAGATGAAAAGTCTACTCTGGTAGTCGTACCAGATCATCAATTATCGCTGGCAATTGGAAAAAAAGGACAAAATGCTCGACTTGCTGCTAAATTAACGGGATGGAAAATTGATATTAAATCGCAATCTGAGGCTGAAGAATTGGGTCTGTTTACAGAAGTAGATATACCAAAGCAAGAAGAATCATTAAATGTTCCGTTGGACGATTATGATTTTTTATAAGATCAATATTAAGATTTTTTAGGAGGGAGTATTTATGCAAAAAAGAAAAATCCCGATGCGTAAATGCGTTGCATCCAATGAAATGCATCCGAAAAAAAATCTGCTTCGTGTTGTACGCACAAAAGAGGGAGAAGTTTTTGTCGACTTAACGGGCAAAAAATCCGGAAGAGGTGCTTATATTAGCAAAGTGACTGAGAACATTTTGCAGGCCAAGAAAAAACATATTTTGGACCGACATTTGGATATAAAAGTGCCGGATGAAATCTATGATGAAATGATTCGTTATGTGGAAAGAGAGAAGTTATTCCATGATCAAAAATAAAGAAAAATTTTATGGGCTACTTGGTCTGGCTATGCGTGCAGGGAAAATTGTTTCTGGAGAAGAATTGTCCGTTCAGGAAATTAAAAACAACCGTGCAAAATGTGTTATTTTGGCTGGGGATGCATCAGAAGGGACAAAGAAAAAAATTCAAAATAAATGTTGTTTCTATCAAGTTCCGGTCATTATTGGGGATCATCGGGTAATTCTCGGGAATGCGATTGGGAAAGATGAACGCGTTGTGATTGCTGTTTGTGACAGCGGTTTTACGAAAAAACTCATGACTTATATATAAAAATGAAAGGAAATAAATTTGGAGGTGAGGCTTATGGGTAAAATGCGTGTACATGAATTTGCGAAAAACCATAACATGGCCAGTAAACAAGTAATTGAGATAATGAAAACACTCGATATACCAGTGAAAAATCATATGACAACAATTACAGAGGAGCAGGCGCAAAGGTTAGAAAAAATGTTAAAAAGCCCAGGGGCACAGGAAAAGAAAGAGACAAAAGTGTTGAAAGAACGGAATAATACCATAAATAGAAAGTCTAATTCTGTTTTATCATTGGATAAAAAAGAAATCCAATCATCTAAACACGGCGGTGAACGCTCTGAAAATCATGTGAATAAAAGTAAAAAACAGCATTCGACATCAGCGCAAAACCGTACACTTGTTCAAAATCAAAGCAAAACACGTGGACAACAAAATCATCAGTCAACAGTACGAAAATCCAATCCTGTGACAAAGGTACAGAATCCAACTTCTGGTCAAGTTCGAAATTCAACAGACGCTCTTGGAAGCAATTCAGGTTATAACGATAAAAAAACAAATCAAGGCAACAAAACTTTTGCTAAAAATGAGCGAAATCGTTTTGGTAGCAATAAAAATAATAAAAAAATAAAGAAAAAACAAAATCAAAAACAGACACAGCCCCCTCGTGTCATGGAGCTTCCAAAAAAAATTGTATTTGAAGGGACGCTTACGGTCGGCGAACTGGCTATGCGCTTACATCGTGAAGCTTCAGAAGTCATAAAAAAGCTGTTTATGGTAGGGATTGTAGCAACCAAAAACCAGAATCTGGATAAAGATGCAATTGAACTGATTTGTGATGATTATGGTGTAGAAGTGGAAGAATATATTCATGTGGATGAGTCTATTTTTGAGGATTATGAAATCAATGATCCAGAAGAGGATTTGGTAGAGCGCCCTCCAGTTGTTACCATTATGGGACATGTTGACCATGGAAAAACAACATTGTTAGATTCGATTCGTGACACGAAAGTTACAGAAGGTGAAGCTGGTGGAATTACTCAGCACATTGGGGCTTATCAGGTAGAGATTGACGGAAAACAAATTACGTTTTTGGATACGCCAGGTCACGCAGCATTTACAACAATGCGTGCACGTGGAGCAAAGGTAACCGATATCACCATTCTCGTTGTTGCAGCAGATGATGGTGTTATGCCACAGACTATTGAAGCGATTAATCATGCAAAAGCAGCGGATGTACCCATTATTGTTGCTGTAAATAAAATTGATCGACCAGGTGCAAATCCTGATCGTGTCAAACAAGAATTAACAGAGCATGGGCTTATTCCAGAAGATTGGGGCGGGGATACCATTTTTGTAGAAATATCTGCGAAATTCCATCAAAATATTGATACGCTTTTAGAGATGATTTTATTGGTCGCGGAGGTTGCTGAATTAAAAGCCAACCCTAAACGGATGGCATTGGGAACTGTCGTTGAAGCTCATCGGGATAAAGGAAAAGGTTCTGTTGCGACTTTATTGGTACAAAATGGGACATTAAAAGTGGGTGACCCGATTGTTGTCGGAACTACATTTGGGAAAGTTCGGGCAATGGTAAATGATATTGGTCGTCGTGTAAAAGAAGCACCACCTTCCATGCCAGTAGAAATTACTGGACTCAGTGATGTACCGCAAGCTGGTGATCGTTTTCAAGTATTCCCAGATGAGAAAAAGGCGCGTCAGATTGGAGAAGCTCGTTTGCAAAAAGCCGTTGCAGAGCATCGTGGAGAAAATGTAAAAATTTCTCTTGAAGATTTGTTTAATCAAATTAAAGAAGGCGATGTCAAAGAAATTAATGTTGTTGTAAAGGCCGATGTACAAGGCTCTGCTGAAGCTGTTGCTGGTTCTTTACAAAAAATTGAAGTAGAGGGTGTAAAGATTAAAATTATTCATACAGGTGTCGGTGCAATTACTGAATCAGATATTATTTTGGCCTCTGCTTCTAATGCCATTGTAATCGGTTTTAATGTTCGTCCAGATGGCAATGCGCGAAGTACTGCAGAGCGTGAACAGGTGGATATTCGTCTGCATACGATTATTTATAAAGCCATTGAAGAAATGGAAGCAGCAATGCAGGGAATGCTTGATCCTGAATATGAAGAAAAGGTGATCGGACAGGCAGAGGTGCGACAAACATTTAAAGTATCTAAAATTGGTACCATTGCTGGCTCCTTTGTAACGGAAGGAAAAATTACCCGTGATAGTTCTGTTCGATTGCTTCGTGACAGCGTTATTCTCTATGACGGAAAAATTGAAGCTTTAAAGCGTTTTAAAGATGATGTAAAAGAGGTCATGAAGGGATATGAATGTGGAATTACCATTCAAAATTATAATGATATTAAAGAAGGGGATACCATTGAGGCCTATGTTATGGAAGAGGTAGAGCGTACAGTGAAAAAATCTTAAGGTAAACCTTTTTGGCATGAATAGAGGTGAAAATATGAATGTTCGTGCAGATCGTGTTGCGGAACAAATGAAAAAGGAATTGACAGATATTATCAGTAGAAAATTAAAAGATCCGCGTATTGGTTTTGTGACAATTACTGATGTAGAGGTTACAGGCGATTTACAGACAGCAATGGTTTATATCTCTGTACTTGGAGATCAGAAAGCTGAGCAAGATACATTAAAAGGACTTGAGCGTGCGTCCGGATTTATTCGTTCTGAAATCGGCAGCCGGATTCGTCTACGCATAACACCTGAAATTAAGTTTGAGATTGATTCATCTATTGCCTATGGAAATCGAATTGAAAGTTTATTAAAAGAGCTAAACCAAGAATAACCAAAGGATATAAGTGGAGGAATGAGCTTGTATACAGGGATTCTACCCATTTTTAAACCGAGTGGTTTAACGAGTCATGATGTAGTCATGCGTATGAGAAAAATTTTAAAGACAAAGAAAATCGGTCATACAGGAACATTGGATCCGGATGTATCCGGTGTCTTACCCATTTGTATTGGACGGGCAACACGTGTTGTTCAATTTTTAACTGAATGTGATAAGGAATATATTTGCACAGTAAATATTGGAACCGCTACAACGACTGAGGATGCTGGTGGAGAGATCATTGCCCAAGATTTGTCAGAAAAAAAATATACGTATATGCAAATTCAAGAAGCTTTGCAATCATTTGTTGGCGAGTATCGTCAAGTTCCCCCGATGTATTCAGCCGTCAAAGTGAACGGAAAAAAACTTTATGAATATGCGCGTAAAGGACAAGAAGTTCAAAGACCTGTTCGAACGGTGCATATATACGAAATTGAGTTGCTAAGCCAGGAGGATATTTTTACTGGAACAGAAATAAACTTTACTTTTCGGGTGAAATGCAGTAAGGGTACATATATTCGAACATTGGCAGTTGACATTGGAAAAATACTGGGATATCCAGCACATATGACAAAGTTAAAAAGAACCAAATCTGGTGGTTTTACATGGAATGAGTGTATCACGCTGGAAGAAATTGAACAAGCCGCACAAAAACAGAAAATTGAACAGTTATTGTTTCCAATGGAAAAAGGAATAGGGCATTTACCGCAAGCAATTGTAGATATAGCTGTTATTTCCGATGTGAAAAATGGAAAAAAAATTCAGTTACCAGAATCTTTTCGGAATGAGAAGTGGATCGGAATTTTTGATGAAAATAAAAAAGTTTATGCAGTATACCAACCAGCTGAGAATCATTTCTATCAGCCCGTCCGTGTTTTTATTAGTATGAACGAGGCTGAGGATTAGGGGGAAAACATGGAGGTTATTGAAATACGTCTGGAAACGTTAGCAGAGCATACTTTTCATGAGCCGATTGCCTTGGCGATGGGGAATTTTGATGGTGTACATCATGGTCATCAAAAGGTTATACAAATTTGTGTGAATCAAGCAAAAGAAAAGCAACTGATTCCATGTGTTTTAACTTTTTTTCCGCATCCAAGTCGTGTTATTCTTTCAAAAAAGAAGGCTCAGTTACTTTATCCAAAAGCGAGAAAATATAAATTAATGGCTGAGCTTGGGGTTGAAAGAGTATATGAATTAAGATTTGAACAAGCGCTTGCTGCGTTAAAACCGCAAGATTTTATTGATAAAATTTTAAAACAATTAAATGCTAAGCATGTGGTGGCTGGCTTTGACTTCTGTTTTGGACAAAAAGGTGAGGGGCATTTTACTGATATTGAGCAGTATCAATTGGGAGATATTGGTTACACAATTGTAACTGAGGAACAGTATATGCATAAAAAGGTAAGCTCTACTCGTATTCGGGAATGCATTTTGTCTGGGGAATTTGTGTTGGCGATGGAATTATTGGGAAGACCGTTTAGCAGCTACTCAATTGTTGTAACTGGAGATCAACGTGGTCGGATTTTAGGCTTTCCAACTGCTAATCTTGTCATTCCATCTCACTTTGTTGTGCCGTCTCCTGGTGTATATGTTGTATATGCATCGGTAAAGGGGAGATATTATCGTGGTGTATGCAATATCGGATTTCGTCCGACATTTTATAAGTGTCAGGAAGAACCTTTAATTGAAGTTCATCTTTTTCATTTTCAGCAAGATATTTATGGAGAAGAAATGGAAGTTTTTTGGATTGCCCGAATTCGGGATGAAATGAAATTTACTCAGATTGATGATTTGAAAAAACAAATAGAGTTAGATAAGCAATATGCAGCCGAGTTTTTCACGAAAAAAAATCATGTATTGCTTGATTTTTTTCAGTAAATTTAGTATGCTTTGTAAGAATGTTACCATTTTCTTGGCTTTGCGACACTCCGACGCAAGCGAGGATTCTGGTGAATAAAAAAATTATAGGAGGATTTTAAAAATGGCGTTATCACAAGAACGTAAAAATCAAATTATTAATGAGTACAAAACACACGAAAGTGATACAGGTTCACCGGAGGTACAAATTGCGGTATTAACGGCACAAATCAATTCTTTAAATGATCATTTACGCACACATAAAAAAGATCATCATTCCCGTCGTGGTTTATTGAAAATGGTTGGTCGTCGTCGTAACCTGTTGACTTATTTACGCAATAAAGATATTACACGTTATCGTGAATTGATTAACCGTCTCGGATTGCGTCGCTAATTTTAAATTGACTTATGTGAAAAAGATGAAGCGTTTTTGCTTGATCTGGTAAGTGTCCTGAGGAGAGTTTCGGGATAAACTAGTTGAGCGAAAGATTTTTTGGAAATTTTTCTAAAGAAGGTTGTAAGAAGTTGTCTGACTCCTGCGGTAATGGCAAGCTAGGCGAAGCCTTAGGCTCGCGAGTTGCTCTCCCCAATTACAGACAGCTTCTTATTTTTTAGGCTTTATGTTGGTAAAATATTAAAATCATAATAAACAAGATTTTGTGTGAAATGAACAGAGATTCTTTTTTTATATCAAGTATATAGTGTTTTTATGTACCCATTGCCTGTCTGTTTATGCGTCAATACAATTGATGGATTTAAAATAGCATTTGGGTATATTGAAATGTGAAATCAATGAGATCGTTTCATACATGTTTTCAATAAAAATTTGAACAAAATTTCATCTTATATTGAAAACAATTGGATAGGCTTGGGGATAATAAGAGTATGGAACGAATGATATATTTACATATAAGGATGTAAAATGAGAGGAGTATGAAAATGACGCAGGAAAAACAAGTTTTTACGACCAAATTAGGAGGGAGACCGTTAATTGTTGAAACGGGTCAATTGGCTAAGCAAGCCAATGGTGCAGTTCTGATTCGTTATGGTGAAACGGTTGTACTATCTACAGCAACTGCATCGAAAGAACCAAAAAATGTCGGTTTTTTCCCGTTAACCGTAAATTATGAGGAGCGTTTATATGCAGTTGGAAAAATTCCAGGAGGGTTTATTAAAAGAGAAGGTCGACCAAGTGAACAGGCGATTTTAACAAGCCGTTTGATTGATCGCCCGATTCGTCCATTGTTTGCAGATGGATTTCGAAATGAAGTACAGGTTATCAGTATGGTCTTAAGTGTCGATCAAGATTGTCCAAGTGAAGTTGCAGCAATGATTGGTTCTTCCTTGGCTTTATGTGTGTCCGATATTCCATTTGAAGGACCGATTGCTGGTATAATCGTTGGTCGTGTGGATGGAAAATTTGTGATTAATCCAAATGTTGAAGAATCTGAGAGAAGTGATATTCATTTAACCGTTGCTGGCACAAAGGACGCCATTAATATGGTTGAGGCGGGTGCAAAGGAAGTTCCTGAAGAGATTATGCTGGAAGCGATTATGTTTGGTCATGAGGAGATTAAAAAGCTGATTGCTTTTCAAGAAGAAATACAAGCTCAAGTTGGAAAAGAAAAGCTTGAGGTTGTACTTTATGAATTGGATCCAGAATTGGAAGCACATGTTCGCACACTGTCTGAGGAAAAAATCAATGCAGCCGTGCAGGTTGTAGAAAAACATGCACGTGAAGAAGCCATTCAAGCTGTAAAAGAAGAAGTCAGAAATATCTTTTTGGAAGAAGGTATGGAAGAGGACAGCGATGAAATGAAGCAAGTTGGTGAAATCTTAAGCAAACTTGTGAAAGAGGAAGTTCGTCGTTTAATTACCGTTGAAAAGGTGCGCCCCGACGGTCGTAAAGTTGATGAAATTCGTCCATTGTCTTCTATGGTAGGTGTGTTACCGAGAACGCATGGCTCCGGCTTATTTACCCGTGGACAAACTCAAGCACTCAGTGTATGTACCTTAGGTGCTATGGGAGATGTGCAAGTAATTGACGGGTTGGGATTGGAAGAATCTAAGCGATTTATGCATCATTATAATTTTCCACAGTTTTCTGTTGGAGAAACAGGTCCGATTCGTGGTCCAGGTCGTCGTGAAATTGGTCATGGTGCATTGGGTGAACGTGCGTTGGAGGTTATTTTACCAGATGAAAAAACATTTCCATATACGATTCGTTTGGTTGCGGAAGTATTAGAGTCCAATGGTTCAACTTCCCAAGCTAGTATTTGTGCAAGTACGATGGCAATGATGGATGCAGGTGTACCAATTAAGGCGCCAGTAGCTGGGATTGCAATGGGGTTAATTGCACAAGGGGAGCATTATACGATTTTAACAGATATTCAAGGGATGGAAGACCACCTTGGTGATATGGATTTCAAGGTTGCAGGTACAGCAAAAGGAATTACTGCCCTGCAAATGGATATCAAAATTAGCGGCATCAACCGTCAAATTTTAAAAGAAGCTTTAGATCAGGCAAAAATCGGTCGAATGCATATTTTGGATCACATGCTTTCGACTATTTCTGAGCCACGTACTGAGTTGTCGCCTTATGCACCGAAAATTGTTTCAATGATCATTAAGCCGGATAAAATTCGAGATGTCATCGGACCAGGTGGGAAACAGATCAACCAGATTATTGATGAAACGGGCGTAAAAATTGATATTGAGCAAGATGGTACAGTCTTTATTGCTTCAACAGATGTACAAATGATTGAAAAGGCAAAAGCTATGATTGAGGATATTGTGCGAGAAGTTGAAATTGGACAAGTCTATATGGGAACGGTAAAACGTATTGAAAAATTCGGATGTTTTGTAGAAATTTTTGCTGGGAAAGATGGTCTGGTTCATATTTCTGAGCTGGCACCAGAACGTGTAGCTAAAGTTGAGGATGTTGTAAAAGTCGGAGATCAAATTTTGGTTAAAGTAACAGAAATAGACCGTCAGGGTCGAGTTAATCTTTCACGTAAAAAAGCTATGGCAGAGCAATAAAGCCTGATATGAAAGTGTTTTGTGGCGTGATTTTCATTATGGTGACCAAAAAGAGCCCTTTTCACGCTACAAAATTATGGTTAAATAAATGTATAACTTTTGTAATATGTTTTTAGTTCTAGATGGTTGTACATGCTTATATCGTTTCTGTACTATATTATATTTGAAATTCTGTTATATAACAGTTGTGTTTGTGTGCCATTTGAATGAACAATGTCACCAAGTGCGGCACATAATTCGTGGAAATTAAGACAAAGCAATGGATATGCAAGAGATCATTATTTCTATTTGGATGGGTGATCTTAGAGAAAAGGAATAGGATTACATTGCTAAAGCCATCTTTTATAAAGAATGAATTGTTGGATTGTATAGAAAGATTCTATGCTTTTGTTATAAAGATTATATATTTGAATTTTCTGTAAAATATAAAGATATTTTGCTTGGTTTGTGAAGTTTTTTACAAAATTTCTTATCAATTTGTATGAAAGTAATTTTTATGGGATAATAGAAACATAGAAAAATGGTCAGGGGTGGAGAACATGATAGTGATAAAAAATGAAGCACAATTGGGAAAAGCTTTAAAAAACAATGAACAAGAAATTAATATTGAAGGAGATTTGGTACAACGTGTGCTGACGATTAAGCACACAAGTGATATTCCATGGGCAATGGCATTGGGTGCAATAACTGTTCCAATTACGACTTTAACTTTAATGGGACCTTATCGAAAGGTTTCTTTCGGATTACATTCATATACGGCTCCAACTGCAATTGGGATTATTGGAGCAAAGACAACAGAGACTGCAATTGAAATTGGTGTAGCTGGAGGAGGAGTTTCTGCCTTAAATAAGTTGCGTTCTTATAAGATTGCCAGTCAAGATGATGAGCAATTGTTATTGGTGGCAGCAGTAGAAGACAAAGAAAAAGAAAAGCAGTAAATGTAGCAATAGAATCATTAAAATAGGAAATTCGTTTGGGTCATTCTGATTTTAACGGATTTCTTTTTTTATAAAAGTTTTGTAGACAGGTTATCACCAGATTGGTGGCTCATTCCGAAACTTTTGGGCTTCAAAAGAATATTTGCTAAAATATTTGTAACATTTTGTTTTTGTTAAAAAGAGAAGGGAAAGAAACATAAAGCGGCATAGTATACAACAGTATTTTTTGTTTTGTAAAATAAATGCATGATATATTTTTTATTTATTCAGAAATTTCGTATTTAAATTATAGATTGGGTATGTCATTTGGTGCAGATAAAATGAAAGTTCTTATTTTTAATTAATGAATATTTTGAATAATAAATTCAAAAAAATAGATAAAAATTTATATTTTTAATATTTTATAATAATTTTTTGATGATAAAGCAATACTTTAGAATAAAGGAAAGATGGACATGATTAATGGGGATCCAGTATTTTTTATTGTATGTTGTGAAAAATTCAAAAAGCAAAGAGGTTGACAATTTATCAATACTCTTTGCTTTTTGATTTATTTTATTTAAATATTTTTATCTATTTTAAATTGATTTATCATGTTAGTTAATTCTAGTGCTGTTTGATTTAAGTGTGTTGTAGATTGAATCAAGGATTGAATAGATGCATGAACTTCATGATTCGAACTATAAACTTCTTGTGTACAAGCTGAATTTTGTTCGGAAATAGAGGCAATTTCTGCAATGGATGCACTCATTGTCTCCTCTTTTTTAGATACGAGTTGCAGTTGTGTATGCATATGTTTTGCAAGATTTCCCATTTCAGATAATGTATGAACCATTTGATCAAAATTTGAACTTGTATTTATAATATTATCTCGAGCTTGCCCCACTTTTTCTAGTCCATTTTGTAAAATTTCTACCATTTTTAGCGAATTGTTCATAACTGTATTTACAATTGTATTAATATCATTCACAGAATTGGATACTTCTTGAGATAAATTACTCACTTCTTTTGCAACCACTGCAAAACCTCTTCCATTTTCTCCAGCACGTGCTGCCTCAATAGATGCATTTAACGAAAGTAGATTGGTTTGTTCAGAAATATCTGTAATTAGGGAAACAAGTGAAGATACCTTCATATTCTCTTTGTTTAGATTGTGTACCTCATTCACAGCATTTGTAATGATTTGATAAACTTCCTCTGTATTTTCCTTAGAATGAGTCATTAATCCTAAGTTTACATGTGCTTCTTCAAGTATCTTTTGTGAAGAAGCTACAATATTATCTCCAGAAGTGGTGGCGACTTCATATAAATTGGTAAATTCATGCATAACATCATTTAAATTAGAGGCCAGGTTTGCTTCTGATTCTGTAGTAGAGGCTATTTCATTCATTGCATTGGTAATATGTTCTGTTTGATTGTTAATCTCAGAAATTACATGATTCAGCAGTTCACTTTGTGCGTATACATTTTTATTTGCAAGCTGTATACCAGAAATAAATTGTTCGAGTATTCCGATCATATTTTTTGAAGAATTATATAACTCTCCGATTTCAGTTTGATCTACTATTTTATTTGCATGGATTAATTTTTTCGCCTCTGTTAAATTCCCATCTGAAATATACTTGGTTGTTTGTGTAATATTATTTAAAAGATTTAACTTTTTCTCTAAGAGAAACTTAGAAATTAGTGTAGTTACAAGGATAAAAATAAGAATGACAAGAAAACAAATCAACAAAATTTTACTTGAAATACTATTACTGATTTCCTTTATCAAATCTGGATTGCTATCTACGCCTAATACACCAATAACTTCGCCTGATTGATTTTTAATTGGACCAAATGAAGAAATATAATTTCCGAATTCTGAATCTTTTATTAATTCGCTACTGGTAAATAAACCCGAAAAAGCATCTTTTGCATCTTTGTAGGTTGTACCTGTTGTTAAAGATCCGATTTTAACAGGTGGTTTACTTCCATCTATAATAATCTTTAACTCATTATTCTCATATGTTAGCGTGTATACATAGGAAACTCCATATTGATGAAGCGCTTCATTTAGCTGGTTAACAAAGAATTCATATTCCTCATTTTCTATTGGTTGTTTTAAAAATTCCTCATACCGCTCACTATCAAATTCTGAAAGGATTTTTCCTACAGTTTCTTCTCCTATCGCTTGTAAACTTTTTGTTACAGATAGCTTTGAGGCATAGTATACACTTACTATACTTATCGCAATTACCATCAAGATCATTATGGCGCCTAATGTAAAAATATAGGACTTTAGACTCCTTTTCTTCATTATGAATATCTTCCTTTCTTTAAAATTATTATATCGAAATGAGATTTTACCATATGGTTTTATATTACAACAAATTTCTATAAAATGGCTATTTATTTTTATATACTCAACTATATTTCTATATTCAAAGTATTTTTTTCTTTTTGTTTAAACATATACAATGAATATGTTTATATTTTTTCTGTTCATATTTGTTTTTTCATACCAATAGATGCTACAGTTTCTTTTCATTTTGGCAGTCAAGCAAACTATCAATTTAAGAGCAATGTTTTGCTTACTTAAATAAAGTGTAGTTTTCATTGACTATTTATTTTTTTATTATTATTTTTATTTTCTTCTTTATTTTGTATCATTAATTTTTTTGTTTATTCAACATATGAAATTTCATTGATTTTTTAGATTGGTTCCATATTTTGCATAGATCTTACATTGTATTGTTTATTTTAACTGGAAGTATAAAAGATATGCAGATATGACATAAAATATTGAAGTCATTTTGGTATGGTTGATTTGAGTTGTTGGCTAGAAATTGGTGAACTTTCTAAAATCACTTTTTGATATTCGCTTAGAGTCATTTGGAAATTGGATGTTTTCTTTTTCATTTATGTATATTTGTTTTTTCATTGAAATATATCTTGATTCAATCGGTAAGCGTACTGTATGACATGTGATATTCTTTATTCATCCTCTAAGTATAGTTTTCCTAAATGTTACAAGTTTACAATGTTTTCTTCACTTCTTTGTTGTGTAATTATTTGTTGTCAACTTTTCTTTTTTGTATTTATTATTTTATCATATTTATCTACTCTTTTTATATATCGTTTTATGGAAATATCTGTATAAAGCTTTAAATATAAATGATAATATTTAACTTAATATTAAAAATATATGTATAATATTCTTTTTAGTGAATCAGGAATTCATTTTTGTTTGAAATCTATGGTTCTTGTTCTCATGTTGTAGATTGTTGTTATAGTTTAATTCTTTGGATTATGTATATTTTATTATATTCTTTATATACAAAAAATTTCTAAGTAATTAGCTTTCTAAGTTTATAATAATAAATGCAGTTGTTTAAAGTGCATCACGCTACTTACTCACTTATGGTTCTTATGTGATCATTTGTGTTTTGTTCATATTTTTCTATCAAGGGTTGTTTGGTCACAATTGAATGCAAGATTTTGTTTATTCTTGTTGATTTCATAGGAATTCGATCTATTACTTTTATTATGTAACGGTTTTTTTAAAGGGGTATACATTTCAGTTTTTCAGTGGAAAGGAGTAAGGTGTTCTAAAAGATTAAGAGGAGGAAATGTCTCAAATTCTTTTGTAGAGATTTTATTATCTTTCATATAAAATGGATAAGTGAGATAGAAACTGATTGTTATTCGAAAATTTTTATAAAAAGGAAAGAAGGAAGCCGGATGTTAGAAACAATTAATCTACATAAAACAATGATGGAGGAAGAGTATAAACCAGAAATTAGAGTGTTAAAGGAGAAACTTAAAGTTTTACAACAAAAAGTTAAAGAGGCAGAGCTTCCTGTGATTATTTTGGTTGAGGGATGGTCAGCAAGTGGAAAGGGCAAAGCAATCGCCCGTTTAATTGAAGAGTTGGATCCGCGTAATTTTAAAGTTCATTCAACTTTAGAGTCAACAAAAGAAGAAAAAAGAAAGCCTTTTTTATGGCGGCATTGGAGCAAAATTCCAGTTCGTGGACAGCTAGCGATTTTTGATCGAAGTTGGTATCAAGATATTGTGGTTGCCCTCAAAGATGATTTAAAAGTAGATGAAATTTTGTATCGGGCAGACGGCATCAATACATTTGAACGACAGTTAACCGATGATGGGTATTTAATCATTAAATTTTTCTTACATATTGGTCAAAAGGAGCAAGGCAAACGTTTGAAAAAGCTGGCATCCGATAAAAATACAGCATGGCGTGTCACCAATGCAGATTGGAAGCAAAATGAAAATTATGATGTATATTATTCTGCTTTTGATGGTATGTTACAGTATACAAGTACAGAGTATGCGCCTTGGCATGTTTTAAGCAGTCATGATAAACGATATAAAACAATTGAAATGTATAAAATTGTAATTGATGAAATTGAGCAGGCATTGGCTGCAAGACAAAATCCGAAAGAAACCGAGCTAAAAGAAGTGGAGGAAGTGGCAGCAACAACAGATACAATGGTGGCTCAACCTATTTCTGTGCAAAATGCTTTTTCGTTGGTAAAGGTACAAAAACTCCAAGAAATTAATTTGGCAAAAACCATTGATCCAGAAAAATATAAACGCATTTTAAAAGAAAAACAAAAGGAACTATCAGAGCTTCATAATCGGTTATATCGTGATAAAATTCCAGTTGTAATTATATATGAAGGTTGGGATGCAGCTGGAAAAGGCGGAAGCATTAAACGGATTTCAGAGGCATTGGATCCAAGGGGATATGAAGTCATTCCGATTGCTGCACCGAACAGTTATGAATTTCGGCATCATTATCTATGGAGATTTTGGCAGCAGCTTCCAAAAACTGGACATGTAACATTTTATGACCGCAGTTGGTATGGACGTGTAATGGTTGAAAGGATTGAGGGATTCTGTAAACCTGAAGAATGGCAGCGAGCCTATCATGAGATCAATGAATTTGAAAAGCAATTGGTTGACTGGGGTGCAATTGTAATGAAATTCTGGATTCATATCAGTCCAGATGAACAACTGGCACGTTTTCAAGATCGAATGAATACGCCAGAGAAACGCTGGAAAATTACAGATGAAGATTGGAGAAACCGTGAAAAGTGGGCACAATATGAAGAAGCAGCAGATGATATGATTCAACGAACTTCTACAGGTTTTGCCCCATGGACAATTATTGAAGGAAATGATAAAAAATTTGCTCGTTTAAAGGCAATTTCTTGCTTAATTGATGCCATTCACGCAAGACTCTAAATTTTTTCAAATATCGAATAAAACATCTTCAATGAGGGCATATGATAAAAAAGATATTAGAAGTTGTCTAATTCAAACTAGTCAAGAATTTTAAAATTAAGAAAAATTCTGTTCTAGTGTAGGCGACTTCTTAATTTTTTGCGCTTTTGTTTTGGAAATTACTCCGATTTTGCTATATGAAATTCATGTAACATTTTTTATATACAGAGAAATTTTTTGCATTTGTATTATAAAATATATTTTTTAGGAAATCTTAAAAACAGCAAGGATTCTAGTTTGAGAAAATGTCTAGGTTGTAGAGAAAAATCAATCGATACATGAATTATAAAAAGTCAGGTGAATTTTATGCAGCAGCCTAAAGAAAAGTACTCTTTATGGACAGCAATTGCTATGATTTTAGGAATTGTCATTGGTTCTGGGATTTTTTTTAAGGGTGATAATATCCTCGTTTATACAGAAGGGAATATTTTATATGGTGTGCTTGTATTCGTTATAGGAGCCATTGCCATTATTTTTGGCGGATTAAGCATTGGAGAATTGGCTGCACGTACCAATTTACCTGGAGGGTTGGTTACTTATGCCAATACCTTTATTGGTCACCGCATCGGTTGTATTTTTGGTTGGTTTCAAATATTTATTTATTTTCCAACATTGGTTGCAGTTGTTTCATGGGTAGTTGGTATCTATATGTCGATACTTTTTGGTTGGAAAACAACTTTAGAAGGACAAATTCTGATTGGTTTTGGTTTTTTTACGTTTACATTTTTGTTGAATACTTTTTCTGCCCGCTTGGGTGGTTATTTTCAAACGACAGCGACTGTGATCAAGCTGATTCCGTTGTTTTTGATTGCCGTTTTGGGATTGATTTTTGGAGATCCAGCAATGGCTATTCCAAAAGAGGCTGTAGAATCGGTACAATCTTTTTCTTGGTTGATGGCCATCGGTCCGATTGCCTTTTCATATGATGGGTGGATTGTTTCTACTTCGATTAGTCATGAAATCAAAAATGCAAAGGTGAACTTGCCACGTGCATTAACCATTGCTCCAATTTTTGTCCTGATTACCTATGTTTTATATTTTGTTGGTATCAGTGTGCTGGTAGGTCCAGATCGCGTAGTTGAAATGGGAGATGCACATGTATATTATGCAGCTGAGCAAATTGCAGGATATTGGGGAGCGAAAGCCATTTTAATTTTTATTATTGTTTCAGTTATGGGAACGGTCAATGGGTTGGTACTTGGTTATATCCGCCTGCCTTATTCATTGGCACTTTTACAGATGTTCCCATATGCCGAGATTGTGCAAAAAATTCATCCAAAATACGAAACGCCTGTCTATGCGGCTTTGATTGCTTTTGTTATTTCTGTGATTTGGACAATTATTCATTATATTACGCAAAAATTTAATCTACTTCCTAATTCCGATGTATCAGAAATTTCTGTGGCGATAACTTATGTGCTTTTGGCGGTGCTTTATATAAAGGTGATTCAAATGTATAAAAGAAAAGAAATTATAGGAAAGATACGGGGAATCTTTAATCCAATTATGGCTATACTTGGATCTGGAATTGTTTTATTGGGTGGAATGCAAAATCCATTGTTTGTTTATTATGCATTTTTTTGTATATTGGTGATGATTGGGGCTGTAATTTACTATCAAAGAACGATACAGAACCAGAAGTAAGAGAATACTTGGTTTTACTATATATTTATTTTGCTGAACATCCTTGTTTTTTCTTGAGAAGATAAAAATTATAAGGGCTAGATAGAGTTCAGCTTGAAAAGAGGCTGGGACTACCTCCTCTTTTTTTCGTTATTTAAAGCCAGTTATGTTCCAGCCTCTTTTGATTCATCAATAAAATTTTAAATAAAAAAGGAGACGTTCTATATTTTACATAATGCTTCGTTCTCCCACTCCATAAAAAACTGCCAAAGCCTTACTGTTTCAATGC